>Ga0308012_10000443_pt1 | contig 25116 bp, 17 predicted proteins | sample Neamet179_FD_203133 | JGI IMG/M metagenome (GOLD analysis project Ga0308012, IMG submission 203133) | Marine microbial communities from water near the shore, Antarctic Ocean - #179 | ecosystem: Environmental > Aquatic > Marine > Unclassified | place: Southern Ocean | collected 2014-07-25 | reverse complement strand
CTGAAGTAAACAACAAAAAAACCATTAAAAGTTTCGTTTACGGGGATTTCTTTTGCTTTACATTGCATAAATAGGTGCTTAGCGTTACCTTTATAGTATCTCCTGATTTAAAATGTAACCTTAAAATCAATATGTTTAATCGCTATCAGCCACGGTGTGAAAATACAGTATTCGACAATTTACCTCACATCGTCAAGCAGCAGGGTAGTTCTCTCGTATTGGCCCTATTTGTAATTATTGTATTGACCTTATTGGGCAGTGTTTTAATGCGGATGATTTCTACAAGCAGTGAAACCGTCTCGCAAGAAGTCTTAGGTACACGTGCTTATATGGCGGCTAATTCGGCTATGCAAGCAGAGCTACAGCAACTATTCCCCCTTAATTCCGCCGCATCAGGGTATTGCGATACTCCAATAATCAATAAAGACCATGTATTAAAAACTATTTCAGATAACGACATACCAGGACTTTATGACTGCCGCGCGATAACGAGTTGCAATAACTTCCATTCTGACTTAATTAATAGCGTTGAATACTATCGGCTAACGAGTACTGGTAAATGTGGCAGTGGCTCGATGAACGCTGATAGTAAAGTTATTGTTAAAAGTAGCCGTACCATTCAAGTTGAAGCGAGGAGTTTGTAATGTCATCTCGTTTTTATACATGTAAATATGTTTTTTTCATAATGCTTCTTTCGGTATTAAGGGTAGCCGAAGCCGTAGAATGTTCAGCCATTTTTACCGATGGCTTACAAAACACCCAAAATGGCGGCAAAATAAACTTTGGAAATTCATCTAAAGTGCAAAACAGTCCCGATAATATCTTAGATACAAAACATAAGATTACAGATAATTCTAATGGGAATAGTTGTGATGTAGCAACTTGTGTTCAATCAGGCACTGCAGCTGAGGCTACTGATTACAATGCTAATTTCCCTGGAGGGAGTTCCTTCACACCTGGTGCTGCATTGACTCTGACTCCGGGGGACTATACCAGCCTAACTACCAATAATGCACTCACGTTAAAACTATCAGCAGGAGATTATACTTTCAGAGATAACTTTTCTCTTGGAGCTAATAGTAGCATTATTATTGAAGGAACAGGGGTTGTTAGACTTTTTTTAAATCAGAATATAAATATTGGCGAATCAACTGAAATAAATAAAGGTGGTAGCGCCACTAATTTTCTATTGTATTTTAATCAAGGAGTGTCGCTTCCTAATTCAACTAATATTACCGCTTTTATATATGGCGAGAAAACTATATCACTTAATGAAAATGCGCAAGTTACAGGGGCAATAAGCGCAACCCAAGATATTACGCTTAAAAGTAATTCTACAGTCATTTTTTATGACACGGCTCCTGACTTGGGTGATTTCTGCACGGGTCAAACCCCATTAGCGCCCACTACAGAATATCGATTTGATGAATCTTCCTACACAGGTGCCCCTGATGAAATTATTGACTCTATTGTTGGCGCAAATGGTCAAGCTGTCGATAGCCAACCAGTAGCTGGAAAAGTATGTAATGCAATCGATCTTAACGCTTCAGGAGTTGATGATTACGCCATTTTGGATGAGTCGATATTAGATGGAAAAAACAATTTTAGTATTTCTTTATGGTCTAAAAGTAGTAAAACTTCAAATCAAAGCTTTCTATCTGGTGCGGGCGCTAGTGCTAATGATTTATTGATGTGGTTTATAAATGATATTAATTTTCGACCCTATTTAAAGAACTCTTTTGCGGGTGACATCAGCACACCTTCTATCGCTGATGATAACTGGCATCACTTAGTTTGGACAAGAGAAGGTAACCAAAGCTGTCTATTTTTCGATAAAGAGCTACGTGGTTGTGTTACTCAGTCCTCGTCGGCTTTGAGTATACAAAGTTTAATTCTTGGGCAAGAACAAGATAACATAGGCGGTGATTTTGTTTCATCGCAAGCCCTTGAAGGCTTAATTGATGAATTACTTGTTTTTGATGAGGTCATAAGCTCAGACCAAGTAATCGCTATCTATGATAACCAAGAGGCGGGTTTAGGGTTTGATGGCAGCCCTAGAGTATGTCCACCGATACTTATTCCAATTTCTTGTGATATTGACGACTTACCAGATATTGTTTTTTCCGACAACTTCACTACGCAGAAGCCTGACTGGTCACCAACAAATTTTATTCCACGTATAAGTAACTGGCCGGGTGACTCAATAGCCGATTACCCTAATGAAAATCAAGACATCCAACTTTTCTTTGATAACGGAGAAATGCAAATTAATGGTGATAGTAATAAGGGTGATAACGAATATGGAATGGCGCAGTATGACCTAACAGTAGAAGACTTGGATAATAGCGTTGCTGTTAATTATGCTTTCTCTGCCGATATAACTGCGATAAAAGGCTTTAATAATAACGATGTCGGTTTAATCTTTGGTTTTGAGAATCAAAATAATTATTACCTTGCTAGGTGGACAAAATACGGTAGCACTTACGACGGCGACTCTAGCTTCCCTGGCACATATCGTAGTTTAGATTTAGTAAAAATGAGTGGTGGTTTCGCCACATTATTAGACACCTTTGATAATTTTAATATTGATGACCCTTTTAATTTAAAAGTAGTCGTTAACAACCAAGGTACAGCGGTTTGTGCTAATGATACGGCAGTATTATTCACTGCTACCGAACAACCGATACTGAACAATATCGGTCTATTTTCTTATGATAATGATCAAGGCGTATTTATTGATAATGTAGAAGTGCGTTGTGATGATTGCCAGTTGAATGAGCCGATTTTAGACTATCGTTTTGATGAATGTAGTTATACAGGGAATGATGGTGATGTGCTTGATAACATGGGTAATTATAATGGTAATTCAAACGGCGTACCCTCTCCGGTAGACGAAGCGATAATAAATAAATCACTCGATTTGAGTGCAAACGGTACCACTGATTGGATTGGTGTACCTAACGATGTAATTGATGGTTTAGATGATTTTTCAGTGTCGGTTTGGTTCAAAACTTCAATAAATAAGTCTCAACAAGAAATACTTCATGCGCTAGGTAATGATTCGAGTGATGAATTAGAAATATTTCTAAGAGGCAACAATACTGTTTACATCAAAGTACTAAATAACCGTCACGAGTTAGATAGTGGTGTTGTGTTAACTGATGATAATTGGCATCACTTAGTGCTGACAAGAGTTGGTGAAAATGTATGTTTATTTATCGATGGTACAGAACAACAATGTGCTAATGGCGTTAGTGCAGGGGTATTGATAGTAGATAACGATAATGCGGTCGTTATTGGGCAAGAACAAGATGATTTTGGAGGTAATTTTACTACCGAGCAAAATTTTGTAGGTCAGTTGGATGAGTTTAAGGTTTATGATCTACAATTGTCTAATACTGCGATAGATACCATTTACCAAAATGAATTGGCAGGTAATAACTATGACGGTAGCTCTCGTGACGCTTCCGATTGTTGTGAAAGCTTAGGGTTACTCAGTGCTGTAGGTATTAGAATTGATAATGCGGGTAGTAACAGACAAGTAAATTCAACAACCGAAGCTGAATATATTTATGACGCTTGGATAGCTGCCGGTGAACCTGCTACAGGTTTTATTGATGGTGGTACCTATAATGTTGCTGCCAGTGGTTCAAGTACAGTTGACCGCATTGATTTCGGTGGAGATACTCAAAGCTTTGCAGGAACCTTACCCTATCCTGGTATTGGTTCAGTCGGGGATGAAAGTTTTTCAGATTTCTTAGTGCATAGTTCTGGCACCATAAGCCTTCCTGCTGGTGATTACACCATTTATGTTGAAAGTGATGATGGTTTCAGTTTCGTTATGGAAACACTGTCAGGTAGCCTTGTCGAATTCACCAATACTAGCCGTTCAAGCGCGGGTCCGGACAATGAGTTACGTTTCGAAGGGACCACAGGAAATGCGAGAGCGAGAGGCTCTTTTAATTTGGCTGAAGATTCTGTCTTTGATACCACTGCGATATTTTTTGAGCGCGGGGGAGGTGACTTTTTCGAAATATCTATTGCTAATGGTACTCTCAATAATGCTCCTCCTTCAGGCTACGAAATTTTAGCTCACGGCGCACTAGGTGGAAAAGTCATCTTTGGCGATTGCGAAGTTCCTTCATCAATAGATCACTATCAAATAATTCACGATGGCAATGCCTTAACTTGCGCTGCTGAAGAAGTAACAATTAAAGCCTGTACTAATGTCTATGATGGAACCTGTACAGAAAGTGCAGAAGCTATAACACTCGACGTAAAAGCAACGGGTACTGAAACTGCCACAGATAGTATTAACTTTACTGGTTCAGGTATAGCAAATATAGCTTATTCCATCGCTGAACCGACTATTTTGTCGATAGAAAACGTGTCTGTATTACCTGCAAATCCCACCGTCTGTTTTGATGGCAGCACTACCAGTTGCAATTTAAACTTTGCCGATACCGGTTTTAGATTCTTTTCTAACTCAGAGGGCACGGCTATTCCGGAACAATTGTCAGGGAAAGCCTCTAACGTAGGCTTTAATCAGAGTGTGTTGAAAGTGCAAACTATTGAGAAATCTCCTGATACAGGAGCTTGTCAGGCAGCATTTATTGATAGTAATACCATTGAAATGGTAGCTACATGTGTCGACCCTATTGCTTGCGCTGGCAGTCAAGTTGTCATTAATAACTTAAGTACAGACACCCCTATTGATACATTGAATAACGTTGCGACTAAAACCTATACCGATGTAGCATTAGATTTTAGCAATGATACCGTTAATACAGCCGATTTTATTTTTACCTATCCTGATGCTGGGCAGGTTCAACTCCATGCGCAATATAATATTCGTGATGAAAATGGCTTACCAACGGGAAATTACATGCGCGGTTCCTCTAACATTTTTGTTGTTCGTCCTTTTGGCTTTTTTATCGATGTTACAGACAACAAAAAAGCACAAACGGCTAATGATGCGAATAGTGTATTTAAAAAAGCAGGGGAAGACTTCACTACAAGTTTAACTGCTGTGCAATGGCAAGCAGCAGATGATAGTGATGAAAATGGTGTACCTGATACTAACGCTGATTTATCTAATAATAACGCGACTATAAACTTTGGTAATGAAGAAACACCAGAAACTGCGGCTATAACAGATAGCTTATTTTTGCCTGACCCAGGTACACAAGGTACTTTAACTAATACCACCTTTAGCTCTTTTAATAGCGGTATTGCAACTAATACTATGACTTATTCCGAAGTCGGTATTGTTAACTTTACCGCTAACTTAACGGGCAATTCATATCTCGGAGGAAGTGATGTTATTGGAAATGAACCCTATGTAGGACGCTTTACCCCTGATCACTTTATACTTGATCAAATAAATGGAAGCTTAACTGTTATTTGTGACAATACTTCACCAATAACAGAAATGGCTTTTGCTTATAATGGTCAAATGAGTAACGCTACTCCAAGCACAGGTGGTGCAATTCGTTATGATTTCAATCCAATGTTCACCATCACAGCCAAGTCTGTAGGGGCAGCTAATACAACCTTAAATTATACCGGCGATTTTATGAAGCTTGTTGAGAATAGTATTATTCGAAAAACTATTTTTCAGGATGGGAATACGTTTTTCGCCCCAGTCTTTGATGGTAGCAAAGAGGGTTCACTGGGCACAAAGCTCGCATTAACTTCTGATTTGAATGCAGTGACTACTCAGGACTTGAAAAATAATGAAGGTTTAGGCGTAGTAACTTATACCTTTAAAGATGCTGATAATTTTGTTTATCACCATGAAAAAAATGGAGAGACTGAAATATTCACTACCGATATTAATTTACCAATCGTTTCTATTATCGATCTTGATAGCGTTACAGCTGAAGATAAAGATGGTGATTTTGATAATGCTCTTGAAAGTGTATTAACCCTTGAGCCTACGGGTGTCGAAATACGTTTTGGTCGTGCTCAACTTGAAAATAGTTACGGACCAGATACATCTGATTTACCTCAACCTTTATCGATAAATTATTATACTGAAAATGGTTATGTGTTGAGTAAAAATGATACTTGCACTATCTATAATTCTAGTAATATTACGTTAAGTAATATCAGCTTAGACCCGGCATTAACACCAATAAAAAATGCAGTGTCAGGGAAGTTTAATACTGTTGAACCCGATGGTGAAACACTAGACATCATATTAAAGGCGCCAACGGTAGACATAAATACGAGTAATACGGGGCAAGTTCAAGTTATATATAATATTGATGATTGGCTAAAATACGATTGGGCGTATGATGATGAAGAAGTAGATGGCCTTTATAATGATAATCCGCGTGCAGAGGCTACTTTTGGAATATACCGTGGAAATGACCGTATAATTTATCAACGAGAAATATCACGTTAAACACCTACTTAATAATTTTAGATAAAACAGGGTAAATATATCAGAAGAAGGGTAATAAATTTTGATATGATAAGGCATTGATGCTTTATCATTTTACTTTAAGTGAAACGGTAGACCGCCTCTCTTTATGCCTAACTCTTTTATTTTGTCCTTGCCATACTTTTCTTCATGTTTTCTTTTAAAAAAGCAACACATTAGCCAGATACTAAGGTATCATTATCTGATCTGTTATTCGCACACCATCACTTACACAACCAGCGTTTACTTAATTAGTACATTACAGGACATTTTGAGCTATGTTTAAAAAAATACGCGGCATGTTTTCTAACGATCTTTCTATCGATTTAGGCACCGCCAATACACTTATTTATGTAAAAGACCAAGGTATTGTACTAAACGAACCTTCTGTAGTCGCTATTCGTCAAGACCGTTCGGGTGGTTCTAAAAGTGTTGCTGCCGTTGGTGTTGCCGCTAAAGCAATGTTAGGTAGAACGCCGGGTAATATTGAAGCAATTCGTCCAATGAAAGATGGTGTAATTGCTAACTTTTTTGTCACTGAAAAAATGCTTCAGCACTTTATTAAGCAAGTGCACAGTAATAATTTTTTACGTCCAAGCCCACGAGTTTTAGTTTGTGTTCCTTGTGGTTCTACACAAGTTGAACGCCGTGCTATTCGTGAATCTGCAATGGGCGCAGGTGCCAGAGAAGTTTATCTAATCGATGAACCTATGGCTGCAGCTATTGGTGCCGGTATGCCAGTGTCTGAAGCAACGGGTTCTATGGTTGTTGATATAGGTGGTGGTACTACTGAAGTCGGTATTATTTCACTTAATGGTGTCGTTTATTCATCATCAGTACGTATTGGTGGTGATAAATTCGATGAAGCCATTATCAACTACGTTCGTCGTAATTTTGGTAGTTTAATAGGTGAAGCAACCGCAGAGCGTATTAAGCACGAAATTGGCTCAGCTTACCCAGGTGAAGAATTAATCGAAATTGAAGTACGTGGTCGTAACCTTGCTGAAGGTGTTCCGCGTAGCTTTACTCTGAACAGCAATGAAATTTTAGAGGCTCTACAAGAACCATTAACGGGCATTGTTAGTGCTATTATGGTTGCTTTAGAGCAATCTCCACCAGAGCTTGCATCTGATATTTCAGAGCGAGGCATGGTCTTAACGGGTGGTGGCGCTTTATTAAAAGATCTAGACCGTTTGTTAATGGAAGAAACGGGCATTCCTGTTGTGGTTGCTGATGATCCATTAACGTGTGTTGCACGTGGCGGTGGTAAAGCCCTAGAGATGATTGATATGCATGGTGGGGATCTTTTTTCCTACGAATAAAAGCGTTTTTTTCATTGTTATTGAATCCAATTACATCGTTTAAGGTACTCATTGACTAACGTCAACTCCGTGCCTTCGCCTCGTACTTGAATCAAATACCTGCGAAAATCATCCTACTTATATAAAGTTATTTATATGGTTTTAAACCATGACTATTACCTCATAACTGGCTTTTTATGAATCCAATCTTTAATCAAGGCACATCACCAGCACAGCGACTTAGCTTGGTGCTTCTCTGCTCTGCTGCCTTGATTTTCTTCGACCATAAAATGGGAAGTTTTGAAACAGCCCGTGGTTATTTACAATCCCTCGTTAGTCCGCTGCAATATATGGCGAATGCACCTAAGCAAATATTGACTTGGGCATCAGAAAATCTTGTTATTCGTCAGCAATTAATGACGGAGAATAAACATTTTAGAGAAAACGAACTTTATCTACATGAACAAGTAATGCAGTTAAGCATTGTTCGTCAAGAAAATGAAAGGTTACGTTCCTTATTGGCTTCCCCCGTTCGTGGTGAAAATAAAAAAATGTTTGCCGAAATATTGTCAGTTGATAGCGATCCTTATTCACATCAAGTTGTTATTAATCGCGGGGCAAATGACGGTGTTTATGAAGGTCAGCCAGTACTTGATGAAAAAGGTATTGTAGGACAAATATTACATGTGGGTGTTAGTAGCTCACGAGTAATTTTAATCAGTGATATCTCTCATGCGATTCCTGTACGTATTCAACGAAACGGCTTAAGACTGATTGCTTCAGGTAGTGGACAAATTGATCGTCTAACACATAACTTTGTTCCACATAGTGCCGATGTAAAAAAAGGTGACTTGTTAGTAACCTCTGGGCTCGGAGGTAAGTACCCCGAAGGTTATCCCGTTTCGCGTGTTGTAATGGTTAGGGCTGATGAGTCTCGAGAATTTGCGACTATTTATAGTCAGCCCGTGGCTCAAATTGATAGGTTGCGTTATATTCTGCTACTTTCAAAAGAAAAAGTAGCTAAGGCCACTTCCTCCGATAAAAATACCGATATTAAAAAAATCAAGAATTCAGTGACAGGAAAAACATAATGTTTAGAAATAACGGCATTATTATATTACTTACGTTACTCATTGCTTTGATGGCTAGCATTACACCTATGCCTTCGGGGTTTGATGCCTTTCGCCCTGATTGGGTGCTTATTATTCTAGTATACTGGTGTTTAGCTTTACCTAATAAAGTGAATATAGTTACTGCTTGGGTAATGGGTTTTATTCTCGATGTTTTACTTGGCTCTGTTCTTGGTGTTCATGCGTGTGCAATGGCTCTATCTATTTATATAGTGGTAGTTAACTTTCAAAAAATTAGAAATTTTTCAGTATCGCAACAGGCGTTGATTATTGGAGTGCTTTCAGCGCAATATCACCTTGTCGTTTTTTGGTTGCAACGCTTCTTAAGTGACGCGGTATTCTTACCTAATTACTTATATCCAGTGATAACCTCAATTATACTTTGGCCTTGGCTATTTTTATTATTACGACGTGTGCGTAGACACTTCCGAATTAAATAATTCACCATCAAGTTATCCTTAATTCATTTAGTAGACCATGACTAAAGACAACCTAAGTGTTGAGTACTAAATTTAGTATTAATGCTTAAAAAATTAGTACTTAAACCACTCATACTTACAAAAGGGCTAGCTGTAATAGCTATAAATAATGAAGATGACCAATTTTATCGCTCCCTCAGAAAACCCTCATAAGAAATTAATACTAGCTTCACAGTCACCTAGGCGCAGTTCATTACTCTCTCAATTAGGTTTTCAGTTCACGATACAAGTAAGTAATATTGATGAAACAGCCGAAAAATTTGAATCAGCTCAAGAGTATGTACTCCGTTTAGCAAAGCAGAAAGCCTTGCATGTATTTAACCTATTAACCTCGGATGAAAAAGCGCATAGCTTTGTCTTAGGTTCAGATACCAGTGTTGTATTTGATGGAAAAATTTTAGGAAAGCCAGAGAATGAAAAAGATTGCATTAAAACGCTCTCTTTGTTGTCAAACAATCAACATCAAGTATTAACCGCTATTGCCCTTGCGGGAAATGACGGTGTTAAAGGTGACGTTATCACGACACAAGTTACTTTTAAAACATTAACCAAAGAAGAGATTTCAGCTTACTGGTTAACAGGCGAACCTCAAGACAAAGCAGGTAGTTATGGTATTCAAGGGATTGCCGGACAGTTTGTTAAAACTATTAATGGTAGTTACTCTGCTGTTGTAGGTCTACCATTATATGAAACCGCGAAGTTATTGACTAATGCAGGTTTTATTGGCGCTATTGATGCTAATGTTGTTGGTGAAAATGGCTGATGCAAAGAAATTATCGAAGTAAGGACTATATATGAGTGCCGAGTTATTAATTAATGTTACGCCAAGTGAAACACGTGTTGCACTAGTTGAAAATGGATCATTACAAGAAGTACATATTCAGCGAGAAGCTAAACGTGGCATTGTGGGTAATATTTATTTAGGTAAAGTCATACGGGTTTTACCGGGTATGCAAGCAGCCTTTATTGATATTAATTTAGACAAAGCAGCATTTTTACACGCCTCAGATATAAAAAGTAAGCTTATTTTAAAAGAAGAAACCGACCAAGTTTCAGATATTCGCTCTTTAGTACATGAAGGGCAATATATAATGGTGCAAGTTGTCAAAGACCCTCTTGGTACAAAAGGTGCTCGTTTAACTACAGATATTACGATAGCTTCACGCTATTTAGTTTTAATGCCTCACGCAAAACATGCAGGAATATCGTTACGCATTGAAGATGAAAAAGAGCGTGAACGATTAAAAAATATAGTGAACCCCTATTGCGATGAAGACCAAGGTTTTATCGTTCGCACTGCCGGTGAAGGTGCGGGTGAAGTAGAGCTACAACATGATGCGGAATTCTTACGTAGAGTATGGAAAAAAGTGCTTACCCGTAAACAACGAAAGCAAACTAAGTTACCGCTTTATCAAGACTTGTCATTATCTTTTCGTGTATTACGAGACTTTGTTGGTATTAATATTGACCGTATTCGTGTGGATTCAAAATTAACCTATAAAGAATTAGTGGTATTCACTGAAGAATTTGTTCCAGAATTATCACCTTCATTAGAATATTACACTGGCGAACAACCTATTTTTGATTTGTTTTCAACAGAGGAAGAAATACAGCGAGCATTACATCGAAAAATCGAGCTTAAGTCTGGCGGTTATTTGATTATCGATCAAACGGAAGCAATGACAACTATTGATATAAATACGGGAGCATTTGTTGGACACCGAAACCTTGAAGATACCATCTTCAGTACTAATATTGAGGCGACACAAGTTATTGCACGACAGCTTAGATTAAGAAATTTAGGCGGCATTATTATTGTCGACTTCATTGATATGCGCAATGACGATCATAAACGTCGAGTATTACATAGTCTCGATACGGCGATGAGTAAAGACAAAGTTAAATATAGTCTTCATGGTTTTTCAGCACTCGGTTTAGTTGAAATGACACGTCAACGTACCCGAGAAAGTTTAGAGCATGTTTTATGTGGGGAATGTCCATTATGCAGTGGTCGAGGACACTTGAAAACCGCTGAAACAGTATGTTTTGAAATACTAAGAGAAATTGTTCGTGTAAATCGCGCCCATGAAGCTGATAAGTTCACAGTGTACGCGTCAACCGCAGTGAGTGATTTTTTACTTAATGATGAATTCCATAATTTAGCTGAAGTTGAAGTTTTTATTGGTAAGTTGATTAAGGTTCAAGCCGAACCCATGTATAATCAAGAGCAATTTGACGTTGTTATGATGTAAGTAAGTATATACTTACTCCTAATCTCGTAAATAAAAAACTTCCACATAAGATAGGACATTTGTACGTTTTAATGAATATTGTAAGTACTTCTAATCGCTGGTTAAATCACCTTTATAAAACAGTTGCCATTATATTGGTACTGTTAGCGGTAGCGATAAGTGCTTTTCGTTTGTTTTTACCTTATGTACACCACTACCAACTTCCGTTACAAAATTACTTGAACGAAAAAGCCCAAACCAACATGTCCTTTGGCTCTTTAAGTATGACTTGGCAGGACTATGGTCCAAGCCTTGTTATGGCAGATGTAAAAATATTGGATACCGAGAATGCTTCAGTATTCATCCAACAGCTTGAGTTGCAGGTTGATTTTTGGAAAACGATTACTCAACAAGACCTTATTTCAAAGAACCTTATCCTAACAGGTGCAAAAGTCGATATAGACCAGCAACTGTGGAAATTTAAAGAAGTTGATAAAACCTCTACGGTTATTCCAACAGATACTGAAGTAAATGACGTTAGTGTAATTAGTGATCTTTTTTTAAATAAAATCAAACGATTTTCTATTCTTGATGGTCACATTACTGTACGAAACGGATCCATTACTCGTAGCATACGCGTTAATAAATTACATTGGTTAAATACTGACGAGCGACATCAAGCGCAAGGTAGTGTAGTACTTAATGGCCTAAGTTCTAATAACTTACAGTTAAAACTTGACCTGAACGGGGAGGGAAGTACTAACCTAAATGGACAAGTTTATTTACAAGCAAATCATATTGATATTACACCCTGGTTAGATAATGTTTTAGTTCTTGAAGACGATAAAACTAAAACGGATATCAACTTCTCTGCATGGCTTAATGTTGAAAGTAGTAACCTTAAACAATTAAAAATTAATTTTTCTGATAGTGATATGAACTGGTTTTTTAATGATAAAAAACAGAAACTGACCCTAGAAAAAGGGCAACTGCTATTGGTAAAAGGAAAAAAAGAACGCAGTTTTACTCTATACAGTACCCCGTTATCACTTAAACTAAATAATGATTCCCCACAAAATTTCACTGCAAGATTGGCAAAAAAATCCGATGATTTTACTTTGCACTTGTCTGAAATTGATGTCGGAATGCTGGCTCAGTTAGCACCTTTGATAGTAGGGAAAGAAGAAACTCGTAAATTACTTTCAAAAATGACATTGAGTGGGAAGGTAGAAAATTTATATCTTCGCCAAGAAGACAATAAACTGCAAGCAATAGCCGATTTTTCTAAATTTAATAACGACTATAGTCATGGAATTCCCGGTTTAGAAAACGTATCAGGACAACTAAGTTTGGTAGATAACTATCTATCAGTAGATTTCAAAGCTGAGCAGGGAAAGTTGGATTTTGATAAAAGCTTTGTTCAAGCCTTCCCTTATGAAAGCCTTTCAGGACAGTTAAATGTTGCCTTCAATAATAAGGGTTGGGCATTAACGGTTGAAAAAGTTGATTTTTTATCGAAAGAAATAAATTTGTCAGCACAGGTTAAAGTTGAGGCACCTATTGATGGTGAAATGAATTTGGCTTTACTCGCGAATATTTCTAATGGTAATGCTGGTTTAGTTGGGCGATATTTACCCTTACCAATCATGAGTGAAAATTTAGTAAGTTACCTCAATGCAGCTGTCGTTTCAGGGCGCGTTGAAGACGCACAAGTATTAATTAATGGACCCATAACTCGCTTCCCGTTTACTGATGGTAGCGGTATTTTTGTTGTTGATGTCGAGTTAAGTCAGGCTGAGTTTAAATTTGTTGAAAATTGGCCTTCTATTACTGACTTTGTCGCTAATTTAAATTTCACTAATAATTCCATGTTAATTACTGGTCGAAGTGGCCAATTAACTGGTTTAGATATTACAGGTGTAACCGCAGCTATTGCTGACTTAGCTCATGGTCAAATTTTGACTGTAGATGCAGTGATACTCCCAACATTAGCCAGTAACATTAGTGATTTAATGAATGCTAGTCCGCTTAGGGATAGTGTAGGAAGTACACTAAAACATTTACAAATTGGTGGTGAGGTTAGCGGCGATTTTCATTTAAACTTACCTTTGAATAACAATAAACAATCTATTGCCAGTGGTAATATATTATTTAATAACAATACCGCTTTCTTGAAAACTCCACAAATGAACTTTAGTAAAGTGCAAGGCCAACTGAGCTTCAGTAATGATGAAATTAACACTAAAGGTTTGCAGCTGAATTGGCAGGGGTTACCTATTGCTCTAGACATTACAGCTAGTAACAGAACGGACTATTACAATACCGACATTAAGTTAAAAGCACTATGGAAAGAATCAGAGTGGTTGCCTCATGTGCCACAGAATTTAAGGAAATACACTCAAGGAGAGTTGCCTTGGCAAGGCGAGTTATCTTTACATCAGCACCATCAAGGTGGCTTTTCATATAATGCAAACTTCAATTCGGATTTAACTAACACCCAACTGTTATTGCCTGCTCCTTATGACCGCAATATAGAACAAGAAAATAGTTTCTCTATAAATATTAATGGCGGAGTAGCAAAGTCTAAAATAGTACTGAATTATGGTAATAAAATGCATTTTTCAGGTCAGCTCAATCATCAAAATACCTCATTTAATCATGCAAATTTAATGTTTGGTAAAGGGGCTATGATTTTGCCAACAGACGGATTCCATATTACGACCAAACTGGAATATGCAGACTTTTCTTTGTGGCAGCCATTAATCAGTGACATTTTGGATACTATCAATGAGCCATCAATAATTGAAGAGCAACAAAAACCTACTCCGCTCTTAGCTAAACCTAAAAGAATAAGAGGTTCGATTGGCCAATTAGAAATTTTTGGGCAAAAGCTCAATAATGTTTCTTTTAATTTGTTAGACAAATCACAATGGTGGTTATTACAACTAAACGCTATAGAAACGCGTAGCCAAATAAAAATCTATCCCGACTGGTTAGCACAAGGTCTAGATATTAATGCTGAATTTTTAAAGCTGCCTCAGGATAAGAAAGAGGCAGAAGTTAATAATACACCTTTAACCGGAAAAACAGGTGATCAATCAATTAAAAAAATAGATCAAATTAAAAATGATATTATTTTTTCGAATTTCCCTCCAATGAACTTTCATTGTGATAGTTGCTCTATTGGTTTATTAGATTTAGGAAAGGTTGATTTTAATATTAATCGTGTTGATCAACAGACTATTGAATTCAATGATTTTATTGCAGATAAGAATCAAACAAAATTATACCTTACAGGTATTTGGACTCATAACGCACAAACATCAACAACGTCATTAAAAGGAAATTTAATTGTTGATGATATAGAGACAGAGTTAAAGGTGATGGGATACGATTCAATTATAAAAGATAGTGGCGCGGAAGTTGATGCTAATCTTAGTTGGCTTGGAGGACTACATGACTTTTCAGTGAACCAAGTAAGCGGTAATGTGCAAGCTAGACTTGATGATGGTTATTTGGCTGAAGTAAGTGATAAAGCGCGACTTTTTTCAGTGTTAAGTTTGCAATCATTGGTTCGTAAGTTAACACTCGATTTCCGAGATATTTTTAGCGATGGTATGTTTTACAGTAATATCCAAGGTGATTATCAATTAAAGGAAGGTTTACTAACGACCAATAATACCGAGATGGATGGTACGGCAGGAAATTTATTTATGACAGGTCATACCAATTTAATAACAGGTGAACTTGATTATGATATGTCATACAAGCCTGAATTATCTTCGAGTTTACCCGTACTTGCTTGGATCGCTACATTGAATCCAGTAACGTTCCTTGCAGGTGTTGCCATCGACCAAGTGATTAGGTCACAAGTAGTATCTGAATTTAACTTCAAACTCTCAGGGACTGTCGATAACCCTGACTTCAAAGAAGTTGATCGTAAGAATAAAGATATTAGTGTAGACACTGCGCTACCGTTAGACGATTCTAAAAAAGAAGAGTTAAAAGAAGGCACTACTGATATCCCCAAGTCAGCAATTAAGGATAGCAGCACTGATGATTAAACTTAGTGCGATACAATTATCTTCCAAGGCTAATGTTGCTACTAATCTGGAAAAAATAGCGGATATACTTGCAAAAATCACTACCCAGCCTTCAACACATAATACGAGTCAGCACTTAATCGTTTTACCTGAGTGCTGTTTATATTTTGGTGGTGAAGACAGCGACCAATTAGGTTTAGCAAAAAATTCAGCAGTAGACTCTTCAACTAACTTTTCACTATACTCAGTAAAAGAGAGTAAACTTGCCCTAGCACTTGGATCGCTAGCTAAAAAGTTTAACGTTTATTTAGTCGCGGGCACTATACCTATCTTAACGTCATCGGGGAAAAAGTTTACTAATAGTAGCTGTGTTTTTAATCCGGAAGGCGAGTTGATAGGACAATATGATAAAATTCACTTATTTGATGTTACGGTAAGTGATAATACCAAGAGTTATTGCGAATCTCGCTATACACAAGCAGGTACAAAAATAAGTGTTGTTAAGACTGAACTTGTTAATATTGGGCTATCAGTATGTTTCGATTTACGATTTCCTAATTTATTTCAGCAACTCACAAAAGCAGGTGCTGATATTATTACCGTACCTAGCGCTTTTACTAAGGTTACTGGGAAAGTTCATTGGCAAATATTATTACAAGCAAGAGCTATTGAGAACCAAGTCTACATTGTTGCAGCGGGTCAAGAAGGCGTTCATGAAAATGGCCGTAAAACTTGGGGGCATTCAATGATTATTAATCCTTGGGGTGAGATTGAACAAGTTATACAAACAGGTGAAGGGTATATTAGTGTTGATTATCAACCGGCAGAAATAAACAGAATACGTCAAAGTATGCCCTTACTTACACCTTTGTAATACCTTTAAACACAGTTTTGAACACGACGCTGAAACCATAATTGCAGCAATATTATTATAATTAAAGAAAATAGAAGTAGAGTTAAGACCTAATGAATAGTGTTGAAAAATCCTTATTAAGTGATAGTCATATTGATGATGAAATATTGTCGAAAACCCTAAAAAGCATGATGGGTCGTCAAGTTGATTACGCCGATTTATATTTTCAAGCCAGTCAGCATGAGACTTGGGTTTTAGAAGACGGCATTGTTAAAGAAGGTTCATATAACATTGAACGCGGAGTAGGTGTTAGAGCTATTTCAGGTGAGAAAACTGGTTTTGCTTACTCAGATGATATAACCCCAGAAGCATTGCAGCAGGCTGCGGATGCTGCCAAAGGGATTGCTGATAGTGGTACTGGCGCAACAGTTAAAGCATTTAGTCGTCAGTCACCGATACAGGTTTATAAGTCAGTTGAGCCTCTTGGAAGTTTAACTCAAGAGCAAAAAATTGATCTATTACATAAAATTGAAGCCCATGCTCGTCAAGTTGATAGCCGTGTTAAGCAAGTTATCGCTAGCATTTCAGGTGTTTACGAAACGGTATTAGTAAGTGCTAGTGATGGAACCTATGGTACTGATATTCGTCCATTAGTTCGATTAAACTGTTCAGTATTAGTTGAAGAAAATGGTAAACGTGAGCGTGCAAGCGCTGGCGGTGGTGCTCGTACTGATTATAGCTATTTCTTTGAAGTTGAAGCTGGCGATAACAAAGCTCGCTACCTCGCTTATGCTGAAGAATCAGTAAGACAGGCTTTAGTTAACCTAGTCGCCATTGAAGCACCTGCAGGAACATTCCCGGTGGTATTGGGTGCAGGTTGGCCAGGCGTATTATTACATGAAGCGGTTGGACATGGTTTAGAAGGTGATTTTAACCGTAAAGGCTCTTCAGCATTTTCAGGTAAAGTAGGCCAACAAGTTGCCTCTGATCTTTGTACTATTGTCGATGATGGCACAATACCTAATCGTCGTGGTTCAATATCAATTGATGATGAAGGTACGCCGGGTCAATATAACGTGCTAATCGAAAAAGGTATTTTAAAAGGCTATATGCAAGATAAGCATAACGCTGGCTTAATGGGTGTTAAACCTACAGGTAATGGCAGACGTGAATCTTATGCCCATTTACCTATGCCACGTATGACAAATACTTATATGCTTGCAGGAGAATCTAGTCCTGAAGATATTATTAAATCAGTTAAAAAAGGTATTTATGCACCTAACTTTGCTGGTGGACAGGTAGATATTACCTCAGGAAAATTTGTGTTTACTAGCTCTGAAGCCTATTTAATTGAAGACGGAAAAATTACTTCTCCAGTTAAGGGCGCCACATTAATAGGTAATGGACCTGAAGCGATGAAGCGCATCAGTATGGTCGGTAATGATCTTAAACTTGATGGCGGTGTTGGTGTTTGTGGTAAAGACGGGCAAAGTATACCGGTAGGTGTCGGTCAACCAACGTTAAAAGTTGATGAAATGACTATTGGTGGAACGCAGTAAAATATTACTCAAACCTTACTGAAATAAAAAGTTAAATAGTTAACAAGCACTAAATCTAATAGTGCTTGTTCATCTTAACTAATTATTTTTTAATCTGCGTTGATTTACGCATTTGCTTTAAGGTAAGTGAATAAGTTTTTATAATGCTTACCTAACTTCTCTGCTTTCTTTTCTTTCGCTGCAAGGCGAACTAATTGTTTAACTTTTTGTCGTTCTATTTGCGGAAATTCAACAATTAACGCTTCAACAGCATCATTTCCCTGATCAACCAATTCATCTCTGATCGTTTCTAAACGAACAAACTTAGCCGTTTCTTGCTGATGTTTATTGGCCATAACTTCCATCGCTTGATAAATGGGTTCAAGGTCAGTTTCTAATAATATTTTAGCCGTATGGCGAATATGGCGGCGTAACGCTTCATGCTTATTAGTGATTTTATCTGCTAAAATCATGGCATCTTTTAAGTCATCACTTAAAGGTAAGCGACTTCTTTGATGCTTAGACATTTCGATTAAGCTTTGCGCGAAATCTTGCAATTTATGCATTTCACGCTTAACTTCGGATTTACTTTTTAATTCTTCTTCTAATGATTCGTCGATATCGTTGGCTGACTGGGGCATAATAATGTCTAATACCATGTTAAAATAAATAATAATTGTACTTATTATATCATTAAACTAATTATATGCTAAGTCACTGTTTAAGCCTTATCAAGAAAAGAGAAGTAGAAACCAATATGACCCTTGCCTCCAAATCGAATGATCCGATTACTAAACAGCTTAGTGAAGTTAAAATGCGTGTTAGCAAAGTACTTGAACTTGCTAAATCATTAGGCGCAGATGGTGCTGAAGTTGCCATGAGTCGCCAGCAAGGATTAAGTGTCAGTACTCGAATGGGTGAAGTGGAAAACGTTGAGTTCACTAATGATGGTGGTTTAGGTATCACGGTTTATCGCGAAGGACGCAAAGGTAGTGCTTCTACCGCAGACTTGTCAGAAGAAGCATTAACTAAAGCCGTTACCGCAGCGGTAAATATCGCTAAATATACCTCGGTAGATGATTGTTCCGGTTTAGCTGATAAATCACTGTTAGCGATGAACCCGCTTGATTTAGATTTATATCATCCTCACGAAATAAGTACAGAAGAAGCAATTGAGTTAGCTAAAGAATGTGAAGAAAGTGCATTAACTTTCGATTCACGTGTTACTCAATCGGATGGTGCCAGCTTTGATACATTTTCTGGTTTTAAAGTTTATGGCAATAGTAACGGACAATTAGTCGGTTACCCAAGTTCACGCCATAGTTTAAGTTGTGTGATGATAGCCAATGATGGCGACGACATGGAACGTGATTATGCTTACACGGTTAGTCGCGAATTTGATTTACTTGAAAGTGCTAAAAATATTGGTCTAGAAGCCTCCAAAGAAGTGCTATCTCGTTTAAAACCACAAACAATCCCTACCGGCAAAGTACCTGTTTTATTTAGAGCGGATATTGCTAATACTATCTGGGGGCACTTTATAGCCGCCATAAGTGGTGGTAATTTATACCGTAAATCCTCCTTTTTATTAGATGCTGTAGGTACTGATGTTTTCCCTAAATTTTTAAATATTAGTGAAAGACCTCATATTGCTAAAGCTTTAGCGAGTAGTGCTTTTGATAGTGAAGGCGTATTAACGAAAGATCGTGAAATAATAACTGAAGGTGCATTACAAACGTACTTATTGACCAGTTATTCAGCCCGTAAACTAGGACTTGAAACAACTGGACATGCAGGTGGAATTCATAACTGGCTGGTTGATGCTCAAGGACATGACGGAAATTTCGATGCTATGTTAAAAACCTTGGGTACAGGCTTGTTAGTTACAGAACTTATGGGTCAAGGTGTAAATGTAGTTAACGGTGATTATTCTCGTGGTGCAGCAGGTTTTTGGGTGGAAAATGGTGAAATAGCTTACCCTGTAAGTGAAATCACTATTGCAGGAAATCTAACTAACATGTTTAAAGGTATTGTGGCTGTAGGCTCTGATGTTGATTTGCGTGGAAGTATCCGTACAGGCTCAATTTTAATTGATGAGATGCAAGTTGCAGGACATTAGAGAGTAAATTTATTACGAAATGAATAAGTATATTGCTAAATATATGAATAAAAAAACGTTATCAATTTAAATATTGATAACGTTTTTGTATATGGAGCCGTAACAAGTCTTAAAGCTAATGCCAACTCGATGATTTTAATAAGTAAAGTTTGTTAGGTGAATTTTACTAAGTCAGAAGTAATGTTGCGGTGCCTAAAAAGGCAAAAATTCCCACTACATCTGTGACTGTGGTAATAATTACACTGCCTGCAAGTGCAGGGTCAATATTAAGTCGTTTTAATATTAGTGGAATACTTACACCTGCAAGCCCTGCAGCTGTCATATTCATTAGCATTGCGAACGCAATAACACCACCAAGCATTAAATCTTGTTTCCAAATGGCCACAACAGTAGCAATTAATGTAGCCCAAATAATGCCATTTAAAAATCCAATAGCTACTTCTTTAGTGAGCAATGCACGGGCATTACTGTCGCCAACGTGGCCTAACGCCATACCGCGGATAACAAGTGTTAAGGTTTGATTACCTGCAACACCACCCATGCTTGGGACTAACGAATTTAAAACAGCTAAAATGGCTAATTGTTGAAATACACCCTCAAACATACTGGTGACAGCAACAGCCATTAAAGCCGTAATGAGGTTAACACCAAGCCACAACGAACGTTGCTTGGTACTTTTAAATACAGGAGCAAACGTATCTGCCTCACCATCTAAACCCGCCATACTCATCATAGAATGTTCAGCATTTTCGCGAATAATATCGATAACATCATCAATGGTGATACGCCCAAGCAAATGGCCTTCATCATCAACAACGGGTGCAGAAAACCAATCATGGCGTTCAAAAAGTTGAGCAACAGCTTGCTCATCCATATCTGCTTGAACCGCTTCTATTTCAGCATTAATTAAACTAGAAACAATCACTTCTTCTTTAGCCGTTACTATGGAGGCAAGCGATACCGCTCCAATAAATTTATTTTTACGGTTAACAACATAAAAAGAATCAGTTGCGTCAGGGAGGTTACCTTTCAAGCGCAAGTACCGTAATACAACGTCAACCGTAACATCTGGGCGTAACGTAATTGTATCGGTATTCATTATCCCGCCAGCGGTATCTTCTTCATAAGATAATGCTGTTTCGACACGACTTCGGTCTTGCGAGTCCATTGAATTGAGTACTTCGTTAAAAATACTGTCGGGTAGTGTACGTAAAACTTCAGCTAAATCATCAACGTCCATGCCTTCAGCAACGGCTGCAAGCTTTTCAGGCCGCATACTTTTAAGTATGCCTTTACGGACTTCTTCGTTCAGCTCTTCGAGTACTTCACCATGGAATTCAGGATCAATAAGTTGCCAAAGTACAGGGCGACTTTTTGATGTGGAAGATTCTAGAATAAGGGCTAAATCATAAGCAGGCATGTTCTGTAGTAGTTTTCGTACATAGACGAACATACCACTACCAAGTGCTTCGTTAACTTGTTGCAGTCTTTGTTGGTTATATTCTTGTTCTGATACTTCTGCCATAGCGACTCTGCTTATTTATACCAAGTCCGTTAAATTACTGATCATCTGTACTGGTTAAAATACGTCAATTCTGCGTTCCTCTCAATCGCAATAACCAGTTATTGCTCAATCAAGCGCCTTGTCTTTAAATATTTTTTCTTCGCACAGCTAGACCAGAAACTTATCGGAATTGGTATTAGTGTATGGTTCACAGACCCCCCTCTAAAGAGTGCATCGCAAAGAAAATAGCGAAACGGAGGGTTACTTAATAATGAAAATAGAAACAGCATTATACCAATTCTATTAAATTATTGCCCACTTGTGGTGGTTAAAATATGCCAAGGCTGCGTTGCTTTCAATCCCAATAGCCAGCTACTACTCAATTAAGCTCCTTACCTTGATTTATTTTCTCTTCGCACAACAAGAGCACAAACTTAATGAAGTTGGTATTATTGGAAAGTAGCCGTAAGACAACTTAAGTTTATAGTAACTTAGTGGTTTTATCAGCTTTTTATCTTGTGAATAGCTCTTTAAAGAGGGCTATAGCAAGTTGATTAATGTTAAATAAGTATATAATTAAGAGAGTTAAATGCACTTAATTATTCGTCTTCATCAAATTTATCAGATACAAGCTGACAAATTTCAGTTAATGCTAACTGTGCATCTTCGCCTTGTGCTGTGATATTTACAGTTTTACCTTGGCCACCGGCAAGCAGCATTAATGCCATAATACTACTAGCGTCAGCTTCTTTGCCACCAAGTTCTAGCGTGATTTGCGCAGAGAATTTTTGACAAAGTTTAGCCAACTTCGTCGCAGCCCTTGCATGCAAACCTAACTTATTACAAATGGTTACTTGTCGAGATGTAACATTCACTATCGTACTCGCTTATTATGTTGATTTAACTTTAATATCTCGATGATGCGTTTGTATATCATCACGTTCTTTACGGAAGTTTTTAGCGAGCATTTCTGCGATATAAACAGATCGATGTTTACCTCCGGTACAACCAATGGCTATAGTGACGTAACTACGATTATTTCGCTCTAAATGGGGCAACCAAGTCATCATAAAACTATTAATTTGCCAAATAAACTTAGTGACAATAGCTTGGCTTGCAAGGAAATCTTGCACTTCTTGATCGACACCTGTTTTCCCCTTTAAAGACGTTTCCCAGAAAGGGTTGGGTAAAAACCTTGCATCGAAAACATAATCAGCATCAACAGGGATACCATGCTTAAAGCCAAATGATTCAAAGACTAATACCATTGCGCCAGTCTTTTTACCTAAAATTCGCTCTCTAACAAGATCAGCAAGTTGGTGTGGAGTAAGTTGGGTTGTATTAATATAAAGATCAGCCGTTGTTGATATAGGCTCCAGTAATGATTTTTCTAAAGAAATCGCTTGGTCAAGTGCCATATTTTCACGAATAAGCGGATGTAAGCGGCGTGTTTCACTAAAACGTCTTATTAGGTCTTTGTCATCAGCATCTAAAAATAGCGTGTTTACATCTACTGCTTTAGGCAAGTAGGCAATGATTTCAGGAATATCTTCAGGGTCTTTAGGTAAGTTTCGTACATCTAAACTTACTGCAACGTTCTCATAATCATTGATAACGGTATGGGTTAAGGCAGGCAATAGATTAATGGGAATATTATCAACACAGTAATAGCCCAGATCTTCTAACACGCGAAGCGCAACTGATTTACCTGAGCCAGAGCGACCGCTGACAATGATGAGTTTCATTTATTATATTCCGAATACTTTGCTAAGTTTGAATGATTAAATTGTTATAAAAATTTATGCTTAGCCTGCTTGTTGAATTAAGTTATAGAGTGCTTGACCATCACTGCATTTTCGTACTTTTTTGATCATCTTCTTATCACTAAACAACTTCGCAATATTTTGTAGTGTATCGAGATGCTCTTGACAGCTATTTTCAGGTACAAACAAGGCAATAAAAACATCAACATCTCTATTATCTATGGCATCAAAGTCAATAGCTTTTTCGGTTGTTACTAATACCGCAACAGCTTTGCTTGCATTAGGTAATCGTCCATGAGGAATAGCAATGCCGTTACCTATGCCTGTACTACCCATTTTTTCTCTATCGAGTAAACTTGCTAATAATTCATCTTGTTCAAGCTCAGTGACTTGTATGGCAGCGAGTTGACAAATTTTTTCGAGAATGCGTTTTTTACTGGTTACTTCGGCATCACAACAGGTACAGTTGTTAGTTAATATTTCGGATAATTGCATAATGGTGTTTAGGGTGTTTAAATTTTTAGATGCGCACTTAACCTAAATCATTTAGCTCAGTGCGCTGGTTTAAATTGCTTTAATTGCTTTTAAAGCTGTCTATAGGTAACTACTTTGTTTAATGATTAGAAACCTTGCTTTTGTACTTAAGAATTTGCCTATCAAGTTTATCAACTAAGGTATCGATAGAAGCATACATATCGGTGTTTATTCCAGAAGCAAATACTTCACCACCGTTCATATGAACAGTCGCTTCTGCTTTTTGGTCAAGTTTTTCTACGGTAAGTATCACGTGAACATTATTGATGTGATCAAAATGTCGTTCTAATTTAGAGAACTTTGTGTCTACATATTCGCGCAATGAACTTGTTACTTCAACGTGATGTCCTGAAAGGTTGATATTCATAAGCATAATCCTTGTATTGTCGTTTTTAAAGTAAACTTTTACGTTGATTTGAAGGCGGTATAGCTAATGATTCTCTGTATTTAGCTATTGTACGACGCGCGACGTTAATTCCCTGCTCGGCTAATAAATCTGCCATTTTACTATCACTTAACGGTTTAGCAGGTATTTCCGCTAAGATAAGTTTTTTAATTAAAGAACGGATGGCAGTAGAAGAACACTCACCACCATTTTCTGTACTCACATGACTCGAGAAGAAGTACTTCAGTTCGAAAATACCTCTTGGAGTATGCATATATTTTTGAGTTGTAACGCGTGAAATAGTCGACTCATGCATGTCAACCGCTTCTGCTATATCATTTAATACCATAGGGCGCATAGATTCGGCACCATGTTCTAAAAAACCTTGCTGGCGCTGTACAATACAGTTAGATACTTTAAGTAGAGTGTCATTACGAGAGTCTAAACTTTTAATAAACCATTTTGCTTCTTGTAAATTAGCTCTTATAAATTGTCCATCATCAGTAGACGATTTCATGGTTTTAGACATTGCCGCATATTGTTTGTTTATAGATAATTTGGGCGCAGTATCCGAATTTAATTCAACTATCCAACGACCATTTTTCTTTTCAACGGTTACATCAGGAATGACATATTGATCATCGCCTTTTACTATTACATCACCAGGGCGAGGGTTTAGGCTTTGAATTAAACGCATTACTTCACGAAGCTGGTCTTCTTTTAATTTAGTTTTTCGCATTAATTGTCGGTAATCTCGATTACCGAGCAAATCAATATGCTCTTTGATAATTAATTTACTTTCTTTTAGG
>Ga0308012_10000437_pt1 | contig 25240 bp, 22 predicted proteins | sample Neamet179_FD_203133 | JGI IMG/M metagenome (GOLD analysis project Ga0308012, IMG submission 203133) | Marine microbial communities from water near the shore, Antarctic Ocean - #179 | ecosystem: Environmental > Aquatic > Marine > Unclassified | place: Southern Ocean | collected 2014-07-25 | reverse complement strand
TGCGTATAAGTCAAAACTACACTCAAAAACGTTGCTGTAGCTATAATAGAGAAAATCACTGCCGTAATTGAGGCTGTTTCTTTAAGGCATAGAATTAAGGAACTTATAGTTAGTTCTCTATAGATAACCGCTCCCATAATGATTGCCCACACCCCGGCAACAGCCGCCGACTCGGCGGGGGTTAGAAGCCCTGCGTAAATACCCCCAAGAATAATAATAGGTGTACACAAAGCTGGGAGTGCTTTTATACCAGCAATTAACTTACCATGGTTAGAGACTCTTTCGGGACTCTTAATATTTCGACATTTTATTAGAACTAAAATAATCATTAAAACCAAGAGAATAAGGCCTGGTACAATCCCAGCAGCAAAAGTTTGAGATACTGGTACATTTGTCAACGCACTAAATAGTATTGCTGCATTTGAAGGGGGAATAAGTGCTTCCAAAAGTGCAGCAGATGCTGCTAGCACAACAACAAAGGGCTTAGGGTAACCCTGCTCGATCATTTTTGGCATCATAATTGTGCCAACTGCAGTTATAGCGGCCAAGATAGACCCACAAAATGCTGCAAAGAAACCCATTGCTATAACCATTGCTATTCCCAAACCGCCCGGCCAATGCCCTACCAAAGCAGTTGCAAACGATACTAATCTTGACGCCGCACCGCCTCTTAACATTGCCATTCCAGCAAAAATAAATAAGGGAACTGCAATCAATACATGCTTTGCCAGCGCTTGGAATGAGATTTGTATAAGAGTAGACCACGGTAAATTAAGGCCCCAAATCGCCGCTACAGAACTACCAATAGCAAAAACTAAAAATATTGGTAAAGATATAGCTAGGAAAAAAGTGGATAAGGCTAAAGAAAATATATACATATACTAAGGTTTCCTAAAACTTTTTGAAAAAAATGTTTTAATGTCCAACAGTAATAATTCTAACGAAATTAAACCCAAAATAATAAAACCAACAGGGAATGCCAAATAAATCCACCAAACTGGGACCTCTATTTCTAACTCCATAGTTTCACCTAATTGTATGAATAATTGGGTAGCTTCAATTCCAGCCTGGGTAAATACTATAGCTGCTATAAGTGTAACAATGTGGGTTAAGAATTTAAGAAAAGATACCTGTGCCTTGTTTAAGAAAACGGTTACAAAATCGACAGATATATGTTGCCCCGACTTAAACAAAGGGCCTAACAAAGGAAAAACTAACCAGGTAACCATAGCCGGCGGTAACTCAATAAACCAATCATAACCATTACCTGAAACATACCGTGTCACTGCACTCATCGTTAACGCGAGAACAATCAACCCGATAAGAGTAGTTGCTAAAGCAAAAACACACTGTGAGACAACTTTATTAAGTTTCTCTAAAGGCTTTAAAAAAAAATCAATCATATTCATAAAAATGGCCCCTTAATAAATAAGGGGCCATTTGTTATATCTTATTGGCTGGCTACAAAAGCTTGTGCAGCTTTCAAAGCACTTGCATCAAACTGATCAGCCATATCCGGCAAAACAACCTCGTTCATCAATTTATCGAACTTAGCTTTCTCTTCACCACTTAATGTCGTGACAATTCCACCCATTGCTTGGAACTTCTTAAGAGAGTTTTCACCCGCGTCAAAGATTGTACCTGTTGCCTTCGCACCTATCTCTGCACCAACAGTCATAAGAAGGTCTTGAAGATCTTTTGGCAGGCTATCAAACCAAGTTGCATTTGCCATAATGTATGCATCAGCATAATATTGATATGGTTTTTGAGCATACTTAAGATGTTCCCACCAGCTGTATGCCTCAACGCTTCCAGGAGGCGTATTGATTGTATCAATCATCCCAGTTTGTAACGCTGTATACACTTCACCTGTCTTCAAAGAGACAATCGAAGCTTCCATTGCTTTCCACATTGGTCTTTCGCTTTTTAGAAGTGCTCTCGCCTTAAGGCCCTTCATAACGTCTATCCCTGTTAACTCTCTCGCACCACTAAATGTCATAATCGGGCCAACTGGGTTATACATAATCAATTTTGTATTACTTTTCTCAGTAATATTATTCCATATTTGACTACCTGTTTCATCTTCTAAGAAAAATCGTCTTTGTTCATCATACGACCCAAACAACCCTGGAAACGATGCAACACTAAAGTTTTTGTTAATTTTTGGAAAGCTTACAACTCCCACTATACCGCCCATTTCAACGGCTCCCGAAGTAACACCACCCATTACAGTTCGAATATCAAACAGTTGCTTTGACGGGTAGAACTCTACTTTTAATCTTCCATTTGATCTTTTTGTTACTTCGTCAGCAAAAAGTTGTGAATGGATAGCACTCTGGTGCGTAGGCGACCAATGGCCTGATATTCGAGCCAAATACTCTTCCGCAGCAAACGCTGGTGAAACCAACAGGCTAACCACCAAAGCTAGCTTGATATATATAAATTTCATCATTTTTAATATTCCTCCCAGAAATAAAGGTATTATTACGTTGACAATTAACTAACGAATAATAAATTTTTTTGTTATTAATTTAACAGTATGAAAAACTATGGTCTGCTTATCTAGCAAAAATTACAAATGAAAATACTACATCTTATAGATAAAAAAAATGTTATATATAGGAAGTATATTTAAAAATAAGTTAATAAGCACCTGATATTAATACTTAATTATGCACTTTAAAGGTCAAAATAAGTAAACTTTGGACCACAAGTCAAAAGTAACCAAATTTTCAGTACAACCGATGTTTACGTTTCATTTAAATCACTGAACCTCGATCAATAGATTTATACTTACATTTATCAGAAAGTTAACCTTAGTCTAACGGCGCATGCAATTTAGTTTCTTTCGTAATGATACCACCACGATTACCAATTTCAATTGATCCATAACGTTCCGTGTAACAATTTGGTAAAGGGCGATCATCTTTCATAGACAACCATAAACGCATTAAATGGCGGCGCTTTGTAGGATCAGGCCAATCTAAAAACCCAGTACGATCATGCAGTTGAGAATGATTATATACGAATTGCATATCACCTGGCTCCAACTGCATACCAAAGCAAAGATCAGGATTATTTGCCAGGGAATCAAACATGTCTAGCGCTTCAATATGCTCAGGGGTTAATCGCATAGCACCCTCAAACCTCTGTGCACTATCGATATATTGCCGTTGATAAAAAACAGTTAAATATCCTTCATTCCAACTTAAAACAGGTATTTCCATGAATGGCTTTGCACCTTCCGGAATTTCACCTCGCCGATCCGTCGCTATAGGATCAAACAATTTTTCTAACAAATTAGGGTGCTCTTCTTTCATACGGTTATAAATGGATTCAGCACTCACTAATAATGATCTCCCACCTTCTTTTGCCTCCCTGATGCAAATCAACCCAACAACATCAGCGCTATCTGTATGGAATGTTTGACGATCACAAGTTTGATAAATACGGCTATTTGGATCATTAGCATCTGCCCCAATATCACGAACATGGCCTAAAATATGACCGTTAGAGTTCTGTGAACGCGCACTTCCAAGATGTGAACCCAATCCACAAAAGATAGTCGCTATAAAAACTTGAGAATAATTTGCGATTGGCAAACCACGTAAAACTTCTACACCAGTTCCTTTTAAGAGTGTCTTGCGCAACCCATCAATGTGTTTCAGAAATGTCGTAAGTGGAAATGTCTCTTTAGTAATTTCACCAACATCAATGCCAAGACCCAGAAAATTCTGGGCAGCTGTTTCCAAATCTATGATATCTTCTGGTGATAAATCATATAACCAAGCCTTAGGATTATTTGCCATATCTTTTCCAAGCCATGCAGATTGCCCTGTTAAGATCTTGGGCAAGCCCGTTAAGTCTTGAGGAAGAGTGTTTGGCATTTAGATGTCTCCTTTAAAAATATATCACGTATATATAGTATTGATTATCCAGATTGTAATACCTAATTTTGGCTAACAGTTTGTTAGAAAGTTCAGTATGAAATATGAGATTAATTGATTGTTGTCTAAATAAAATGATCATGTCACGCTTAATTTTCAAACTTAAGATTCCATAGATTTATTAGAAACTAGGAGAAAGTATATGATTGTTAAACTTACACAGGACCTCTCTCGTGGGTTTACATCCTGGAAAAAAATGTTTTTGAAAACGAGGCAGAACTAAGTGCCCTTGGAGCTAAGCTGATTTTTGCGGGCTCCGAAAAGGATGATGATAACAAGATGATGGTTTTAATGGAATTTGACTCACCTGAAACAATGAAAGCTTTTGGAGGTCATGAAGGCCTTAAAGCTAAAAGAGCAGCAGCCAGTGCTTTGCTGGAAACTACGAAGATTACAGTTATGAGTGATGAAGCTTTCATGGGCACATCTTAATGTTAATGCTGTAACAAAGATGGCTCATCAATAGGTTTATAGAAAAAGGGATATAGATTTCTGTTAGATAAGATAGGTTTGAGAATAACAAAGGGTGGACAGAAGAGAACCATATATTCTTTAAGACATACCTATGCTACTATAAAGATCAATGAAGTTCCAATCTGTCAACTGGCTCTCAATATGGGCGCGAGTGTTAAAATTATTGAAGAATATTATTCACATGCAAAATCAAAAGATCCTAAATTTGCACAATCAGTAACAAAGGGAACTCAAAGGGGTTCGGGCAAAGTCTTACATGTTTAGGGGAACATAAATTAAACTAATATTACCGACATCGTTAACTAGCGGATACAATATGAAAATATTAACAACACTACTGGCTATGTCACTACTAGGGATGTCTAGTATTACTCATGCCGCAGAACCTGGAACAGTGTCGCTATCATCGGATGTACAGCAATCAACCACAACAGGAAACTGGTTTCCCGATGAAGTAATCTACAGTCCACACTTCGTACAAGCATCCCAACAGTTTCGGAGGAAAGCATGGACCTCGACTCACTGGCAATTTGCTGATTTCGATAATGACGGAGTTCAAGATTTCTTTATGATAACAAATCCAATGCAAACCGGCTTTGATTGGTCACATGATAGTCCAGACTGTAATACGTCAATCGGCACCTGTTGGTCAGAAGAGGGTTCATTCAGCCTTGTTAAAGTTACAAAAAGTTCGAATGAGTCTTATCCATTCAATGGTGTTGAAGTGACTGAAGATTTCTTTATAGATAATAATCCTATAGAAATGAAAGGGACAGACGGCACTGATTTGCACGTTGCAGACTTTAATGGTGATGGTGTATTCGATGTTTTTCAGACTGAAAACGTTTCAATTAATAAAGATAAATCTGGCAAGAATGATATGTTTTTTCTATCACAACCAGATGGAACTTGGTTAGAATCAACTGCTACTCACATAACTGGCACATGGGATTGTTCATATTGCAAATGGACTAAGGGTCATGGTGTAAAAGAAGGAAAAGGGTTGATTAACTTTTCTCACGGTTCATCAATTGGCGACATCGATGGTGATGGTGATATTGATATTGTCGTGACAAGTATTGTATGGCACGGCTGGACGAAGAGTCAGTCTAAAAGAACAGAAAACGGTTTTATATATTGTTACGAAAACCAAGGTGATGGACATATGAAAGTTCGTCAATGTGGCGACCAATGGGGACAGACCGCCGAACTTGGGGATATTGATAATGATGGAGATTTAGACTTAGTGTGGGGTTCAAGGCAAATTTCTTGGGTTAAAGAGTGGAGTTCTCAGGATAAAATGTCAGGTTGTACCAGCAAATCTCATTGTAACAGTGCGTTTAACGGAATCTTGTTAAACAATGGAACTGGTAATTTCTATGAACGTGGTTTTGAGTTTGATGATATGTTTACAAAAACTACGGGGTTTGCTTACCAATCTACTCCCGCAATGGCAGTTGTGGACTTAGATGGCGATGATGATTTAGATGTTGTGAGAAGTCTTGTCGGGAACTTATATTCTGGTGCTGGCATGTCTATTGAAGAAAATATTGGCAATGGACAATTCAGAACAGTACTACACGATGAGTTTTGTGCTGGATCAAAAAGTAAATCAGACTGGCCGACGCATGAGGGTAGTAGTTATAACTGTTGGGTTAATGACTTTAAGTTTGGTGATTTCAACAAAGACGGTCTTGTTGATATCTACTTAGATGGTCATGATGCTGATAAAAGTGACGTTATATCAAATGGTACAATCTATATGAGTAATGGTAAATTTACATATGATATATTAACTCCATATGATAAAGGTTATCCATTAAAAAACTTAAAATTAAAAGTAACTAGAAAAAAGAACTAAACAAAAAAAGACCCTAAATTTGTATAATCAGTAACAAAGGGAACTCAAAGGGGTTCGGGTAAAGTCTTATTTAAAATAAGATATTAACAACAATAAATGATTGGAGTAATTAATGGCTATTTACGACAAACTACTTAAGACGATGACAGATAGAGATGTTGACGCTTATCTAGAGCTTGTTCACGACGATGCTGTATTTGTTTTTCACAAAACAGGTAATGAGTTTTCCAAAAGCGAATGGGGTTCTATGGCTACTGGTATGATGGCTAACGAGAAATTTATTCAGGAGTCATCTCGATGTGTCTTTGAAAACGATGACATTTTAGTGACCCATGATTTTATGTCCTACCCAGATGACACAAAAGAAGCAGTTATGGGTGTTATCATGTTAAAGGATGGTAAAATTATTCGGATGGAAACTGGTGCTACTCCCTTAAACTAAATCTCAAATTATGGGAGCGTACAATTGTAATGTGGAAGATAATATTGAAATGGTTTGTCAGACTCATAATATTTTTATTTTTGGTTCTAGCCTGTTTTGTAATATATCTTCTGCCTTCTTAACCCTACATCTACTAAGTAAGAGCGGGTTCTCAGAGGCGTTGTATTAATTTGTATAGTTTTCATAGTCAGGTTCATTTCTATTATGCAGTGATTGTTTAGAGGAATTTTACCTTTGGTTTAGCTTATCCAAGCGCGCCGTGATAGACAGGCCATGCGCCTCAAGGCTTTCTGATTTTGCAAGCGTTGCTGCTGCGGGGCCAATGTCACGTAGAGCCTCAGCGCTCATCGAGGCCAGAGTTGTGCGTTTCATAAAATCCAACACAGATAAACCACTGCTAAAGCGTGCAGAGCGCGCAGTTGGCAATACGTGATTTGGTCCACCAACGTAATCTCCAATAGCTTCTGGTGTCCATGCCCCAAGAAATATTGCACCTGCATGGTGTATTTTTTTCGAAAGTGCTTTCGGATCAGCAACACAGAGCTCTAGGTGTTCAGGTGCGATCCTATTGGCAAGCTCAGCAGCAATATCCAGAGAAGCAACCGTTATAATAGCTCCAAAATCTCTCCAACTTGCTCCAGCGATAGCTTTACGTTGGAGTGTTTTCAGTCTTCCATCAACAGCTGTGGCAACAGCATTTGCAAAGGCAGCATCTGTCGTAATCAGAAGGGATTGCGCACTTTCGTCATGTTCGGCTTGCGAAAGTAGATCAAGTGCAATCCAGTCGGGGTTATTATCGCCGTCAGCAATAACCAAGATCTCAGAAGGTCCCGCAATCATATCGATCCCCACTTTGCCAAAAACCCGCCGCTTGGCTGCAGCCACGAATGCATTTCCTGGACCAGTTATTTTATCCACTGGTGCGATGCTTTCAGTACCATAGGCCAGTGCAGCGACGGCCTGAGCACCGCCAATGCGATAAATTTCGTTAACCCCAGAAATCTGTGCAGCAAGCAAAACCAAAGGATTGATTACGCCGTCTGGCGTAGGAAATGTTACAACGAGACGGCCCACCCCTGCAACTTTTGCTGGAATAGCGTTCATCAGGACTGATGACGGGTAACTGGCAAGCCCACCCGGCACATATAGCCCTGCCTGAGAAACTGGCGTCCAACGCCATCCTAGCTCAGCACCGTTTGGTTCACGCCACATAGCATTTTCAGGAAATTGTCGTTCGTGATAAGAACGGATACGCTGCGCCGCTAACTCGAGGGCAGTCCGCTCTTCGTCTGGAACTTTTAAAATATGCTCCGCCATTTCGTCTTTAGAAATCTGCAAAGTCTCGGTAGTGAGTGTTAGGCGGTCAAATTTTTTAGTCAACTCAAACAAAGCTGCATCACCGCGCGCGCGTACATCCGCAATAATTTCAGAAACTACATAATCAACATCTGGGCTATCTTCGCGTTTTGTATCCAGAATTTTTACAAAACTCTCCTCAAAGTTTTGATCACTTGCATCTAAAAATACTGGCATCCTGCCCCCCATTTACAAATTGCAATATAGCGCTCACGCCCTCAAGGCTCAAGTGGTCGCACGTTATTCGGGGTGATTTGGCAATTTTCTTGATTTTATCTTATAGGGGAAGATCAAGTCCTTAAGGCTCACTTTGATCGAGCTGGTTCGAGCTTTCAGCACTCCATATATGTAGAACAGACAGCATAGCAAAAGTAGGGGTAAGTACTGAAAAAAACAAGGTTGTAGACCACATTACTATAGCTAAACTCCGTACGGAGAGCATACCTAAAAAAGTCATAACTGTACAATTAGGTATATCTAGGCAATCAGTTTATAGATACTATACTATTGTAAAATGGAAGATAATGTTGAAAGGAAATATAAGCGAAATGGTTAAACGTATATTTTGGATATTTGTTGGAGTATTAGTAGTATATCTCTGGAAAAAAATTCTTTAGACATCATCAAGAAACTTTCACTTACCCAGAAAACATGTGCTTGGCTAGAGAACTATTACCTTTTGGGAAAAACAAAACCGCCACCAATGAACCTACCACTTCAGTACTAAAGGCCATCTTTCGCGAAGTTTATGTTACCAAGAAGACAAAATGCCTTCTGATGTTCTAATTATATCCTTTCAAAACTCTAAAAACGACGATTCTGCCGCAAACAGGCATTTCACATAGATCAATTTGTAACAATTTTGAAATAATAAAATAAGAGAATACGATTATAAACCATGAGTGGTTGGCTATATCGAAGTAGCGAACCATTAGTACAACACCTGTTGCTCAACAGGTTTACTACGTCAAAACCGTAAACTCTTACCTAATAAAAGTGAGTATAAAAATGTCTTCAACTCTTTCACGTCGTTCCGGTGGCCGCATCGCCCGACAGGCTCTTCGCTCAGCCCCTCTTGCAGACGATGTTCGTCCTATTAGGGCAGGCATAGAAGGTGGTACGTACAAGCCACTTTCTGATCTGGATGTTCAGAAAATACATACCGCTGCTCTTGATGCACTCGAAACCATTGGTCTTGCCGATGCCCCACCATCAGGTGTGAAAATTCTTACAAATGCTGGCGCAATCCAAGGCGAAGATGGTCGTATCCGGTTTCCACGTGCACTTGTTGAAGACATGCTTTCCAAAGCACGTCGCGAGGTTACCCTATTCAGTCGTGACGGCAAAAATGATCTCACACTTTCAGGCAACCGTGTTCATTATGGTACCGCAGGCGCTGCTGTGCACATTGTCGATGTCCACGGCAATCAATACCGCGAATGCACCGTCCAAGATTTGCATGATGCCGCATGCATCGTAGATAAACTCGATAACGTGCACTTTCTACAGCGTCCTATGATCTGCCGTGACATTCCAAACAATTACGAGATGGATCTAAATACAATTTACGCATGTACATCTGGCACAACCAAACATCTTGGTACATCTTTCACTGAACCATCTTTCGTGCCTGGCGCTTTCGAAATGCTCTATGAAATCGCTGGTGGAGAGGCAAAGTACCGCGAACGTCCTTTTGTTTCTAACTCCAACTGCTTTGTTGTGCCGCCTATGAAGTTCGCGACAGAAAGTTGTGAAGTGATGGAGGCATGCATTCGTGGCGGTATGCCAGTGCTGTTGCTGTCTGCTGGCATGGCAGGCGCCACAGCCCCCTCAACCATCGCAGGCGCAATTACTCAGGCGACCGCCGAATGTCTTGCTGGTCTTGTATATGTCAATGCGATTGTTCCCGGGCACCCCGCTATCTTTGGCACTTGGCCTTTTGGCCTTGATTTGCGCACCGGTGCCATGTCTGTTGGGTCTGGTGAACAGGCACTCCTCACAGCAGGTTGTGCGCAAATGCACAAATTCTATAATTTACCAGGAGGTGCTGCAGGTGGCGCATCAGATTCCAAAATGCCAGACATGCAAGCGGGTTGGGAACAAATGTGTTCAAACGTAATGGCGGGACTTTCAGGCCTCAACATGGTTTATGAGGCCGCAGGCATGCACGCTTCTCTCCTTGGGTTTTGTCTCGAAAGCTTAATCCTTAGTGACGACATCATCGGACAAGCTTTGCGATGTGTACGTGGGATTGAAGTTACTGACGAAACCCTCGCCCTCGATCAAATAGCGCAGGTTTGTATGGGCGGACCCGGTCACTATCTTGGTGAAGATCAAACTCTCAAACGTATGCAATCGGATTATGTCTATCCAACATTGGGTGACCGCACTTCACCCAAAGAATGGGTTGAGCTTGGAAAACCAAATCTGCTAGAAAAGGCAACTAAACGCAAAGAGGAAATCCTCTCAAAACGCTCTGCCGCCCTCTTTGATCAACAACTCGACGCAAGCTTACGTAAAAAACACACAATTCATCTTCCTACCTAATCCCAGTCTGGTTTAATTAAGCGAGCTCAAGAAACTATTTTTCTTTTCACACTCATTGGCATCGTAGAGATTCTCGTCATTTCGGACGTTTTAAAAAGATTGGGATTATCCAGATAATTTAACAACATGTCTGTGGGCTCCAGGATATTACTATGTTCTGTTTGAAGATCCAGACGGAATACGTTTAGAGGTTAATTTTATACCAGGGGCTGGCCTTCTAAAAGATGGTGAAAACTTCGGTAGTAAAGAGGACTACGTGCGAGTTGACGGTCATGATACAGTCTCCAAATCCTAAATTACTATTTTGCATTTTGTAATTTCTATTAAACTATCCGCCGCTCGAGATTTTTGTACTGAGAGCTTCAATCATTCTGTCTCGCATAATAAATTTCTGAGGCTTACCAGTGATAGTCATTGGTAACTCGTCAACAAATCTAAAGTATCTCGGTATTTTAAAATAGGTTATTTGTCCCAAACAAAACTGGATTAATTCATCTTCTTCAACATGACACCCTGCTATTGGAACTATCCACGCACATACTTCTTCGCCCATTTTTTTATCTGGCACCCCAAATACCTGCACCTCACGAACTTTCGGATGTGAGAATAAAAACTCTTCAATTTCACGTGGGTAGATATTTTCACCACCACGGATAATCATATCTTTAAGGCGACCTGTTATAGTACAAAAACCCTCTTGATCAAAAGTTGCCAAATCTCCCGTGTGCATCCAACCATCATGAATTACATCATTGGTCCTTTCGATGTCATTCCAATAGCCTTTCATTACTGAATAGCCCCGAGTGCAAACTTCGCCTGCTGTACCAACAGAAACAATTTCGCCAAGTCCGTCTACTATTTTTACTTCCAAGTGCGGATGGACACGACCAACCGTTTCGCAGCGCTTATCAATTGAGTCATCAACAAAGCTTTGAAAAGAAACTGGCGCGGTTTCAGTCATCCCGTAGCAGATTGTGACTTCACTCATATTCATTTGATTATTTACCTTTTTCATCACTTCTACAGGGCACGGTGCCCCAGCCATAATCCCAGTGCGCAATGTAGAAAGATCCCTTGACCTCTTATTCAGCTCTTGAAGCATTGCAACAAACATTGTTGGAACCCCGTAAAGAGCAGTGCATTTTTCTTTAGCAAGTGTATCCAATGTTTGTTCGGCATCAAATGCCTCACCAGGAAAGACCATTGCAGCGCCCTTACTCACTGCGCCAAGAACCCCCATTACCATCCCAAAACAATGGTAAAGTGGTACGGGGATTGCCAAGCGATCGGCTTCAGTGAGTTTTATTCTGTCTGTTGTTAGGCTTGCATTATTAACTATATTGTAATGAGTTAAAGTTGCCCCTTTTGGTTGCCCAGTCGTTCCAGAGGTAAATTGGATATTAATTGAATCATCAGGCGTTAAATTTTTATCTATTTCAATAAGTTGTAATTTTTCGGCAGAACCCCCTAGAGCTGTAATATCCTTGAATGACCATAACCCAGCAAAGCCTTCAACATCATCCATAACAATCACATGCCTTAGGTTGGGTAGCTTTGTGGCCTGTAGTTCACCTCGACAACAGGTGTCTATTTCTGGTGCCAAGGTACGGATCATTTGAAGATACTCAGAGCTTTTAAAACTCTTTGCTAAGACTAGGGCTTTGCAGTCGACCTTATTTAAAGAGTATTCCAACTCTGAAAGCCGATAGGCGGGGTTAATGTTAACTAGTACCACGCCGATCCGGGCGGTCGCAAACTGTGTTAGCACCCATTCCAGACGGTTAGGTGACCAAATACCTAGTCTATCACCTTTATTTAATCCAAGAGCCAGAAAACCGATCGCCAAGGCATCAACTGCACAGTCAAAGTCGTAATAGCTCAATCTATGGTTTGGAAAAATGAGCGCGTCTCTTAATCCATATTGGGCTACAGACTGTTTCAAAAGCTGCGGTATAGTAGCGTAAACAAGAGGAGGTACTTTAGAGCCTTTTACATAAGAAATGCTGTCTTTAGGTCGAAGATCTCCATAATTTTCTTTATTATGTTCGACAGTACTCTTATTGGGTGTGGTCATCTTGATTTCTCCTTAAGTGCCACAGTAGTCACATACAAATAAAAAAAATTGTAGCCTAATATATTGATCTCACAATATTTTGGCTTCATTGGCAATATATTTAACAATGAATTTCTCCGAAAAATTTTACTGATGTGACAATTGTTCACAATTTAATTTGATTATTTTTTGTGTATCACAAAGTACGTAACTTTAATCAGGAGAAAACTATGAATCTAAAGACTGTTATACTTATCTTAACTATAGGAATATTTCCATCATTTGCGTTTTCATATTCGTGCCCAATGAAAATCGGTAACGTAGATCAAGCAATTTCAGAATTAGACTCAACTAAACATGGAGCTATAATTGAAGCTGCAAAAGTACTTAGAACTAAAGGTGAAAAAGCACACAAAAATGGCGATCACCAATTGTCAGAAGACATTCTGGCGGCTGCTTTGAGGCTTTTGGACGTATAAAAAAATAATTAAATTTGGGCGGCAAAGTATCCGCCCTTTTTCTCTACGCCGATAAAAACTTGAGCTTGTAAAAACTACTATTTTCAAAGCCTCTGAAAACTGCATTGTCTTTTAAAAAAATAGGACATTTTAATTTAATTTTAATTCGTTTTGCACTTTAATAAGAGCTGCTTCAAGAATATCAAACATTTCATCAATTTGTTTCAATGTAATAATAAGTGGCGGTGAGAAAACAGCCATGTTGATAAGGGGGCGCACTATCAAGCCCAGCTCTTCACAAGCCTCATCAACCCTTGATCCCAGAGAACGTTCTGCTTCAAGGTCATCAGCTTGGCATTCAATGCAACCAAGTAAACCCATACCACGAGCATCTCCAACAATGTCGTACTTCATAAGTTCTTTTAGACGCCTTTGGAAATGGGGTGATACATTGCGAACATTTTCCAGAATTTTTTCATTTTCAATGATTTCAATATTTTTCAACGCTGCAACACAAGAAACCGGATGGCCAGAATAGGTATACCCATTTGTAAAGGCAGATGGTTCTTCACCTTGGCTCAAAATCTCCATCACACGATCTGAAATGATGCACGCGCCCAACGGTAAATATCCTGATGTTAGTCCCTTCGCACAGGTGATAATGTCCGGGACAAAATCAAAAACCGCTTCTGATGCAAACCAGTGACCCAAACGGCCAAACCCTGTTACAACCTCATCCGAAATGTAAAGAATATCATTTTTACGACAAATTTCCCAAGTTCTTTTTTGATATCCAGCAGCCGGCACAATTACACCACCAGAGCTCAGAATAGGTTCTGCGATAAATGCTCCAATTTTATCAGCACCCAACTCAGAAATGGCAGTCTGCAAATCTGTTATTTTAGCATCACACCACTCTTGCGTGCTCATACCATTTGGTCGGCAATATGGATTCACATCTGGCAAAAAGTGAACAAGCTCAGTATCAAAATCAAAATGAGATTTATCCCTGTCTTTACCTGAAACAGAATGCGCCAAGTAAGTAGATCCATGATATCCTTTTTCTCTTGCGATTATCATCTTTTTTTCAGGAAGCCCTCGGCGATTGTTTAAGTATTGCATTGTGCGAAGTGCAGTATCTACCGCCGTCGATCCACCTGTTGTAAAAAACACATTATTTAAATCACCTGGTGCCAAGTCAGCAATTTTTTTTGCCAAAATTACAGATGGTTCAGACGAATTTGTAAATGGGGAGGTGTAAGATAATTTTTCCACCTGTGTGGCAATTGCTTCGGCCATATCTTTTCTGCCGTACCCAATTTGGCTGCACCACATTCCACCTGGTCCATCAATGTAGCGCTTCCCAGAACCATCCCACATATAGATTCCGTCAGCAGATGCGACAAACATGTTATCATAACCTCTCCAACTATCGATAGCCGCCCATGGGTGAATTTGATGCGTGCGATCCCACTTTTTCAGCGTTTCAAGGTTTGGTCCGTTTGCAGTCAATTTTGAAATCGCCATTTCTATTCCCTAATAAAATTAATTTGATTAATTTAAAACGTCATTTTACGTGTTTAGCAAGTTGTTGATCTAAAAGATCACGCTTCTGTTGGCGAAACATGATAAGTGCCGCAATTGCTATGCAAACTGCAACAACCAATATAATGATTGTTGCCAAGGCATTTATGTCAGGGCGTAACCCAAGTCGAATTCGAGAAAAAATTAATATGGGTAATGTAGTAGCACCTGGTCCAGTTACGAAGCTAGCAATCACTAAATCATCAAGAGAAAGAGTAAATGCCAACAGCCAACCTGAAACTAACGCTGGCATCAGACGCGGAATTGTAATCGCTGTCAAAACTTTAAAGGGTTTGGCACCTAGATCAGATGCAGCCTCTTCCAACGATTGCCCCATTCCTGTTAGTCGAGCCTGAATAGTAACCGCCACATAGGCCATCGAAAATGTTATATGAGCAATTGTAATAGTAGCAAATCCACGATTTTCCGGCCAACCAAAAACTTGCCTTAGCGTGATAAATAAAACTAGCAAAGACAGACCTGTTATAACCTCAGGCATAACCAAGGGGGCCACAAGCATCCCACCAAACAAAGTGCGGCCTCTGAATTGACCAAATCGTACCATTGATAAGGCTGCTAATAAACCAAAGATTGTGGCGAAGCTTGCATTCACAAGTGCAATTTTAAGACTCAAACTGACCGCGCCCCATACCTCTTCAGATGCAAAAAGAACTTTATACCATCTAGTTGACCAACCACCCCAAACTGGAACCAATTTAGAATAGTTAAACGAATAGACGACCAAAAGGATCATTGGAATATAAAAAAATGCTAACCCAAGTGTAATCATAACTGTAAGGAAACGAGAGCGCCTACCGTGCATATTCTATTTTCCTCCCGTCGATTTGCCCTGATAATACTGAAATACTATAATAGGCAATACAAGCAAGAAGAGCATAGTGAGAGCAACCGCTGATGCCACAGGCCAATCAGTGTTTCGCGAAAACTCATTATATAAAACGCGACCAATCATTTGAACATTACCACCCCCTAGTAAATCAGGAATAACGTATTCACCAGTTGCAGGAATAAATACAAGTAATGAGCCGGCGATAACACCTGGCATAGTTAATGGCAGTGTTACTTTAAAAAAGGTGTTAGTCGGCCTTGATCCCAAGTCAGCTGCCGCCTCATTTAAACTGCCATCGAGTTTTTCTAGGTTGGCGTAAAGCGGTAATATCATGAACGGCATATATGTATAGACAATACCGATATAGACAGCGAATTCTGTATACAACATTTGAATAGGTTCATTGATAATTCCGAGTGCTATTAGAATACTGTTAATAGTACCTTGATCCGAAAGCAGTCCCATCCAAGCATAAACGCGTAACAAAAAAGATGTCCAAAATGGTAAGATAACTAAGAAAAGAAAAATTGGCTTTGCTAATGGACCAGAACGAACAATCCCATAGGCAATAGGGTAACCAAACAAGAGGCAAAAGAATGTCGAAACTGCCGCAATTTTTACTGAGTTTAGATAAGTATCAAAATAAAGATTATCAGTCATGATATAAATAAAATTGTCGAAAACAATTCGTACTGTCACAATACCACCGTCTGTCCACTCGAACATATTAGAAAACGGCGGGCTCGCTATTTTTAGTTCTGCAACACTAATTTTTGCAACAATAAAGAATGGAAGTAGAAAAAATAATAAAAGCCAAACGAAAGGAATAGTTATTACAATTAACCGCCAATGTTTCTGAATTTGCCGACCAACGCGGCTAGGCAACAAGCTCCGTGGTTCAGCGCTCGTTCTATTAACACTTTTGGTTTGCTCATTCATGAGGTTAGCAACATTACGCTCTCAGGTTCCCAACTCAAAAATACTGTATCTTCCCAAGTAATGCTATGAGTGCGGTTCATCGGTCGTCTTTGGTTGGGTGCTGTTACATCAACAATTTGCCCATTTTGAAGACGAACTTTGTAAATAGACGTTTCGCCAAGGTAGCCTATGTCTTCAACCTGCCCCATAATTTGATTGGGCCCTGTATTTTTAGGTGGTGTTATGCTGAGATGAATCTTCTCAGGTCTTAGACCAACCCAAATTTGTTTATTTTCCGCAACTGATTGGCCATGGTTTATATACACCTCTCCAACATTAGTAGACACTCGGACATGATCTGAACCATCTTCGCTTACACGACCTTCAAAAATATTAGCAGAACCAATAAAGTCAGCAACAAATCTAGATTCAGGAAACTCGTAAATTTCTGTAGGTGTCCCAATTTGTTTAAACCTCCCAGCATCCATAACAGCCATCCTCGAAGACAAAGTCATAGCTTCCTCTTGATCATGAGTTACCACTATAAAGGTAACCCCTACTTGTTCTTGAATATTAGCAAGTTCGAATTGAGTTTGCTTGCGTAACTTTTTATCAAGAGCTGCCAGAGGTTCATCCAACAACAATAACTTTGGTTCTTTAACCAACGACCTTGCCAATGCTACCCTTTGGCGTTGTCCTCCAGAGAGCTGTTGAGGTCTGCGTTTTTTGTACCCTTCAAGCTCAACCAATTTTAGGATGTCATGAACACGATCTGCAATTTCATCCTTAGGCATAACATCTTGTTGAAGACCAAATGCAATATTTTTTTCAACTGTCATATGTGGAAAAAGCGCATAACTTTGAAACATCATATTAGTTGGGCGTTCGTAAGCGGGAACGTTAGACATATCCATACCATCGATACTAATCGTTCCGGCCTCTGGATATTCAAATCCAGCAAGCATTCTTAAAAGTGTTGATTTACCACAACCAGAACCACCAAGGAGGCAAAAAAGTTCACCTTGGTATATGTCTAAATCGACATTATCGACTGCTATAACATCGCCAAACTTTTTTGTTAGCCCTTTAATCTGCACAAGTGGTTTAGTTTTGTCGTCAGTGTGCCAAGTTGTATCATCTACGTTCGATTTTTCTATCAAATCAAATCTCACTATTTTTAATTACTGATAAAAGTAAGACGGCGATATGAAATTACCGCCGTCAAATCTTTATGAGTTTAATTACCCGCTTTAAAATTAGTCCAGGTTCTTGTTTGAAGACGCTTAACTTTTGGTGGTAAAACTGCAGTTGTGTACATGTGATCAACTTGATCAGATGTTGGAAAAGCAGCTGGGCTAGATGTAACCTCTTCGTCGACTAAGCTCTTCCCTGCTAGATTTGCAGTTGCATACCAAGTGTAGTTACTGTCAGCGGCAGCAACTTCTGGACGCATCATGTAGTTCAAGAAAAGATGTGCATCATCCTTGTTGCTGGCATCAGCTGGAATAAGCCAACCATCGATCCAAAGCTGTGCTTTACCTTGCCCTGCTGGTAGGAAGAAATCAAGGATTACACCTGTGTTCGCTTCGGCCGCGCCTGACATTGCAAGCAATCCATCTGGACCCCAAGTTACCGACACACAGAATTCTTTTTGAGGCATGCGTTGATAAGCATAGTTATCAAAAGTTTTTACATATGGACGAATTTTAGCGAGCATTGCACCAACTTTTTTATAATCATCTGGATTAGTTGAATTTGGATCAAGTCCCATATGGGCTAGTGCCATTGGAATGATATCACCGGGCGAGTCTAATAATGATACGCCACATTTAGATAGTTCTTTAAGGTGTACTGGATTGAAAATCATATCCATTGAACCGATAGGAGCGTCGGCATATGTCGCCATAATTAATTCTTTGTTATATGTAACCCCATGTGAGCCCCACATATACGGTACAATATGAGCGTTATCAGGGTCCCAATTGCTTGCTAATTGAGCCATGAGCGCCGGATCCATATTTGCAAATTGATCTAACTTCGATTTATCAAGTGGCGCAATAATGCCTGCCTGAATCAAGCGTGCTGTGTCACTACCAGAGTGACTGACAACATCATATCCGCTACTACCCGCAAGCAATTTGGCATCAATTGATTCAGCAGAATCATATTCATCATATATAACCTTTATTCCGTACTCAGTTTCGAAATTTTCAATAGTATCTTCAGCGATGTACTCACCCCAATTAGTAACTTTGAGAACTCGCTCTTCTGCATAAGCTGAATTAGCAAGCAACGAGCTGACTGCTAAAGTATAGGTCAGGCCTATAAATTTATTTATTAATTTCATTGTCGGTTTCCTCTCCCTAGATTAAATTCTTTTTTTCGTAGTTTTGGTAATAGCTATTAATTCAGGCCAATACTTTTATCAAAATATAAGTACACCTACTAGCCATTGCCCCCCTATTCTTGCAATTGACTATTTAGTCTGTAAACATGCTATTCTGTTCAACGCAATAAAGTCAAGTTGACTGATCAGTCAAATAGAATACAAATGTGTAAGCTAAATTTTATAAATCAATCATCTGGCGACACTTTTTAAAAAAAATCTTGGGTGATTTGATTGGCACCGTAAGAAGGGCTTAGCAAAAAATATGGAAATGGAAAAAAATCATAAAATATTATTTGAGCCATTAAAAATAGGCCCTAAGACAACTAAAAATCGATTTTATCAAGTACCTCATTGTAATGGAATGGGCCATCGGTGGCCACGCACAATGGCAGAAATGCGCGGTGTAAAAGCTGAGGGTGGTTGGGGTGTTGTTTGTACAGAAGAATGTTCAATACATCCAACAAGCGATCTAACACCTGCAACGCTAATGCGCCTTTGGGACGACAGCGACCTACCAGTTCATGAATTAATGATTAATAAAGTCCACGAACACGGAGCACTCGCAGGAATTCAACTAGTACATAATGGCCAATCCGTTAGTAACTACCTTTCCCGTATGCCAGCACTTGCTCCCTCTCCTTGTCCGACTGAAACAGCTAACTCCACTCAAGCAAGAGGAATGGATAAAGAAGATATAAAAGCATTACGACGCTGGTTTCGCGAAGCAGCAATCAGATCTCAACGTGCTGGCTATGATATAATTTATGTTTACGCTGCTCATGGAATTATGACCCTACTCTACCAGTTTATTTTGAAACGCTACAATCAACGAACTGATGAATACGGAGGAAGCCTTGAAAATCGCGTTCGCCTTGTACGTGAAATCTTAGAAGATACAAAAGATGCGGTAGGGCAAGATTGTGCAGTTGCGTTTAGATTTGCTGTTGATGAATTACTTGGTGAAGATGGTATGCACCCTGCTGAGGCAGAAGATATTGTTGGTACATTAGCTGAAGTGCCAGATCTTTGGGATGTCAACGTTGCAGACTGGGGTAATGACTCTTTGCCGTCAAGATTTGGGGTAGAAGGCGCGCAAGAAAAATATATTAAATTCGTAAAGGGCATAACTACTAAACCGGTCGTGGGTGTTGGAAGATTTACATCTCCTGATATTATGGCTTCCCAAATTAACCGTGGTGTATTGGATCTGATTGGAGCCGCAAGGCCCTCTATCGCAGATCCATTTCTTCCAAAGAAAATTCAAGAGGGGCGCTCTAACGAAATCCGTGAATGTATCGGCTGCAATATGTGTACGACAGGCGATTACGTAGCCTACCCAATGCGATGCACTCAGAACCCAACCATGGGTGAAGAATGGCGTAAAGGGTGGCATCCAGAAAAAATTCCCCTAGCTAAATCGAAAGATACTATTTTGGTGGTTGGCGGTGGCCCTACTGGTCTGGAAGCGACACTTGCCCTTTCAAATAGATCGTATGATGTTACCTTGGCTGAAGCTAGTAACGAAATGGGCGGCAGAGTATTAAGTGAAACCAAGTTAGGTCCTTTGCGCCAATGGAAAAGGGTCGCTGATTATCGTACTTCGATGTTGTCCACTCGGAGCAATGTGGATTCATTCACTCAGAGCAAAATGGATGTTGATGCTATTCTTGAATTAGGTGCAAACCATGTCGCAATAGCAACTGGGTCTAAATGGAGATTGGACTTACTGGGCATTCATCACAGATTTAAAGATGTTAAAATTCATGCACCCATGATGATCTCACCAGAACAAATCATGTTGGGCCATGTTCCCACTGATAACGTTTTAATTTTTGATGATGATCATTACTATTTGGGAAGCGCTCTGGCCGAGCAACTGGCGGAACTTGGGCTTAAAGTCACCTTAGTCACTCCCGCGTCTGAAGTATCAGGCTGGACGCATTTTTCACTCGAGTATGAGCATATACAAATTAAGCTTAGAGAATTAGGTGTTACTATAATTTGTAATCATGGCATTGCTGAAATAGGTGACGGTTTCGTTGATCTTTCTTGTGTTTTCGTAGGTACGAAACATAGGGTTGAAGTTAACACGGTAGTACCAGTGACTTCACGAATTAGTCAGGATGACTTGTACTATAAAGTTCTTGCGCGCAGGCAAGAGTGGCAAGACAATGGAATTAAATCAGTCACTAGGATTGGAGATTGTTATGCACCAGGAACCATTGCAATGGCAGTTTATGCCGGTCACGAATTTGCGCGTAATTTAGATATGCCTATCGATCCAGATACTCCTTTTAGGCGTGAAAATGATTTTGAATTAAGTCGATCTTGGCAGAATTTTAAAACATGATAGTTTTGCATCAATCTTCATATCAATTCACAAAAAGAACTGGTATCGACAACACGTCCATAAATATACCCTTAGTGTTGTTTGCATAATATGTTTAAAAGAAAGATATGATAATGACTAAAGATGCGAACAAAAATAGTCCTCCCAAAAACTGGGATAGAAGCGGACTTCCAGGCTGGAGCTATCACAGTCCTGCGCTTTTAGAAATGGAAATAGAAATCTTCAAAACTCATTGGCAAATCGCATGCCATATATCTGATGTTCCCAATGTTGGAGACTTTAAAACATTTGATCTGTGTGGTGAACGTGCAATCATTCTTCGCGATTCAAGCTTAGAGATTAAAGCCTTTCACAATATATGCCGCCACCGAGGTTCCCGTTTGGTTACAAAAGATCAGGGTACATGTAAAAATGCCTTGATTTGTCCATTTCATGGGTGGGTCTACAATTTAGATGGTACTCTGAGAGGAGCTGCTAAACCTGACACTTTTCCAGCCTTGGATAAAGACGAATTTGCGTTACGAACCGTAGAATATGAAGTTTGGAATGGTTTTGTTTTTGTACGTTTTAAGCAGGGTCCACAACCTTCAGTTAAAGAATTGTTAAGCTGTTACGAAGAAGAGGCCACTAGCTACAACATCTCCAATCAGGTTCCAACTGATGGTTTTTGGACTGAAATGTCGCCAGTCAACTGGAAATCAATTCGTGACGTTGACAATGAAGGTTATCATGTTGCAATGGCCCATCCCGGCTTACAAGACTTATATGGCTCGAATTACCGAGACGAACCGTATGAAAATGGTGTGTCACGCTCTGAAGGTCAATTTACTAAGTCGAAGGGTAGACATTGGGCTGTTCGTAATTATAAGAAATTTTCTAAAAAACAAAAGTCACTTCCAGAAAGCATGGCTAAAACTTGGGTTTACTATGGAATTTTTCCAAATTCAGTTATAGCAATGACACCAGAAACGTCTTTGTTTTATCAAGAGTTTCCAGTGTCCTTCGATGAATCTATAATTCGTAGTGCTACATATCGCTATCCAAACGAAGACAGACAACAAAAAGTGGCTAGATATCTGGCTAGCCGTATTGATCGCGAGACAGTAGTTGAGGATCAACAACTTACTATTTGGTCAAATGAATCTATGGCTTCGGACTCATTTGATGGATTTTATTTGTCTGATGCAGAATATGGCGTGCGCACGTATCACGACCATTTACGCTCACTTCTTCCTGTTTATAACGTAAAGGAAGCCCCAAAAGAAAATGAAATAAAACACTTAAATGCTTCTCTTGGTATGAAAAATATATGATGAGTGTTAAGACTTCTATATCTTTGGAATTTAAAAAACAAAAAATACTTTTAGCTTCTAAAGTTGGAATTCCAGGGTCAGGAGCCATCCGTTACGCTGCAGCAATGTATTTTTATAATCACGGTAACGTTTCACTAGAAATGCTTGAAATTTATCGTAGATGCTGCAAACTTGATAAAGAGGATCCCATAGATCTGGCTCAATTTGAGGGTGTTGAAATCATCCCAAATTTGATCTTAGAACTGTGAGAAAATAATTGTTGTGAATTTACCAACAAGTAATCCAGACGTCGTGATTGTAGGCGCAGGAACCGCCGGCCTTTCTGCGGCAAAAACTTTAAAGAAATTTGGCTATTCAGTCATCGTATTAGAAGCAGAAGCATTTATTGGAGGTAGATGCATCACAGATAATTCGACATTCAAAGTACCTTTTGATGTGGGTGGATCTTGGCTACATTCTGCTAAGATCAATCCTTTAGCACGTTTGGCGGAAAAGAATGGAGTGTGTTTACACAAAAAAAATTGGGATTGGACTTGGGTGCATTCAAACGGAACACTACTTACCCCACCACAAGTAAAAGAATATGGTAGACACCATACAGAAATGTGGCAGGCAGCCAACAAGGCTGGTGCTAGGTGCAGGGATCAGTCTGTTGAACAAACTTTACCACATTCTCCCTATAAAAACTTAGTTAAAAATTTAATAGCTCCAATGTTAGGCGCTGATCCAGACGTAGCCTCATCGGCAGATGTTTATCAATATACTGACGCCAAAGGTGATTGGTTGGTAGCTGGAGGTTTGGGCACATTTATTAAAAACCTGCACTCAAACGTAGAAGTTGTTATGAACTGTCCCGTATCAAAAGTTGATTATTCTGGTAATGGCGTAAAAATTGAAACCCCAAAAGGATCTATTAGCGCCAAATATGTAGTTATTACAGTCTCGACCGGTGTCTTGGCCGCTGAGCATATCAAATTTTCACCCCAATTACCAAAATGGAAGTTAGAGGCCATCAACCTTCTCCCAACAGGGCTGTTAAATAAGATAGGATTGGAATTCAATCCAAGCTGGCAAGAGGCCCATCAAGGTCAAAGTGCAAATTACTTAGTTGGCGATAACGATTTTTGCACAATTGATTTTGGATTTTATGAGTCTAATTTAGCTGTAGGGTTTGTTGCAGGGCGCTTTGCAGAACAGCTTGAAAAAGAAGGAATAGGAGCTGCCACAAATTTTTGTTTAGAAGGCATGAAAGCAATTTTTGGCAACAACGTCACAAAGTATATCCATAAAACAACTGAGACTGCATGGAAAAGAAACTTATACACACTTGGTTCATACAGCTATGCCCTTCCAGGTGCGAAAGACGCACGATTAAGGTTGTCCAAGACATTGGATAATCGACTATTTTTTGCTGGTGAAGCAACAATGCTTAATGCGCAAGCAACAGTCCATGGTGCATATTTAAGTGGAATAGAGGTTGCAGAAAAAATTACTACAATCAATAATTGAGTTCATATAAATTTTATCAATAAGTAATTATTTAAGTAACTAAAATGTAGTACTTACTCAGCACTAATTCCTAATTAATTCTCGTGGCAACCGTCCTTTAACGAGAAAAAGTGCGAAGATAAATACACATGCTTCAGAAATCGGTAAGGCATAGAAAACATACATGAAGCCAAAACATTTCCAGAAGATCATTACTAATAATACAGGCAAAACGAGTGAACGTGCCAAAGCAATTAACGCTGATTGTCTAGCGCATTGCATACCTGTTAAATACCCTGTCAAAGTTATATTCGCCGCTGCAAAAATTAACATTGGCCAAATAATTCCTACAATTGTAGTGGCAAGGTTTGTTATGTCAGTTTCCCCTTCAGTCAAGAAAATATTAACCATATCTTTTGTCCAATATAAAAGAGCTAGTGTTGCCAAAGAGGCAATTAACAAATTAATGACAAGCCCGATTTTTAAAAATGCAGAAATTCGCGACGATTTTTTTGCACCGAAATTAACACTAATCAAAGGTGAAATACCCTCACCTACACCGTAAAAGATCAATAAGGAAAAATACATTAAATAGTCGACGACGGTGAAAGCCGCAACGCCCATTGATCCGATGTTAGTTACAAGTATCCAATTAAACATCAGTACGATTAACCCAGCCGAAGTTTCAGTTAAAAACTCAGAAAACCCATTAAATGCAGCATATCGCATTTCCACCCAGCTGCCCTTTGGACGAACAAATTTAATAATCCCATAGTGTCCAATAAAATGTGGCAAAACAACCAACGCACCCGCTAAAAAAGCTAAGCCTGTCGCGAGAGCAGCACCTTTCAACCCCCAATCTAAACGCGCTACAAAAACATAATCAAGAAATATATTAGCGATCATCGTACTTAACAGACCAAAAAATGCATAGCTTGGTTTTCCATCTATACGTAAGAAAAAGTTCATTAAAACGGCAAATCCAAATCCCAGATAAAATAAAGAAAGTACACGTAGATAGTCCATGCTCATCTCTATAGTTTCACCATTGGCACCAAGTATAACTGCTATCTGTTCCGTAAAAAAAATTGATATTAAAGTTAATGAAACCATAGCAAAAAAAACAATGACTGCTGACTTAGAAAAAATATCACAAGCTTTATCAGATTGATTTTCGCCTACGTATTTACCCGCAATTACCGCAGAACCA
>Ga0308012_10000432_pt1 | contig 25544 bp, 26 predicted proteins | sample Neamet179_FD_203133 | JGI IMG/M metagenome (GOLD analysis project Ga0308012, IMG submission 203133) | Marine microbial communities from water near the shore, Antarctic Ocean - #179 | ecosystem: Environmental > Aquatic > Marine > Unclassified | place: Southern Ocean | collected 2014-07-25 | reverse complement strand
AAAACGACACAAAAGTATACTTCGCGCAGCTCTTAGGAATGAGCGATCACATTAGCTTTAACTTAGCTGAAGATGGTTTTAATACAGTAAAATATGTACCCTACGGACCCGTAAAAGATGTACTTCCGTACCTTATTCGTAGAGCAGAAGAAAATACTTCTATAGCAGGACAAACAGGAAGAGAATTGAATTTAATTCAAGCCGAAATAAAACGTAGAAAGATGAGTAAGTAGAAATTAGGATTGCGTAGAAATCTAATCACAAACGCAAGCACTTGATTCTAAGCTCAACACCATAGAAAGGCTGTCACAATCGTCTAGCATAAAACTTACATAAGACTGATCTTCAACTTCAATTCTGTAAGTACGGCACATTCCATCTACATCGCTAGCGCCAAAGTCTACATCTAAATCGCCGTCTTTAAAAACCTTTTCTAAAGAACTTGCATTAAGTCCTAAACATGTGAGCTGGCACATAGCTTTTTCGGAGATATCAAAGCTCTGAGCTCTTAAATGTTTTACAGTACGTGCATTTGGGAAATAGGAAAAGTCTATATCTCTATCGCCAAAAAACATAATTGACGCTACAATCCCTAGACCAACTCCTACTAAGTATAAAAATATTCTTCTTAACATGCTCTTAAATTTAAAGCCCCAAAAGTAGTCTTATTTCTTTGTACGGCAATTCAAACCAACCACCAATACCCTTGTTTGTAATAATTCCATTATATACATAAACACCACCTCTAATATTGGGTGAGCGTAATAACATCCCTTGTACTCCACCACCATCACCAACTTTTATTAAAATTGGTGCTAAAATATTACTTAAAGAATAAGACGCTGTTTTCGAAGACCTCGAGGCAATATTAGGCACACAGTAGTGAATAACATCGTGCTTAATAAAGGTTGGTGTTTCGTGGCTTGTAATTTCTGAAGTTTCAAAACATCCTCCTTGGTCTATACTTACATCAATAATAACAGATTTAGGTTTCATCAACTGCACCATTTCGTCGGTAATAACACAAGGTGTTCTACCATTTTCAGCCCGCAAAGCACCAATAACAACATCGGCTCTTTTTAATGCCTTTTCCAATACTTTAGGTTGTAGAATAGAAGTGGCGACTCTTAAATTTAAGTCATTTTGAATTCTTCTTAAACGAGCAATAGAATTGTCGAATACTTTTACCGAAGCTCCAAGTCCCATGGCAGAACGAGCCGCATATTCTGCAACAGTTCCCGCACCAACAATAACTACCTGAGTAGGACTTACACCTGCAATACCTCCCATAAGAACACCTCTACCGCCTGCAGAAGTACTTAATAATTCTGCTGCAATTAAGATAGAAGAAGTTCCTGCAATCTCACTCATAGAACGAACTATAGGAAAGGACCCCGTTTCGTCTTGAATATAATCGAAAGCTACCGCAGTAACTTTCTTATCCATTAATTTTTTAAAGTATGCGGCAGTTTGTGTTTTTAGTTGAAGAGCAGAAATTAAACACTGATTATGCTTAAAATAATCCAACTCCTCCAAAGTAGGTGGCTCAACTTTTAAAATGATATCTGCCTGATAGATTTCTTTTACATCGTAACAAATTTTTGCACCCGAATCGCTGTACTCCTTATCGCTAAATGAACTAGAAAGACCCGCATTGGTTTCTAAATAAACTTTATGTCCATTGCTAACAAGTAAGGCTACGGCACCTGGAACAAGAGGTACTCTGTGCTCCTGAAAAGCGCTTTCGTTAGGAATACCAATAAACAGAGACTGTTTTTTGGTGGTTAACTCCAGCATTTCTGGTTGTGGCTCTAAAAACTCATCGTGTAAAAAACTTAGGATATCAGGCTTACTCATACTTAGGAATTAGATTCGTTTAGTGTAAATATACGCTTATTAGAATCAGCCTCAATATGAATTTTTAATACTTCTACAGGTAAGAGGTTTTCAATTTTCTCTGGCCATTCTATAAAGCAATAAGCACCAGAATACAAGTATTCCTCATAACCCATATCAAAAGCTTCTTGTTCGCTCTTAATTCTATAAAAATCAAAATGGTAAACGCAGCGTTTATCTGCAGTTAAATACTCGTTTACAATAGAATAAGTTGGACTACAAATTTCGCTTGTAGCAACTCCTAAATGCTCACATAGCACTTTAATAAACGTTGTTTTTCCGGCTCCCATTTCCCCATAAAAAGCAATTATCTTTTGAGGGTAAGCACTCATAATCTTAGCTGCTATAGCTGGTAAATCGTCTAAAGAATTTGCTGTAATTTTCATTTATTTTGCAGACAAACGAACAAAAGGACAAATCATTTCTTCTAAAGAAATACCACCATGCTGATAAGTATCTTTAAAATATTTCACAAAATGATTGTAGTTATTCGGATAGGTTAAAAACACATTTTCTTTGGCAAATATATAACTAGAAGAAATATTTGCAGCAGGTAAAAAATACTGTTCTGGATTTTCTACCACCATTACGTCTTTACTTTGGTACTGCAGGCGTTTACCCGTTTTATACCTCAAATTAGAAGAAGTCTCTTTATCTCCTACCACCTGAGAAGGTGTACCAACATTTATAGTTCCATGATCTGTAGTAATGAACAAATCTGCGCCAGACGCAGATATCTTTTTCAACATTTCTAAAAGAGATGAATTTTCGAACCATGTTTTAGTTAAGGCTCTATATGACTTATCCGTCCCAGCTAGTTCGCGAATCATATCCATTTCTGTTTTGGCATGCGAGAGCATATCAACAAAATTATAGACGATTACATTAAGATCGTTTTTGAGTAAGTTGTTAAATTGATTTACCAATCTATCGCCGTATTGTTTTTGAACTACTTTGTGGTAGCTGTATTTTTTAGCACCCAAACCTAAGCGTTGTAATTGATCTTCTAGAAATTCTGCTTCGTGTAAATTCTTTCCACCTTCCTCGTGGTCGTTTTTCCATAAATGAGGGAATCGTTTTGAGATTTCTAAAGGAGTTAAACCAGAAAAAATAGCATTTCTTGAGTATTGGGTAGCAGTAGGAAGGATACTACAAAAAGTAGTTTCTTCTTCTATTTTAAACCACTCCTCTATTACAGGTTGTAGAATTTTCCACTGATCGTAACGCAAGTTATCAATAAGTATAAAAAAGCTAGGTTTAGATTCTTTAAGGTGAGGTAAGACTTTTTCTCGTAAAAGTGTATGTGAGAGTACAGGCTTGTCTTCACTTTCTTTTAACCAAGACTCATAATTATTTTTTACATATTTGAAAAATTGCGAATTAGCTTCACTCTTTTGCATTTCTAAAATCTCTACCATCCCAGAGGCATCAATTTTATCGAGCTCAACCTCCCAGTGTACAAGCTTTAAATAGATTTCTTCCCAGTCTTTTAAACTACGAACATCCATTAATGCCATACTTATTTCTCTAAACTCCTTTTGATACTTAGAAGTTACCGATTGATTAACAAGACGTTTTGTGTCTAAAGTCTTTTTTAAAGAAAGTAGTATTTGATGAGGGTTCACTGGTTTTATAAGGTAGTCGGAGATTTTCGATCCCAAAGCTTCCTCCATAATGTATTCTTCCTCACTTTTGGTAATCATTACAACAGGGATAGAATATTGCTCAGAAATACGATTAAGAGTTTCTAAACCGGATATTCCAGGCATATTTTCATCTAAAAAAATAATATCAAAATCAGACTCGTCTATTAATTCTAGTGCATCCTCTCCATTGTTAGCGGTAGATAAATCGTAACCTTTACTTTCTAAAAACAGGATGTGGGGCTTTAACAAATCAATCTCATCATCCACCCAAAGGATTCTTACTTTTTCCATAGATATTTAGTACTTTAGTTTTTTCAAAAACTTGAATAAAATTAGTAAAATTGAAGCCCATAACCACCAATAAACACAAAATTCTTAACGACCCAATTTATGGGTTTACTACGATACCAAACGAGCTTATTTTCGATCTTATAGAACACCGATATTACCAAAGATTAAGAAGAATAACTCAGCTTGGGCTTACCTATTTGGTTTACCCAGGCGCCTACCACACTAGATTTCATCATGCTTTAGGAGCAATGCATTTAATGCAGAAAGCTATAAAAACACTACAATCTAAAGGCCATGAGGTAAGCGAAGAAGAAGAAACAGCTGTCTTAATTGCTATATTATTACACGACATAGGACACGGTCCTTTTTCACATGCCTTAGAAAATAGCATCGTAAACGGCATCAATCACGAGCATATCTCAATGATGATTATGGATAGGCTTAACGTAGAGTTTGACGGTAAATTGTCGTTGGCTATTCAAATATTTCAAAATAAATACCCAAAATTATTTTTACACCAGCTTATTTCTAGTCAGCTCGACGTGGATAGACTGGATTATTTAAAAAGAGACAGTTTTTACTCTGGAGTTTCTGAAGGCGTTATAAACTCAGACAGGATTATAAGCATGTTTAATGTGAGTAAGGGTGAGTTAGTAGTAGATGCGAAGGCGATTTATTCGGTAGAGAAATTTATTATTGCTCGACGTTTAATGTATTGGCAAGTCTACTTACATAAAACAGTTTTATCTGCTGAGTTTAGTTTGGTAGAAGTTCTAAAAAGAGCGAAATATTTAGTTCAAGAAGGAGCTGATTTATTTGCTACTTCAGCACTAAAAGAGTTTTTACAAAACAACCATAATGTAACCGATTTTAATAGCAACGACTCCTTACTCGACCTTTTCTGTCAACTAGACGATTTCGATATCATGACTTCTATAAAAGAATGGACAAAACATGAAGACAAAGTTCTATCCTTATTAAGTGAAAAAATCATTCAGCGTAAGCTCTTAAAAATAGAATTACAAGATCAGCCATTCGAAGAAGAGTATATAGAGCAAATTCGTAAAAAGACAGAAGCCTTTTATCAATTAAACCCTAGTGAGAGCAAGCACTTTGTATTCTCAAAAAAAATAAACAACAAAGCGTACAACCCTACAAAAGACAAAATCAACTTACTGTATAAAGACGGTAGTATTGTCGATATTGCTGAAGCAGCAGATCAACTAAATATCTCTGTTTTAGCCAAAACCGTAACTAAGTATTTTCTGTGCTACCCAAAGGAGTGTGTACACTAGAAAATTTGTATTTTAGCGCCGTATGAAATTTACTGCAAAACAAATATCCGAATTGCTTAATGGAACCGTAGAGGGTGACGAAAATGTAATTTTGAATCAGCTTACAAAAATTGAAGAAGGAGTATCGAACTCCCTTTCATTTTTAGCGAATCCAAAATACAATGAGTACCTGTATGACACCAAATCTTCGGTAGTTATAGTAAATAATACATTTATTGCTGAAAAACCATTTACTACAACGCTAATACGAGTAAAAGATGCCTATGCTTCTTTTGCCCAATTAATGCGTATAGTAGAAGATTTACAAAAAGAGAAAGTAGGGATTGAAGTACCTAGTTTTATTCACCATAGCTCTAAAATTGGAGCAGATATTTATATCGGAGCTTTTGCATATATTGGTAAAAATGTACAATTAGGCGATAAAGTAAAAATTTACCCCAATTGTTATATTGGAGACAATGTTCATATTGGTGCTAATTGCACTATTTACGCAGGAGTAAAAATTTACGAAAACTGTGACATTGAAAAGAATAGCACTATTCATGCAGGTGCAGTTATAGGAGCAGATGGATTTGGATTCGCACCTAACACAAGCAACACTTATGATAAGATTCCACAAATTGGAAATGTTATTATTAAAGAAGGTGTTGAAGTTGGTGCTAATACTTGTATCGATAGAGCTACTATGGGTTCTACCATAATACACAAAGGGGTGAAGTTAGACAACCTTATCCAAATTGCCCATAATGTAGAAATTGGTGAGAATACAGTTATAGCATCTCAAACGGCTATTGCTGGTTCTAGTAAGGTCGGGAAAAACTGTATGATAGGTGGTCAAGTTGCAATTGCTGGTCATCTTACGGTTGCTAACAATGTTAAAGTAGCAGGGAAAACAGGTATAGCAGCAGATGTTAAAATAGAAGGTAAAATTTTACAAGGGCCTTTAGCCTTTGATATAAAAGATTTTCAACGATCGTATATCTACTTTAGGAAATTCCCTAAAATTGTAGCTAGAATTGAGGTATTAGAAAAACAGCTTAGCAAATAATAAATGGATCAACAACACACTATAAAACACGAGGTTAGCATCAGTGGTATTGGGCTACACACAGGTCAAGAGGTAACACTTACTTTTAAATCTGCGCCAATAGATCATGGGATTAGATTTAAAAGAGTTGACCTAGAAGGGCAGCCTATTATTGAAGCCGATGCTAAGTATGTTACAGAGACGGACAGAGGAACGACTCTTGACAAAAAAGGAGCTAAACTCCAAACTATAGAACACGTTCTTGCCGCTTGTGCTGGACTAAAGCTTGACAATTTACTAATTGAAATAAATGGTGAAGAGCCTCCAATTTTAGATGGTAGCTCTATACAGTTTATAAAGGTTCTGAAAGAGGCCGTACCGCTTGCGCAAAATGCGATGCGTAAGTACTTTGTTGTAAGAGAAGAAATCTGTTATGAAGATCCAGAAACAGGGGTGAAAATACAAGCATTCCCTGCAGATGAATTTAGTGTTTCGGTAAGTATTGACTACGATTCTAAAGTATTAGGATTTCAAGAAACAGAATTGAAATCACTAAATGATTTCGAGGAAGAATATGCTGATGCACGTACATTTTGCTTCTTGCATGAACTAGAACTACTACTTAAGCACGGATTAATTAAGGGCGGAGACCTTAGCAATGCGATTGTCTATGTGGAAGACAAAGTAGAAGAAAAAGAACTAAACAGGTTAGCTTCTATTTTTAAGAAAGATACAATAGGTGTTTGTAAAGATGGATATTTAAACAATCTATCTTTAAGGCATGAAGATGAAGCTGCACGACATAAATTACTTGATGTTGTTGGAGATTTAATGCTCGTTGGAGCACCAATAAAAGGAAAAATTATAGCACACAAACCTGGGCATGGGCCAAACACTACCTTTGCTAAGCTTATGAAAGAAGTGATGAAAAAACAAAAGAACCTACCTCCAGCTTACGACCAAAATGCGACTCCAGTAATGGATATCCATCAAATTATGGACACGCTACCACATAGACCACCCTTTTTATTAGTGGATAAAATTTTGGAGCTTGGAGAAAGTAGAGTAGTTGGATTGAAAAATGTGACTATGAATGAAGATTTTTTCAATGGACATTTCCCTGGAGCTCCTGTAATGCCTGGGGTACTCCAAATAGAAGCCATGGCGCAAGTAGGAGGGATTTTAATTCTTAATACTGTTCCAGATCCTGAGAACTACTTAACCTATTTTATGAAGATAGATAAGGTGAAGTTTAAGCACAAAGTACTCCCTGGAGATACCCTAATTTTTGAATTAGAATTAGTAAGCCCAATCCGTAGAGGAATTTGCCATATGTTTGGTCGTGCCTTTGTGGGAAATAAAGTTGTGATGGAAGGTGAGTTAATGGCACAAATAGCAAAAAAGAATTAAGATGAATCAACCACTAGCATACATACACCCAGAATCTAAAATAGCTCAAAATGTAGTTATTGAACCTTTTGCTACCATCTATAAAAATGTTGAAATTGGAGAAGGAACTTGGATCGGCTCTAACGTAACAATAATGGAAGGTGCTCGAATTGGTAAAAATTGTAGAATTTTTCCGGGTGCAGTAATCTCTGCAATTCCACAAGATTTAAAATTTGGCGGCGAAGATAGCTTGGTAATTATAGGAGACAACACAACAATTAGAGAATGTGTTACTATCAATAGAGGTACAGACGCTTCCGGAAAAACTGTTGTTGGCGCTAATTGTCTATTAATGGCCTATGCTCATATTGCACACGACTGTGTAATTGGAGACCATTGTATAATTGTAAACAATGTGGCAATTGGAGGTCATGTAACCCTTGGCGATTATGCAATTTTAGGTGGATTGTCTGCCGTACATCAGTTTGTTACTATTGGTGCACACGCTATGATTTCTGGTGGATCTTTGATTCGAAAAGATATACCGCCGTATGTAAAGGCAGCAAAAGAACCCGTTTCATTTGTTGGAATAAATTCTATCGGATTACGTAGAAGAGGTTTTAGCTCAGAAAAAATTTCTGAAATTCAAAATATTTACAGACAGGTATTTCAGTCGAACAATAATATCTCTCAGGCTTTAGAAGTTATAGACACGGACTTTCCTGCTAGTAAAGAAAGAGATGAAATTACAAGTTTCATTCGTTCTTCTCAAAGAGGAATTATGAAAGGATACGGAGCCAAATAGTGAGCTTAAGCTTAGTAAATATTGCAAAGAAATTTCAAAAAGATTGGATTTTCAGAAATGTATCTTACACATTTCAAATTCCTGGCACCTATGTAATTAAAGGCGCTAATGGATCAGGTAAATCTACATTACTAAAATTAATTTCAAGTTTCTTAACTCCTACAGAAGGAAAGCAAACACTAAAGCTAAACGACCAATTAATAGAAATTGAGAATTGGCCGCAACACATTACTTATGCAGCTCCTTATTATGAGTTGATTAACGAAATGTACTTAACCGAATTCCTAGCCTTTTACACCAAGTTTAAACCGCTACAAAAAGGACTTTCGGTAAATAAGTTTATTGAGATTGCTTACTTGGAAGATTCCTCGGAAAAGCTCATTAAAAACTTTTCTTCTGGGATGAAACAAAGGCTTAGATTAGCTTTAGCTTGGCTTAGCGAATCGAGTATTATCCTTTTAGATGAGCCCACCTCTAACCTTGACAAAAAAGGGATAGAATGGTATAAGGAATTAGCCAAAACATACTCAAAAAACAAACTCGTAATAGTTTGTTCTAACAATATAGAAGACGAATACTTTTTTTGTGAAAACAGTCTGCACATTGAAGACTTTAAAACATTGAAAGCCTCAAATTAAATTAATATCTTGGACACCTAAATTTCCCATTATGGCAAGTACATCAGACATTAAAAACGGATTGTGTATAAAACACAACCACGACTTATTTAAAGTCATAGAATTCCTTCATGTAAAACCTGGTAAAGGCCCTGCCTTTGTGAGAACAAAACTAAGGAGTTTAACAACGGGTAAAGTTCTAGACAATACGTTCCCTTCTGGAGCAAAAATTGAAGCTGTAAGAGTTGAATCTAGAAGATACCAATACTTATACCCTGAAGATGGAGGTTTCCACTTTATGCACACCGAAACGTTTGAACAAATATTCCTAGAGAAAACAATCGTTGGAGGATATAAGTTTATGAAAGAAGGTGAAATAGTAGAAGTTGTATTTGATGCTGATGAAGAAAATCCACTTACCTGTGACGTTCCTTCTTCGGTTGTATTAGAAATTACTTATACCGAACCAGGAGAAAAAGGAAATACGGCAACAAATGCATTAAAACCTGCTACTGTTGAAACTGGAGCTACAGTAAACGTACCTCTTTTTATAAATGAAGGCGATAAAATTAAAATTGACACTGTTAAAGGTGCTTATCAAGAAAGAGTAAAATCTTAATTGATACTATTACCACAAAAAAAAGAGGCGCTAATGCGCCTCTTTTTTTATGCCCTAATCTGTCTATTTTGATGTCTTTGATCTAAGACAACTATAATGGCAACAAAAGCCCAAATTGGTACTGATGCCTTATCCATGTCTAAAAAGTTATTTAAGAAGGCGTGAGTAAAATAAGTAGTCAAGCCTAAAATACATGCCATTAGCATCCATTGTTCCTGTTTGTCTTCTAGCTTATGATAAAGTACAATCCCCTTAGCGAAAACCATTACTATTAGAACTAGAAATATTAATAACCCAGGCCACCCAGTTTCTGCAAGAACACTCAAATACTCACTGTGTGCGTTCCCCATATTACCAGCATTTGTACTAATAATACTTTTTTCGAAGTGGTTTTGATAAGGCGCATAATTAAATTGATAAGTCCCTGCTCCCCACCCTACATGTGGCCGCTCTTCAAATAATCGTATTGCAGATTTCCATCGATTTATCCGCTCTAAATTGGAGGCATCGGTACTTATATTAAACATAGACTCAACATGCTCCATAAAACTATCGGAAGAATCTTGACTATTTTTCTCCAAAGCCATCAAAATATCAGATTGAAAAACACATAATAAGCTGGTGAAAATGGCGATTCCTGAAAAAAGTAAGGAAAAACGTATGCGCAATTTCATGATTACAAACACACAAGCTGCAACGATTAAGCTTAGCCAAGCAGCTCTTGTATAAGATAAAACTGTAGCCAGAATTAGTATGGCCAAAACAACAGTAAACAATGCACTAATCTTATCCTTACTAGCCCATTTTCGCATATAAAATCCAAAAGGAAGAATGAGCGCCAATGCCATTCCATAAGAAGTATGATCCTTAAAAAAAGGAGACATAACCCAATGGGCGGCTTCATGTTCGAAGCCTTTTGTAGCATGTATAATAATGGTATATATAGCCACCAAACACAAACCCAATAAGTAGGCTTTCACAAATCTATGAATATTTTTATTTTCTTGAAACCAAGAATAAGCCAACAGGTAAAAACTACTAATAAACCAAAGTCTCGTAATTAGTAATTTGATAGAAGCCATTGGTGCGGAACTACTAATAGCAGTAATTAACAACCATACTAAATACACGATTATCGCAATAGATATTGGATGTTTATACAGATCTTTAAAGAGTTCCTTATCGCTAAACATCTTTATCCAAGCAATAAACATTAATCCAAACAACAGAGGCTCTGTTGGCAAAGACATCTCAAGACCTATAGGATTGTGAATTCCTAATTCTTGGAGACTGGTAGACATGGGCGTTAAAAAAGCAATAAGAGTTAACAGTAGATCTACTCTTAAAATTGCCATAGAAATTATGCCTATAGCAAAAGGGATGAAAATTCCCCAATATTTTTCTTGGGAAATCAGGTAAGTATTCCCTATTATAAATAATAAGACAGAGAATACAATTAAATATCGGAGGTGCTTACTATTCAATGTTGGCAGTTGAAATTGTCTGACGAATATAAAGTAAAATCAGGGTCATTATAAAGGCACTCATTCCTGCAAACACAACAATAAGCCATCTTATAGGATAAGCTTTTTTATCGGCGGGAGTTGCTTTATTAATAACGAATCTATTGGTTAATTCAGAATTGAGTTCAACACTAATATTTTCTTTTTCTAATCTAATAATACTCAACTGTTCTTGCACCAATTCTAACTCTTCAAATAGTCTAAAGTAATCTCCACCATACTGTGCTAGATTAGTAAACTCCGTTTTTAATGCTCTCGCACCAGTAGTATTACCAGTAGACAAAGCTTTCGCATAATACTCCGTAAGTCTTTCTGCTTGTACCGAAACATCTAATACACCATGAGATCTTAAAACTTCTAATGAATCATGAAGCGCAAAGAATCTAGTAGATAAGTCTACATCTCTTTTAGCTAAAATCACAAACGCTTGTTCTGCACGTTCTTGTTTAACTCTTTTTACCACAACATCAATAAGGTCTACAACACGGTTACACATGCTGGCAGCAAGTGTAGGATCTTCATCTAATACCTCAACTTTTATAGACATTAATTCCGTACGTCTAAAACTAAAGTGCTCGTTAAAAGCTAAATTCATCCATGTATTGGCATGCACATCTTCAGGATTAATATCATAATGCTTAAAAAGATTAAACTCTTGAATAATATGAGCTTGCATTTCATCCGTATTTAGAATCTGTAGTAGTCGATCGGCTTCTAGTTCTTCACCAAACTCTAACACATCTTTTCTGTAAGGATTATGTTCAACTAATAATGCTTGTGAGATAGAATTTGTGGTAGTAGGATAAATTATGGAAGTAGATTTAAACTTAGGAGTAATTATCAATGGAGAGGATATTACCGCACCTAAAACAAGTGCAATAAAAGTTAATAGAACCAATGGTTTACGCCACTTATATAAATCTAAAATTATGTTTCCGGAACTAGAAAGGTTTGCTTTGCTCATTGTGAGTTTTATTTATTTAGGCCAAATATACAAAATCGATCGTTCTATTAAAGCGATGTCAATCACGATCTATAGATTGATTTTATTCGTTTTTTACAATATGAATCAACTGTTTTAAAGGAAACATTCGAATACTTAATGCATATACAGAAGACATTAACAAGAATACAAACATTGAAGAAACCCAATTTAGTATATAATGATGTGCTAAATATGAAATTAATAAAACGCCAAACACAAACGAGAGTAACTGAAAAGCTCCGCTTAGTGAATAGGTGAATCCAAATTTATTTTTAGAAACCACTATTTGAGTAATCGACACAATTAGCTGAGTTATTAAACTTGCCACTGCAGAACCCAAAGCTTGCCATTTAGGAATAAACACTAGATTTAAACCTATATTAATAAATACTGCAAAGCCTGCTAAATAATTTAAAGTTCTCAAATCTCCATTTGCTGTAAGTAAAGTACCAAAAATGTAGGTAGTAGATATACATACAAAACAGAACATCAACACAGAAAACAAGTGTACGGACTGGTTACTTAATTCAGTATACCTCCAATGCATAATTTCATCTCCAAACTGAAAACAAAGAACACTTACTATAATGGCCCCAGAAAACATAATCTTGAAGGATATCTCTACAATACCATCTATTCGTTGTTGAGCCTTTATCATTTTAGAGAAAATTGGTAACAATAGAACGGCGAAAAGATAAGCGACCATATTTCCGGCTTCAAAAAAGCGATATGCCTGTGCGTAGTAGCCTACTTGTTTATTACCATCCTCTAGCATTTTCTCAAGCATAACTGTATCGCTTCTGTAATAAAAAGTCATTAAGAGAACTAGTAAAGCATAGGGCAAACTTTGCTTGATTATAGCAAAGGAAAACAACGTATTAATTTTTATTTTGATGAAATCAGACTTGCGCCAAACCCAATACAGAGCAAGTAATAAAGTAATACCGTAAGACAATGTCTGGGCATAAATAAACCATTCAATTTCAAATCGCTTGTTGGTAACATTACCCCAAAGTAATACAGAGCATACAACAATCATTAGAAACCGATCTAAAACAGAAATTATACTATCCTTAATAAATAGCTGTACACCACCAAGGTTGGAACGTAAGTACATAATTACCGCTACAAGACCTTGATTAAAAGTTAACACTAATAGTAGTTTAAGAGCATAATCTGAATAGCCCCAAACAAAACCGGCTACTATGGTGAAAAGTACGTATACTAAAACTAAAAACAATTTTAGACTAAACAATCGGGAGAAATACTTCGCTAGCAAATGCTCATTCTGAGCAATGTTTTTGGTGTTGAAATTATTGATCCCCAAATCGAGGACAATATTAAAGAGAAAAGAAAAATTAAATAAGCTAAAATAGAGTCCATAATTCTCTGCCCCAACACGATTAATAATCTCAGCATCGATTCCTAAAATATAGAATGGCTTGATTAAAAAGTTGAGGAGCAGTAAAAAAAATAAGTTCGTAATAAACTTTTTTTGCATTGCTTGGTTAAATCTTAAAGTCAACGTCAAAAAAAAGACATTCGTACTTAATGCGCAACAAAAAGCGCTATTTTTGTTTCATATGAGAATTGCAGTTAACACAAGACTTTTACTAAAAGACAAATTAGAAGGTATAGGGTGGTATACTTACGAGACGCTTTCTAGAATTGTAAAAGCTCATCCAGAACATGATTTTTATTTCATATTCGACCGTCCCTATTCTGAAGAATTTATTTTTGCAAAAAATGTGACTCCTATCGTATTAGGACCTCCAACTCGACATCCAATTTTATGGTATATATGGTTCGAGTTGAGACTACCTAAATTACTTAAGAAACATAATATTGACTTATTCCTATCTACCGATGGCTTTTTATCCTTGACAAGTAAGGTGCCTTCTGTAGCTGTTATACATGATGTGAATTTCGAACATCACCCAAAAGATTTAAAATTTACTCACAGTTTATTTTACCGGTTTTTCTTTAAAAAATACGCACACAAAGCAAAGAGGTTAGTAACCGTTTCTGAATATTCTAAATCGGATATTTCGAAATTTTACGGACTAAGTGAAGCTAAAATTGATGTGAGTTTGAATGGTGTAAACTCATTATTTCATCAAATTGAATTAACAGAACAAATAAAAACACGAAAACAGTTTAGTCAAGGAAATGATTATTTTCTATTTGTTGGCGCTTTGCATCCACGGAAAAACATAAAAAGGCTGTTAATGGCTTTTGATTTATTTAAAACTGAAACTAAGTCCAAGAACAAATTACTTATTGTAGGGGCTAAAATGTGGTGGAACGATGAACTAAAAGAAGCTTTTGAAAACCTAAGTCATAAAGAAGATGTGATCTTTACGGGCAGAAAATCCTTAGAGGACTTACAGATACTTTATGCTGCTGCACAAGCTTTTTGCTTTGTGCCTTATTTCGAAGGTTTTGGAATTCCAATTATAGAGGCTATGAGATGTGGATGCCCAGTAATAACTTCTAACTGTACCGCTATGCCGGAAGTAGCAGGAGAAGCAGCATTAATAGTAGACCCATATAATATTGAGGACATAAAAAACGCGATGATTACAATTGAAAATGACCCGAAATTGAGAGCAGATTTATCAGAAAAAGGACTCATTCACTCACAGAAATTTAACTGGAAAAGCACTGCTAATGTCTTATGGAATAGCATAGAAAAAGTATTGCAAAAATGCTAGAAGCGTACTTACATAAAACCAAAATTGAAGTGGGATGTGATGAAGCAGGAAGGGGCTGTCTTGCGGGACCGGTTGTAGCAGCAGCGGTAATATTACCAAAAGACTTTACACACCCGCTACTAAACGACTCTAAGCAAGTAAGTGAGAAAAAACGTTCTCTTTTAAAAATGGTTATTCAAGAGCATGCATTAGCATATGCTGTAGGCGTTGTAGACCACAAAGAAATAGATGAAATTAATATTTTAAATGCCTCATTTTTGGCAATGCATAGAGCATTGGACAAAATAAAACTTCCTTTTGAGAGTATTTTGGTAGACGGAAATAGATTTAAAAAATACAAGGATTCCGAGCATCATTGCATCATTAAAGGAGATGGTAAATATTTAAACATAGCTGCAGCTTCAATTTTAGCGAAGACTTACAGAGATGAGCTTATGGAAAACCTAGATGAGGAATTTCCAGTTTATTCTTGGAAAAAGAATAAGGGATATCCTACTAAAGCACATAGATCAGCAATTAGAGAGTTTGGAGTAAACGAAAATCATCGATTAAGCTTTAGACTGCTTCCTGAATAATTAAACTCGGATATATAAGAATCCTCGTATTTAAATAATTTCTTGTTTAAGCGAGCTACTGTATTAACAATAGATCTTTTAAGAAAAGGAAGGGAGTCGAAAGTTCTAGCGTACCTAGGGAACGGGCGGCGAATTTGCACAAATTGATTATTCATAATTATTAAAGCTCCAAAACGCAAATTTGGACCAGCCCAATAACTAGTTCTTTTATTGAATCCATCCTCAGGGTCAGAAATATAAAAATCTTTGTACGGACCTGGATCAGACATTACATGACCAAATTCTGCTATTAAAAAAGAATCTGTAGGAAGTACTACAGATGGGTCAATCTTCAGATTATCATCTAAAAAAATTGGTTCACTAAAATCTTTAGCTCTCACTAAATTGGAGTTTTCACTAAAGAAAAAGTAAGTGTCGCAAAAGTTAAACTTCTCTTTAAAAGATTTTACAATTTCTTTGTTTTCAACATCCTGAATGTTTTGGAACTCCTTAGCTTCAACTACATATCCATATTCTTTGAGGGCATTAATTTTTTTTATATTACTTTTTAAACGCACTAATAATACGTTCTCTTTTAATACTACAAAACTATGATTAGCTCTTTGTCTTAACTCCTCGTTTGAAGGAGGTGTATTTTGAGCAAAGGATAAGAATGGAAGAACCATCATTATTAGAAATAGGCTGTACTTTTTCATGCAAATTATTTAATATGTACTCAAACATACGAAAACCAATAAAACCTTGCTCATATAAATTGGTATTTCTATTTTTGAAATTCAAACGAAAACCATGCAAAGATCTCTATTACTGATTGTTATTATTTTGAGTTTCTTCTCCTGCACAGAAGAGACAGAGAAAAGAAGCGATTCGATACACGCAATTCCTTTGGATGCAGCAATAATTATAGAAAGCAATAATTTATCGCAGAGCATTAAATCACTTTCAAAGAGTTCACTTTGGACTACTTTAGGTACTGAAACGGCATTAAGAGAAACTCAAAATTCTCTTTTTTCACTTGACTCAACATTGGCAACATACTCATCTCACTTATCGAGTATCAATCCAGTATTCCTTTCATTGCATTTAACAGGCTCACAGTCGTTTAATTGGTTAATGGTAAGCTCTACAGAGGGACAGGAACAAAAAATACAGCTACTAGAAATAGGCTTGGCTAGTTTTGCTAAAACACAAAACCTATCATATAGCAATTCAATAATTGTAGAAGCACAGCTAAACGGAACAACACTTCACTATTCAAAACTTAATGGTTTATTAATGGTAAGCCAAGAAAAGATTTTAATTGAGGATGCAATAAGGCAATTAAAAACACCTAATAACCTTACTGCACAGTCTTCATTTAGCGATGTTTATAATACGGCAAACAAAAAGGAAGACTTTAACTTATATTTAAACACAAAGAATTTCGATAGAATTAGCAGTAATCTATTTTCTCAAAATACTGAGTTACAGGAACAGGCCGAATGGATGCAATGGGGTCTTGACTTTTCCAAAAACGGTGTTTTATTTAGTGGGATTAGCTTAAGTCACGATTCATTAGCTCAAGAATTGAGTTTCTTTAAAGGAAACGACCCACATACTGTATTAGCACCAAATGTACTTCCAAAAAATACGGCTCTTTTTGTATCAAAATCATTTGAAAACTTTAAACAAATACAACGCAAACAAATTAACGCACTCAGTGTTAAACATCAACAAAACACATATACTAAGAAATTAGTAGGTTTAGCTGATCATTTAAAACTGAAGTTTGAATCGTGGATAGACAGCGAAATCACTTGGTTTTTAATTGAAAGCAGCACCAATCTATCCGAAGGTGTACTCGTACATATTACGGATGAATCCAATATTGAAGAATTCATAAAGCAGGAAGCAGACTCAATCCTAAACTATCGTGAAAAGTTTATCTATAAATGGGCTGAGTTAAAATACCTACCAACTCTGTTCACTACAAACACTAAGAGCGATGTGAAATATGCGACTGTTGTAGATGAGCAACTGGTTTTGAGCGCAGACTTAGGTTTAATCAAAACCTTAATTAATGACTATAAAGCTGAGAAATCTTTAATTCATTCAGAGAATTATCAAAACTGCATGAATGAGTTAAATTCGAACTCCAACTTATTGATTTATTTACAGAATCCATCTGCGCTACAACTAGCACCAAAATACTTACAGACTAAAATTGCTGACTTTGTAAATCTGTATTCGGAGGCATTAAATCCTTTTAGAGCATTTGCACTCCAATTTGATGCCAGTCAATCGATTTGTTATAGTAATGCCTATTTACATTTCGATAAATCGGAAGCCGATCAAACTAGAGCAATATGGACAGTTCAGCTTGAAGCACCTTTATTATCAGAAATAAGTTTAGTGAAAAACCATTACGATCAGCAATGGGAAATGACTGTTCAGGATGAGAATTTCACCTTATACTTACTTTCTACTAAAGGAGAAGTATTGTGGAAAAGAGCACTAAAATCTGCTATTATTGGAGAGGTTAAGCAAATAGACCTCTACAAAAACAAAAAATTACAGTTGATTTTCAATACTGCCGATAAGCTTTATTTAATAGACCGTAAAGGAAGAGATGTTGGCTCATATCCTATTAAGTTAGAAAAAGAGACCGAGCTTCCACTAGCATTGTTCGATTATCAGAAACAACGGAATTATAGAATTTTACTCTCCTGTGGGAAACATCACTTTATGTACAATAAACATGGGCAGAAAATTAATGGTTGGAAACTAAACAAAACCAAAAGTAAAGCCGTTCAGACTGCACAACACTATGTAGTAGCATCGAAAGATTATATTCTCTTACCTGAAGAAAATGGAACTTTAAATATTTTAAATAGAAAAGGGGAATCAAGAATTAAAATAAAAGACAAAATTGAGTTTTCTGAAAACAAACTAAACGTAATTATAGGAACGACTCTAGCAAACACTAGAATTGTAACTGTCGACAAAAAGGGCGTACAACAGAATGTATTATTTGATGGCAGCCTAGACAATAGTATACAATTTGAATTTGATGAAGACATGTATTATAGTTATGAGTTAGAGCATAGCATAGGCGTAGAATCTGAAGATTTAAAAGTGAATGGCGAGCAGATGAACCTGAAGTATTCATTTGATACAGAGAAACTGTCTTCCCCACAAATAACAGAATTTAACGGGCAACTATACCTGAGTATTACCGATTTAGATACAGATGCAGCTTATTTATTTAGAGAACCTAAGGATTTAGTAGAGGGTTTTCCGCTGTATGGTAAAACTTCTGGAATAGCACGAGATATAGACTTAGATGGTAAGTTAAACTTTATTGTAGGTGGCGAATCTGGAATGATCTATAACTATTCTGCTGAGTAGTTTTTAGGTTTTCTTTTGCGTAAAAACACCTTCTGTCCAACTATTAATTCTTGACCCGTTTTATATCGGTTTTTGTATTCCAACTTCGCCAACCTTAAACCGTGATGTTGTGAAATACTGTAAAGGGTCTCCCCTTCTTCAACTAAATGAAACTCTGATTTGGATCTGTTTTTCTTAAACTCTAAATAAACACGTTCCCCTTTATTGAGGCTTTTATCTTTATTTAAATCGTTAAACTCTAAGAGCTGCCACATCCATAAACTTTGCTCTGCAGCCAATTTATCGTAAGTATCTCCAGAATTAGCAAGTACAAATTTAAGTCTATTTTGGCTTTTAAATATTTCCTTCCGTACTTTGCGCTTAGGCTTCTTAATTTTGCGTTTCCCAGACTTAGAAGCGCTGTCGTATTGTGCTAAATTTAAACGTTCTATTAAACTAATAAGCTTTGTAGCATATTCTGGATGTGTAGCATAACCAGCTTTTTTTAATCCTTTAGCCCACGATTTATAATCGGTTATTTTATAAGTAAACAATTCTGAGTAACGATCTCGGTTTTTCAAAAACTCTGAATGATCGCGGTAAGAATCAGCAACCTTTTTATACTTTCTAAAACATTCTTGCTCCTCATCGTCGTCGTGGTAAACTTTCTTACCAGTCCACCCTTTGTGGCATTTTATGCCAAAGTGATTGCGTGACTTTACCGAAAGAACCGAATTACCATTTCCAGATTCTAATATTCCTTGTGCTAAAGTAATACTTGCCGGAATCCCATATTCGTGCATTTCTGCAATTGCCATTTTATGGAATTTATTAATATAATCCTCCGAACTTAAATCTTGAGCAGCTAAAGAAAAAGAGAGTAGAAAAGTAAGTATTGAAAAAAGTAATTTCATAAGATCTGTAAGCCTTTATTTTTTAAACGATCATTCATACCATCAATACCTTGTAGTCCACCTGTGTGAACTGCAATAATGGTAGAACCTGCACGAAAATAGTCTTTTTCTATTAAGTCCCATAAACCGAACAACATCTTACCAGTATACACGGGATCTAAAGTGATATTGTGTTTAGCTTTAAAAGAGTTCATAAAGTTTATTAAGTCGGGCTTCGCCTTTGCATAACCCCCAAAATGATAATCTAAGTTTAATTCCCATTGAGAATTGTTTGTAAACTTTTCTATTTCTTCATTTAGAAAATGGGCTCCTTTTAGCGCAGGAAACCCAATTGCTTTTTGCGAACTTTTAAGCGAATTTATGAGTCCAGAAATTGTTCCACCTGTACCACAAGCACAGCATACATAATCGAAATCTATGGATAGATTAGTTAAAATCTCTTCACAGCCTTTAACGGCCAGTTTGTTTGTTCCACCTTCAGGAATTAGATAATACTCCTTTTCATTTTTCAATAAGGACTTTAAAAACGCTGGATCATTCTTTAATCTATAATCACTTCGGCTTAGATACCTAAACTCCATACCGCAATCCATAGCATAACTAAGGGTTGAATTTAGTGGGAGTTGTTCTTCTCCTCTTATAAAGCCTAATGTTTTAAAGCCGAATTCTTTACCTGCAGCTGCCGTAGCAGCAATATGATTGGAATAAGCACCCCCAAACGTAATGAGCCTAGTTAATTCATTTTGCTTAGCGGCATCAATATTATAATACAACTTCCGCCATTTATTGCCAGAAATATGAGGATGTATAAGATCTTCACGAAGAATAAACAAGCGTATTTTTTTCTCTAACAATAGAGAATCCGACAATTCTTGCAAAGGGGGTATAAGAGGTAAATTCATAGTCCAAAGATACGAGGGAATATTGTAAATTCGCAGGAATGAAACTAGAAGGCTTTTCACAATTTAGAAATTTAGACCCCGAAGATTTTTACCATTCTGAGGAGGGCTATATTGTATACACCGAAAAGTATCATTTAAAAAGAGGCTACTGTTGTAAAAACGGTTGTAAACACTGCCCTTATGGCTTCACTAAGAGTAAAAAGATAATTAAAAAAAGCAAAGGAGAATGATGACTTTGGAAGCGTTTAGAAAAGAATTGAAAGAAGGTATACCTAGCGTATTACCAGCTATTCAAGATTATGATACAAGTTTAAATCACGCTCCTAAGCGTAAAGAAATACTTAGCACCGAAGAAAAGAAGCTAGCATTAAAAAATGCCTTACGCTATTTTCCTGTTGAGCAACATACTGTTTTAGCTCCTGAGTTTGCAGAGGAAATGAAAAACTATGGACGTATATATATGCTTCGTTTTAAGCCAAAGCATAAAATGTACGCTCGTAATATTACTGATTACCCTGGGGAATCTCTACAGGCAAAATCAATAATGCTCATGATTCAAAACAATTTGGATCATGCAATAGCACAACACCCAGACGAACTTATTACCTATGGTGGGAACGGAGCTGTCTTTCAAAACTGGGCACAATATCGTTTATGCATGCAGTATTTAACTGAAATGACAGACGAGCAAACACTTACCATTTACTCAGGACATCCAATGGGGCTATATCCGTCTCATAAAGATGCGCCAAGGGTAATCGTTACCAATGGAATGGTAATACCTAACTACTCTAAGCCAGACGATTTAGAGAAACTCAATGCATTAGGAGTTAGTCAGTATGGTCAAATGACTGCAGGTTCGTATATGTATATCGGACCACAAGGAATTGTACATGGCACAACAATTACTTTACTCAATGGAGGGCGTAAGATCTCTAAAAATGGAGAAGGTTTAGCAGGGAAGTTATTTGTTACTGCTGGGCTTGGTGGTATGAGTGGTGCACAACCAAAAGCAGGGAATATTGCTGGTTGTATTTCTGTAACAGCAGAAGTAAATGCAAAGGCTACTTATACAAGACATTCTCAAGGATGGGTAGACGAGGTAATTACTAATTTAGATGACTTATGTGCTCGTGTAAACCTTGCTAAAAAGAACAAAGAAGTCGTTTCTATAGCTTACCAAGGGAATATAGTAGACGTATGGGAAAAGTTTGACCAAGAGAATGTTTATATAGATTTAGGTTCAGACCAAACCTCATTACACAACCCTTGGGCTGGTGGATACTATCCGGTAGGAATAAGTCTAGATGAAGCCAACGAGATGATGGCCTCTAATCCTGATTTATTTAAAGAAAAAATTCAAGAAACACTACGTCGTCATGTTGCAGCAGTAAATAAACACACTGCTAAAGGAACTTATTTCTTTGATTATGGAAATGCATTTTTACTAGAAGCTTCTAGAGCTGGTGCAGATATAATGGCAGAGGATGGAATAAATTTCCGTTACGCATCTTATGTGCAAGATATTATGGGGCCTATGTGCTTCGATTATGGTTTTGGTCCATTTCGTTGGGTTTGTGCAACTGCAAAAGCAGAAGATTTAGAGCAAACCGATAGAATAGCTTGTGAAGTATTAGAAGAAATAATGAAAGTCTCTCCTGTAGAAATTCAGCAGCAAATGGCGGACAATATCAGATGGATAAAAGGAGCTCAAGAAAATAAATTGGTTGTAGGCTCTCAGGCACGTATTTTATATGCCGATGCTGAAGGACGCATAAAAATTGCAGCCGCATTCAATAAAGCAATTAAAGAGGGTCTTATTGGACCGGTAGTTTTAGGGAGAGATCACCACGATGTTTCTGGGACAGATTCTCCATACCGTGAAACTTCGAATATTTACGATGGCTCTAGGTACACTGCCGATATGGCAATACAAAATGTTATAGGAGATAGTTTCCGAGGAGCTACGTGGGTTTCTATACACAATGGAGGTGGTGTTGGCTGGGGAGAAGTAATTAATGGCGGATTTGGAATGCTACTCGACGGTACAGATGATACGGATAGACGATTGCGTTCTATGCTCTTCTGGGATGTAAACAATGGAATCTCTAGAAGAAGTTGGGCAAGAAACGATGAAGCTGTATTTGCCATAAAAAGAGCAATGGCAACAGAACCTCTACTAAAGGTTACAATACCAAATTATGCAGATGATGATTTGATAAATACGATCTATTAAAAAAGAGGAGCTAAAGCTCCTCTTTTTTTTACTCGTTTATTTTATGTAATTTGTAGTTCAAGTGATTTTGTCGAGCATCATCAATTTCATTTTATTAAAATGAATATGAATTAAAAACAATAGATATGAACGATAGCTATTTAAAAACTATTTATTCTGGATCCTTTGTAAATGCACAACATATTGCAGGGATACTAGAAGAAGGCGAAATTCACTGTGTAATCGAAGATGAATTCCACTCAAGCATGATGGCTGGTTGGGCAGCACCTGGCACAGAAAACTCAGTTCGGGTTATGGTTGCTAAAGAAGATTTAGAAAAAGCAATACAAACGATCAAATCAGTAAAAGACACAAATTAAATACGCCTCTTAGAACCATGTTTTGGCTTTTTATTAGGACGCTTTTTATTCATTTGTTTGTGGCTCTGTATTCTTTTATAATCTGCATACTGTTCTTGGTTTAAGACAGCGCGCATTTTAACATTTAAGTCTTTCCTTAAAGACTGCATTTCAGGACGCATCAATTTCGCGTCACCCTTAGTGCTTTCTTTTAACTGTTTCAGCTTTAGATGATGCTCTGTGAGTATCTGTTGGATTCTATTTGCTTGCTGTTCGTCTAAATTTAATTCTACTACCAACTTCTCAATTCTTTCTTGAGGAGTTGCTTTTTGTTTTGCTTGATTATTCTGAGCAAACAAATTGCTACTTAGTAATGCTAATACAACTAATAACTTTTTCATAATTGTTTTATTTTCTTTTATGATTGTTTTTTCTAGGATGTCTTTTAGGCCCTTTGGGTCTAAATAATCTTTTTAACTTTTTCAACTCATCATCCGACAAAAAGGCTTCTAAATCAGTTCGGAGATTTTTGTAAGCCCTTCTTTCTTGAACTCTAAGACTATCGTGTCTAAGATGATTTCCCTTAGCAAAATCTTCTATAATAGGAGAAATAGAATCGGACTGAGAAGCACTAAGGTTTAACAACCTTGAAACTTCATTGAAAAACCCGTGTTCAGTCCGCATATCATTTGCTCTATGAATTTTATGCATGGTGAATCTACCACCAGCTAACACTCCAATTACAATTCCAATAAGTAGAATTATAAACGTTTTTAAAATTGATTTCTTTTCCATATTTAGTATATAATTAGGAATTAATATAAAATAGCAAATTGGTATTATTGGTATCCATATCCACAAGCCCCAACAAAGCATCAAAACTCAATGTGTTTTGTTCAACAAACAAGTTAATCATCAATAAAATAGAGGCTGCAATACCAAGAGAAGCAACAAATACAGAGGAGCGATCGAAAAAAGGAATCGTCTTTTTACTCATTCGTAAAAGAACCTTTGAATTGAAGGAATCAGAAAAAGACAAACTAGAGAGTCGAAGTAATTCAACATCCTTTTCATATGACTTCCATTCTTGGTAAACAGCAGGGTAAGAATTTATAAATTCGTTTAATGCTAAAAGATCTTTAGTACTAAGTAAGTCCTCTTTTGAGAGACACCAATCAATATGATATTGTTCTTCTGTTTTCATAATTATTGATTTAATAATTCAATCAATTTTTTTTGTGCTCTAGAATACCTGGTTAATACAGTACCTATTGGTAGTTTTAAAATAGTTGCCATTTCTTTAAAGCTATTAGCATCGTTAGTTCGTAGTACGATTACTTCTTTATACTTCGGATCTAACAATAAAATAGCTCGTCGTAGCAAATCAATTCTTTCATCTTGATCCTGGTGATCTGACAAAGTTGAATTCAAAATTATTTCTTCTAAATAGTCGCCAGTATAAAACAACTTCCATTTTCTTTTCCGTCTAGCTAGCTCATTCAAAGACAAGTTAATAGCGATTCTAGTTAAGTAAGTAGAAATTTTAGCATCCCCTTTAAAATTTTGAATGTTTCTAAAGAATCGAATAAATACTTCTTGACCAACATCCTCAGATTCAGGAATAGCACCTAACATACCTATAACCGTATTTGCTATTTGCTTTTTATGTAAACTCAGCACCTCTGTGTAAGCTCTCTCCTCCCCTCTTTTAAGAGCGGCAACAAGGTCTTTTTCAGAATTTAGATTGCTGATTTTAAACATATTTACAGGTTAGACAAACTAAAAGAGTCTTTTATTCCATGTGGAATAAAAAATAGTAAACACAAAAAAGCCATTTCAAATAGAAATGGCTTTTTGTAGAAATTAAAATTTAATTGAGTACTGATTTGGCTAAGTCTAAAGCACTTTGAAGGCCTTTAGGATTTTTACCACCAGCAGTAGCAAATGATGCTTGACCTCCACCACCTCCTAAAATTTCTTTAGAGATAGTTCTTATTATTTGTCCAGCATTAAGGTCTTTAGAAGAAATTAGCGTGTCGGTTAGTGCAACACTTAAATTTGCTTTACCATTATTTTCAGCTCCTAAAACCATCATTAAATTATCCAGTTCTTTTAAACATTCAAAAGAAAGGTCTTTCATGGCAGCAGGTTCTAAATCAACAATTGCACTTATAAAGTTTACATCATTAATTTGAACAACCGATTTTAATAGTTCAGTCTTTAATCCTTTGGCTTTCTCGGTCATTAATACAGCTAATTTTTTCTCTAAATTCGATTTGTCAGCTAATAAAGCTTCCACTCCTTTTATAGGGTCATTAACATTCTTAATTAAAGACTTTAAGCTTGTTAATGTAGCTTCTTGATTCTTATAATAGTCGAAAGCTTTTTCAGATGTGATCGCTTCAA
>Ga0308012_10000429_pt1 | contig 25628 bp, 17 predicted proteins | sample Neamet179_FD_203133 | JGI IMG/M metagenome (GOLD analysis project Ga0308012, IMG submission 203133) | Marine microbial communities from water near the shore, Antarctic Ocean - #179 | ecosystem: Environmental > Aquatic > Marine > Unclassified | place: Southern Ocean | collected 2014-07-25 | reverse complement strand
TCCAGCTTTCCATAATAAAGCGTTCAATATAAGGTAAATCATCATCAAAATTTATTGAGGGTGTCTTCATGCAAAAGCGTTCATTGGTCTCAACGTCACGCACGACATAAACTTGGCTACGATTATTTACATGTAAGCACTTTTCAACATTGTAGCCATCTAATATAGTGCCGTTTTCCATGAAAGGAGGGAAGGGTAACTCAGAGAGTTTTCGACCCACTTCATTCATTGTTTTTGCGGGTAAATTATCAACACGTAAAATTTGACAACTTAAGTTATCGCCACTGTCATTAGCGAGCGCTAATTCAATTATTTTTTCACAAGTCTGTTCAAAGACAATTTCATCGTTTTCTGATGTCAGTACACTTAACTCAGCTAATAATGCTTTTTGTTTAATAAAATCATGAATGCCGTCAGTACTTAAAAAGAAAATATCTCCCTTTTCAAGCTCAATACTACGACAATCAACATCAAGCTTTACATCTAAACCCATGGCTCTAGCTAAGTAAGATTGTTTCGGATTGATATAAGTACTGTGATCACGTGTTAGTTGTTCTAGCTCTCCGTGACGTAAACGATAGATACGAGTATCGCCCACATGAAAGATATGTCCGGTTTGTGACTTGAAAATAATGGTACTAAAAGTGCTAATATAGCCTTTTTGAGCGTCATTAAATTGTTGACCTTGGCCATACAACCAACGGTTAAGTGCAGTTAATACTTGAGAGGTAGATTTTTTAACACTCCAACTATCAGGAGTAGAGTAATAATCATATAAGAAATTTCGTACGCAAGTTTCACTGGCCTCTTTACCAGCCTCTGCAGCACTAACACCATCGGCAATAACGGCAACAGCACCTTTATTGGTCAACGTTGGGCCCTTAGGAAATCTTATACCTATCGCATCTTCGTTTTGAGGCTTTTTACCCGCAACAGAACGCTGTGCAATAGTGAAACCTAATTCACTCGTTATATTATCTGCCATGTTTATTATCTACCCTGTGTATTACCTGCATAAAATAGTCGCTTAATATGTATAGTAATTAGTGATTGTCTTAATGAACATCAATCATTTGAACGGTTCCATCAGGCATTACTTCTGCCATTTTATCTTTTGGCTCATCTAAAAATAATGAGCATAAAACCGCAAAGGCAACACCTGCTGCGATTGTGGCGAAAAATGCTGATGGAGATACAAAAGAGAACACTAATAAAAAGACTACCGCTCCTACATTACCATAAGCGCCAACCGTACCCGCAATTTGACCGGTTAATTTACGTTTAACTAAAGGGACAACCGCAAATACACAACCTGCAGCAGAGCCTAAAAAGAATGAACAAATCATCATAGTGGCAACAACTGCGGCCAGTGGCCATTCAGGTGTTATCATCGACATAACAAAAAATCCGATTGATGCGCCACTTAACAAAATAATTAGAGGTACTTTGCGGCCTAATTTATCACTGATCATGCCGCCAGACGGACAAGAAATTACATCAACAGCAGCGAAACAAGCACCAAAAACACCCGCAGCGGCAGCAGCAACTAAAAATTTACTTTCAAAGTATTGTGCCAACATAGAAATAACCGATAATTCAGCACCAAACGTTACAGCGTAACCAATACTTAAAATAGCCACTTGTTTGAATTTATATTGTAAAATTTCATCCATTGGAGGAGATTGCAACATCTCCTTATTTACTTCGAATAACTTCCAAGACTGATAAGCAATAAGTGCGAGTAACACACCGTAAATAATATATGACGCAAAGTCACTGATTAAACCTGCACCAACAATAATATCACTGCCAGTACCTGCAACAACACCTGCATCAGTAACACGCCAGGTTAAAATGGCTAATGCTGCCACCATAGGAATATTAAATAATAAACAGAAAATAAAATCCCCTTTGCTTGTTAGTTCAAGGCCACCAGATTTTTTTGGTTTGAAATAGGTTGAACCTATAGGGGTATCTGTTACTGCATAGTAATAAAAGGCAGAATATATTAAGGCTATAACGCCTGTTGAGGCTATAGCGTAACGCCATCCGTCTTCGCCACCGAATAAGCTCGCAATATATACTAAAGTACCTGCACCTACTGCGGAGCCCACATTACCCATGCCTTTATAAATCCCTTCGGCTAATCCTAATTGATTTGCCGGGTACCATTCACTGATCATACGGATACCAATAACAAAACCCGCGCCAACAAAGCCCATTAAAAATTTAGCTAAAGCTAAGGTTTCAAATGTTTGCGCAGAAGCAAAGAAAAAACATAAAACAGCAGTTGCCACCAACATAGCGGTATAAGAGTTACGAGGCCCGTATTTATCTACCAACATACCCGTAACAATACGTGCTGGTATTGTTAAGGCCACGTTCAAAATTAATAGTATTTTGGCTTCAATGTCAGTTAAGCCCATACTTGCTTTGATGGTGGACATTAATGGAGCATGACTAAACCAGACAAGGAAAGTGATGAAAAATGCTAGCCAAGTGCTGTGTAAAATTCTAGATTTACCTTGAAAAGATAAAAAATTTTGTTTGAAAGACGATTCGCTCATGAAAACCTTGGATTAGTTAATAGTAAATATTATATTATGTGAACCCTTAGCAATAAACGAGCCACCACTTAAGTTGTTGTTATTTCGTTTTATTTTGTTATTTGTACATCTAGAGTTGTTCTGAATGCACCAAAGAGCGCTCTGAAAAACTTAGAGTGCACCACAGTGCAGCTAAGTATTTATATTTATTGGAATATTATTGTTTATATTTTTCAGTTTTATTGTAATGGATTACTTTTGCAGTTATCTGATGTTAATGTTCTTGGTATTATTGGTAATTACTCAAGGGCAGGGTAAGAGTAATACAAACAGAAATTTATTCTCATTAAATGAGTAGGACACAATGTCACTGCTGTAGTGGCGTTAGATTCGCAACCGACTTAACGATAACTAATTAAGGATTAACGTATGCAGTATTTAGTGGCAGACTTTATAAAAATGAATATTTCAGGACAAGTCTTAGCGTTATGTGAAAAATACTATCATGATGATGTCACCATGCTTAGTAACGGTGAAATATTTGCTCAATCCATGCGGGAAGCCTATAAGAAACAAAAAGGTTTTGTAAATTCTATTCAAACTTTTTATATTCAACTTGTTTCTCAGCAAATTAATGGCAACATTAGTGAGTTGGTCTTCATATACAAAATGATAAGTCTTGATAATAAGACTAATGAGTTTACAGGTAAGCATATTCAGACCTGGCAAAATGAAAAAATTATTCGTGAGGAATTCTTTACTCTGTAATGTTTTAATTTTGCTAAATAACGCCCGAAAAACACCTTATTTATCTGACCATTATTGCACTATCTAGGTGCGTCCCCTTATGAATAGTGCATCTCTCCTTTTCTCCTATATATATTTAAATGTTATATCTACTTGAAATTTATGGGATAAAATAAAGTTTATCGATTGGCATTCTGTTTGCAGTACACAGTTATATAAACTTTTAGGGAGAAAACAATGAGTAGTCAGCCCGGTATTAAATTATTGTCATTTACAGGAAAAATGAAAACCCTTCATTTGAGTTGGATGGCTTTTTTCATCACTTTCCTCGTGTGGTTTAACCACGCACCATTATTAGCTGTTATTGCTGATAGTTTAGGATTGAGTAGTAGTGAGATTAAAACACTGCTTATTTTAAACGTAGCATTAACAATTCCTGCACGAGTTATCATCGGTATGTTAACCGACAAATATGGCCCTCGACTTACGTTTGCAGTACTACTTGCTGTGTGTAGTTTACCTTGTTTTGGTTTTGCTCTAGCACAAAACTTTGAGCAGGCTGCATTATCTCGATTTTTACTCGGATTTATTGGTGCTGGTTTTGTTATTGGTATTCGTATGGTTAGTGAATGGTTTCCAGCGAATGAATTGGGGACTGCAGAAGGTATTTATGGTGGTTGGGGTAACTTTGGTTCAGCCGCAGCTGCAATGTCATTACCGTTAATCGCGTTATATATAGGTGATACATTTGGTGTTGAAGATGCTTGGAGATATGCCGTTGGTTTAACAGGTCTACTTAGCTTCGGTTTTAGTTTTATCTGGTATGCCAATGTTAGAGACACACCTAAAGGCGCTACCTACTTTAAACCTAAGAAAACAGGCGCAATGGAAGTAACGAGCGTTGGAGATTTTTATTTATTACTCATTATGAAATTACCAATGTATGGCGCTTTAGCGTTATTAACCTGGAAATTATCTCCTAATGGCGTAAGTTTATTTTCAAGCGATATGGCATTACTGGCCTACGTTGGCTTAGTTGCATTGTTTATTGTAGAAGTAAGAAAAACGTATCAAATAAACGGTCATTTATTCACTGAAGAAGTACCTGAATTACACCGTTATGAGTTCAAACAGGTTGCTGTGCTTAATATTTTATATTTCGCTACTTTTGGCTCTGAATTAGCTGTTGTATCAATGTTGCCATTATTCTTTGCCGAAACGTTCAGTTTAGATATGGTTTATGCGGGTATGCTTGCATCACTTTATGCTTTCATGAACTTAATGTCTCGTCCTGGTGGCGGTTGGTTGAGTGATAAGTATGGTCGTAAGAAAACCTTATTAATATTAACTGCAGGTTTAGCTGTGGGTTATCTTGCTATGTCACTAATTGATAGTTCTTGGCCATTATTTCTTGCGGTTATCACTGCAATGGCGTGTTCGTTCTTTGTTCAAGCAGGTGAAGGTGCAGTATTTGCTGCAGTGCCGTTAATCAAGCGTAGATTAACAGGTCAAATAGCCGGTATGACTGGCGCATACGGTAATGTTGGTGCTGTGGTATATTTAACCGTATTATCTATGGTGAGCTATCAAGTATTCTTCTTGGTTATTGCTGTTACTGCTGTTGTTGGATTTATTACCCTACTCTTTATGAAAGAGCCAAAAGGTTCTATTACCGAGATCAGAGAAGACGGTACAGTAGAGTTAATTCAAGTTCACTAGTTTAGTTATAACGAAATGAGTAATACACTGTTTAGCCATAATCGACATGATTATGGCTTTTTTTTGCCCGTAATAGCTGATTAATTTGTTGTGGTTATTATTATGAAGGTTTATACCCGTTCCACTTGAAGATGCTTGTTTCAGGAAGTTTGAGCGATTCATAATCAAGGCACATTTTTTATCAAGGGTTGTTCCCTTATAAATAAATGTAAGGCTGGGGATGATTTGCTCAGGCTTCCCCTAGGGCTGGTTTAGAAACGCTTTATGCTGCGTTATTGATTTTGAGAATACGCTACACGGATGGTGTTACAGGATAATGCAGGAGCTTATTATCCTGAACAACCATTATCTACAATCAATGCCTTGCCTAAAGGCGTTTCTAATTCCAGCTGAATCCTGCATCCTCAAGTGGAGCGGGTATATGAGTAACATAATAATGAGTGAATAATACTTCTGAGCTTGAGAAATAAAACAATTTAAACTACGTTTAAGCTACGTTTCAGTAATCTTCAAGCATTGATTAGTCACTGATTTACGATGAAATTAAATCTTTATTATTATTAGTTTTTATTAGTTCTAGTTCTAATGCTAGCTCTAAGGAGAAGGGATGTCTTTTGTTCGACCTGCGGTAAAGTCTAAAAATACCATTTTATTTAAGTTTTTATTTGGCTTAGGTATGTTGTTTTTAGTGATGATTGGGGCAATTTACATAGTAGTTGACCTTGTCGCTAAAGATTATCTGGTGGAAAAAAATAAAGAATTGATCGACGAGACGGGTTCAAATATCGTGTCTGAGATATCACAGCGCATTAGTATTGCGGTAACTTTAACCCGAAATTTGGCAGCCGCAGGAGAAAAATTACCTAAAGATCCGGACCTCTTCTACAGCGTCATCCCTCAAATGATTGATATACAACAAAACAAAGACTTTATTGTTGGCGGCGGAATATGGCCGGAACCTGAAAACTTTACTCCTGGTGTTGCCAGACGCAGCTTCTTTTGGGGTAGGAATAGCCTAGGTCAGTTGGAATACTTCGACCAATATAACGATATCGTGGGTACCGGCTACCATAATGAAGAATGGTATGTTCCAAGTCGTTTTAGTAAACCAGGAGAATGCCTCTGGTCAAAATCTTATATGGACCCATATACATTAGCGCCGATGGTAACCTGTACTGTGGCAATGTTCGAACAGAAACAATTTACAGGCAATGCTACCGTGGACGTAAGTCTACAGCAACTTAAGAGTATATTGAGTCAGGGTAGCGCCAAGCTGGGCGGTTACGCATATGCGGTTGATCGTAATAATAAACTGTTGTCTTTTCCCGACGAAAAATTAACTAAAATAACTAATCGAGATAAAACTAATTCAACCCAAGAGTATATTACGGTAAATCAACTAGCCAAAAAATTGGATATATTCAAACCTATTGCGGATATTCTAACCGAAATTAATCAACATTTAATAACGTCTGTAGGAGATGAAAATAAACTGATAGCGGACATTATCATGGAAGGAAATAGTCAAATAACGTCCACAGAGGCTAAGATGATTGCCGCCAATATGTTGATCTTGAGAAATGAAGGTGTTCATATTGATACTAATACAGTTTCGATAACCAGTGAGCATGATTTTATACTCGGTGAGCCGGTGAGCGTATCGGTATTTATGATTCCAAAAACTCTATGGAAGATTGTGGTGGTTACACCACAAAAGGTAGCGATAAATAGTGCGAGTAAAGTAGCAAATGTGATTTTAATATTGCTTTTTGCCATTATGATTATTACCGCTTTTTTTGGTTTTATTTATTGTCGACATACCTTAATCGTACCTATGTATGAAATGGTTAAGCAACTGCAAAAGCCTATCATCGAAGGAGGAGATGGCGAGCAAGTTCACACAGAATTGCTCGATGATCACAGGGAGGATGAATTTGGCTTACTTGCTTATCACTTTAACCAATCAAAAATAGCGCTAGATCTTAACAATAAAGATTTAAAATTACAGATCAAAGAGCGCATACAAGCAGAAGATGAATTAAAACACCTAGCATTGCATGACCCACTTACTAACTTGCCGAACAGATTGTTATTTCAAGATCGACTTAAACAATCGATAGCAATGTCTAAACGGAATAATCATAAATTTGCTGTGTTTTTTATGGATCTAGATAATTTTAAGATTATTAATGACACTATGGGTCATGATGCAGGAGATGAGTTACTAAAAACAGTATCTGTAAGGCTTTCTCAGGCCGTACGCGAAACCGATACGGTAGCGCGTTTAGGTGGAGATGAATTTGCTTTTATTATTAATAAAATTATGACAATTGAAGACGCCTTAAGTTTTGCTCAGCGACTTACTTCGTACTTGAAACCCCCCGTTAAAGTCAACGGAAATGATATAAATATGGGCAGTAGTATTGGCATCACTATCTATCCTGATGATGCTGATAACTCTGACGAATTACTTCGAAATGCTGATATTGCAATGTATCAGGCAAAAGATGATGGGCGTGATACAACACGCTTCTTTACTTGTGATATGACCGCGAAACTGCAAAAAAATAAGGAGATTTTAACTGATCTGGCTGAGTCCATAATAAAAGATCATTTTGAACTCTATTATCAGCCTCTTTTTACTATCGACAATAAAACACTTGTTGGTGCTGAGGCGTTAATACGTTGGCATCATCCTGAAAAAGGTATGATTCCTCCAGATGTCTTTATTTCGGTTGCAGAACAAAGTGGATTAATTAATGAATTGGGAGATTGGGTATTAGCAGAGGCGTGTCGTCAAGTGAAAATCTTCTTACAGTCAGGTATTTTAGCTATTAAGGTAGCGATTAACATTTCACCTGTGCAATTTAGACGTAAGGATTTTATACATCGTATGTTGCTTGTTTTAGAGGAAAACGATGTAAGCCCTTGTTTTATCGAACTCGAAATAACAGAAGGGGCAGTCATGGATGATGTGGATGAAGCCATTGTGAAGATGCAAAGTTTAAAAGACGCAGGCTTTCAGCTGGCGATGGATGATTTCGGTACAGGTTACTCTTCGTTGAGTTATTTGAAACGTTTTCCAATCCACAAGTTGAAAATAGACCGTAGTTTTATTTCAGACCTTGAGAATGAAGTTGATAGTAAGTCCATTACTACGGCTATTATTCAGATGGGCCACTCATTGGGGCTACAAGTACTTGCTGAAGGTGTAGAAACTGAGGCTCAATTAGAATTCCTTCAAGATGAAAAATGTGATTATGTTCAAGGTTATTATACGGGCAGACCAATGCCAGCTAGCGAATTTATAAAAAAATTCTCGATCTTTTCTTAGGGTATTTCATGATGATTTATCCCTAAGGGTTACTATTTCTAATATCTAGCAAATAAATAGCCCTTTTCTGCTACACAAAACCCCTAGTGAGTTATAGCTTTAATCACTCTTGCCGTGCGTCTCATCAACGTATTTACATAATATAGTAAATTTGCACCTTATTAGTGCTCGCTAAAGATCACCCTAGTGCAATTTGTTGCACTAACGTTGTCCTTTTCATCTCAATCCATTGTTAATAAAGAGAAAATAAGATTGGCACCCGACTTGCTCTAGTAACGGCATGTTGAATAGAACCGTATTAATATATATAGCGAAATATTGCTAACCGGTTTATTTCATTCTCGAACTAGTAAGTTAAGTAGGATTGTCCTTATGAGCACAGATAAAAAATTTAAAGTTGTAGTCGTAGGTAATGGCATGGTTGGTCATCACTTTGTAGAAGAAATGGCGAAAGATGCTAATTCAGAAATCACCGTACTTTCTGCAGAATCACGATTAGCCTATGACCGTGTTTATTTATCTTCATACTTCGCTGGTAAAACAGCTGAAGATCTTGCTTTAACAACACCTGAACATTATGGCGAGTTAGGTGTAACGTTTAAAACAAATGCTAAAGTAACTAACATTGATAAAGCAGCTAAAGTGGTAACTACTGAAAGCGGGGACACATTTGAATACGACAAACTTATTTTAGCGACTGGCTCATATCCTTTCGTTCCACCAATTCCAGGTGGCGATGTTGAACATAGCCTTGTTTACCGTACAATCGACGATTTAGACGCTATTCAAGCAAGTGCTAACGTAAGTAAAGTTGGTGTTGTTATTGGTGGTGGTTTATTAGGTCTTGAAGCTGCAAAAGCAGTAAAAGAACTTGGTTTAGAAACACACGTTGTTGAGTTTGCTCCACAGTTAATGGCCGTACAGGTTGATGGTGGCGGTGGTCGTTTATTAAAAACTAAAATTGAAGAGTTAGGTGTACAAGTTCATACATCTAAAGCAACCAATGAAATTGTAGCGGGCGATAAGCGCCGTTATAAATTATGTTTCAGCGATGGTACAGAGCTTGAAACTGATCTTATTTTATTCTCAGCAGGTATTCGCCCATATGACAACCTTGCGCGTGATTTTGACTTAGAAATCGGTCAGCGTGGCGGTATTGTTATTAACGACCAATGTAAAACATCTGATAAAGATATTTACGCTATTGGTGAATGTGCTTTATGGAATAACTTCATTTATGGTCTAGTTGCTCCAGGTTACGCAATGGCAAAAGTTGCAGCTAAAGACATTAGTGGTGAAAGCGCAGAATTTACTGGCGCAGACATGAGTACTAAATTAAAACTTATGGGTGTTGAAGTGGGTTCAATTGGTGATGCGCATGCCAAAACTGAAGGTGCATTAACGTATACTTACGAAAACCAACCTGAAGGCGTTTACAAGAAAATTGTTGTTTCAGCAGACAAAACACGCATGTTAGGTGCGGTATTGATTGGTGATACAGGCGATTACGACACATTATTACAATACATGCTTAACGGTATTGATTTACCAGAATCACCAGAAGGTCTTATTCTACCAATGGGTAGCGACAAGCCAACACTAGGTGTTGATGCTTTACCTGATTCAGCAACAATCTGTTCATGTCATAACGTAACTAAAGGCGACATTATCGCCGCGATTGATTGTGGCGCCGTTGATGTTGGTCAAGTGAAAAGCGATACTAAAGCGGGCTCTGGTTGTGGCGGTTGTGCTGCACTTGTTAAGTCTGTTGCCGATAACGAATTTGAAAAACGTGGCGTTGAAGTTAAAAAAGACATTTGTGAACATTTCGCTTATTCACGTCGCGAAATCTACGACATTATTAGCGTAGAAAAAATAAAAACCTTTGATGACTTACTAGAAAAACACGGTAAGGGCTTGGGTTGTGAAATTTGTAAACCATTAGCCGGTTCAGTACTTGCTTCTGTCTGGAATGACTACATTCTTAAAAAGCCTCATTTATCACTACAAGATACCAACGATACTTACCTTGGTAACATGCAAAAAGATGGTACTTACTCAGTCGTTCCTCGTATTGCGGGTGGTGAAATTACGCCGGATAAACTTATCGTTTTAGGTGAAGTTGCTAAAAAATATAACCTTTACACAAAAATTACTGGTGGTGCTCGTGTTGACTTATTTGGCGCACGTGTTGAACAGTTACCTCCTATTTGGAAAGAGTTAGTTGACGCTGGTTTTGAAACAGGTCACGCCTACGGTAAATCATTACGTACTGTTAAATCATGTGTTGGCTCTACTTGGTGTCGTTACGGCGTGCAAGACAGCATGAGTATGGCGATTGATTTAGAAAACCGTTACAAAGGCTTACGTGCTCCTCATAAGATTAAGTTTGGTGTGTCTGGTTGTACACGTGAGTGTGCTGAAGCACAGGGTAAAGATATAGGCATTATCGCTACTGATAATGGTTGGAACTTATATGTTGCTGGTAACGGTGGTATGAAGCCACGTCACGGTGACTTATTTGCCACCGATTTAGATGACGACACCTTAGTAAAATATGTTGACCGTATCTTAATGTTCTACGTACAAACAGGTGACAGATTACAACGTACTTCTACTTGGATGGATAATTTAGAAGGCGGCTTAGCTTACTTACAAGACGTAATCATGAAAGACAGCTTAGGTATTAACGATGTGTTAGAAGAGCAAATGGAATCAATTGTTGGTACTTACCAGTGTGAGTGGAAAACAACGATTGAAGATCCGGAAGCACTTAAACGTTTTCAACCTTTCGTTAACTCAAACAAATCTGATACCAATATCCAGTTTGTTACTGAACGTGAACAAATTCGTCCAGCACGTGGTGAAGAAAAAATTGACGTGAAATTCATCGATGCAGCTGCTGAAATAGCTTAATAGGAGTAGAACACAATGACTACAATAACTGACAAATTATGGCGCACAATTTGTGCTTCAACTGATTTAGTAAAAGACTCTGGTATTAGTGCTTTATTGACTACCGAAACTGGCGAAGAAGAACAAGTTGCTATTTTTTATATTCCTAACAGCGAAGACCAAGTTTTTGCTGTAGGTAATTACGACCCAATTGGTAAAGCTAACGTGCTTTACCGCGGTTTAGTTGGCTGTGTTGAGAGTGAGCCAGTAGTATCATCACCGTTATACAAACAGCATTACTCGTTAAAAACAGGTCAATGTTTACAAGAAGATGATAAGAAAATTGCGGTTTATCCTATCCGTATTGAAGACGAACAAGTGCAAGTACTTTACTAGTTTGTACTTAGGTTATTCGTTTAATAAATATGGTTATTTGAGGGCTCCAATGAGAGCTCTCTTGATAAATTGGTTAAGACATTGTTTGAGGATTTCAGTATGAGCAGCGTAAGCACTGTCTCAGCGCACATTTCACCCGTAGTGACAGCATGTACACCGTCACTTATCCAAAGCACTTGCGCCTACTGTGGTGTAGGTTGTGGTGTTGATATTAGTGTCGCAGATAATAAAGCCGTGTCATTGGTTGGCACCGCTGATCATCCTGCAAATAATGGAAAATTGTGTGTTAAGGGTAGTAACTTACTTAACACCATTGATTTAACAGGTCGTTTGTTAGCACCAGAAATAGCAAATGAACAAGTTGATTGGAATAAAGCTATTAGTCATGTCGCTGATACATTTAGTGACATCATTAAAGAGCATGGCCCTGATGCGGTGGCTTTTTATGTTTCGGGTCAAATATTGACAGAAGATTACTATATAGCTAATAAATTAATGAAAGGTTATATCGGCTCAGGTAATATCGATACTAACTCTCGTTTATGCATGTCTTCAGCCGTTTCTGCATACAAACGAGCTTTTGGTGAAGATGTTGTACCTTGTACTTATCAAGATCTTGAGCAAACAGAGTTATTATTAATTACCGGCTCTAATGCGGCGTGGACACATCCTGTTCTGTATCAACGTATTGAGCGTGCAAAGAAAATTAATCCAGCGATGAAAGTTGTTGTGATTGATCCTCGAAAAACAGCAACCTGTGAATTAGCTGACAATTTTATTCAATTAAAACCTGGCACTGATGCTGCTTTTTTTAATGGTCTTTTAAACTATTTAAGTGCCAACAACGGTTTAGATTCTGATTACATTACTCAGAATACAGAAGGTTTTGAAGCTGCTTTATTGGAAGCTGCCACTTGGTCAGTAGATAAGGTCGTAGACTTTTGCCAAGTTGATAAAAGCGAACTTATCGCGGTATATAAACTGTTTTGTGAAACTGATAAAGCTATCACGTTCTACTCAATGGGTATTAACCAGTCGTCTTCAGGTGTTGATAAATGCCAGACTATTATTAACTGTCATTTAGCCAGTGGTAAAATTGGCAAAGCGGGTACGGGTCCTTTTTCTATTACCGGACAACCTAATGCGATGGGTGGCAGAGAAGTCGGAGGATTAGCTAATCAATTAGCAGCTCACATGGATATTGATAACCCTGCACACCAAGACACTGTACAACGTTTTTGGCAATCACCTACTATTGCAAACAAGCAAGGTGCTAAAGCCGTTGAGTTGTTTGACAAAATGGCGTCTGGCGAAATTAAAGCTGTTTGGATTATGGGTACTAACCCTGTAGTAAGTTTGCCTGACCGTGAAAAAGTTATTGCAGCACTTAAAAAATGTGAACTTGTTGTCGTATCAGACTGTGTTGAAAAGAACGATACCTTGGCTTATGCCGATGTAAAACTTCCTGCAACACCCTGGTTAGAAAAAAACGGAACTGTCACTAACTCTGAACGACGCATTTCTCGTCAACGTAATGCTGTTACACCTGCAGGACAAGCTAAGCACGACTGGGAAATTATTCGTGATGTAGCCAAAGCAATGAATTTTGATGGCTTTGACTTCAACGACGCCAGTGATGTTTTTAAAGAGTACGCTCAACTTACAGCTTTTGAAAATAACGGTGAGCGATTACTTGATTTAAGTGGTTTAAGTCAATTAACAACCAAAGAATATAACGACCTAACACCAATCCAATGGCCAGTTAATCAAAGTTATCCGGAAGGTTGTGCACGTGTTTATGCTGATGGAAAATTTAATACGGCTTCTGGTAAGGCGCAATTTTTTGCCATTACACCAAGACTGCCACTACAAAAAACGTCTAAAGCATTTCCTTATGTAATTAATAGTGGCCGATTACGTGACCAATGGCACACTATGACGCGTACAGGTAAGTCTAGCGAGCTTTCAGCACATACAAATAAGCCTTATCTGTATATTCATCCAACTGATGCTAAAGCGTTGGATGTTGTTGATGAAGACATGCTAAGTATTACAGCAAGCACGGGTGGGGCAATTGCTCATGTGAAAGTAGATGACAAACAGCGAGTAGGCGAGTGTTTTATGCCGATTCATTGGAATAAGTCTTTTGCTTCTCATGCGAATGTTGCCAATTTATATCAAGGTGTTGTTGATCCAATTTCAGGGCAACCAGAAAGCAAGCAAAGTGCTATCGCGTTAAGTAAAAGAACCTTTCAACAATATGTAAGCTTACATACAAATAGTGAACTTAACCTTAATGCGGACTTTTGGGTTAAAAGTACCACTGGCTATGGTGATTCATACCAAGTAGCTTTAGATGAACCAACCGCTGACGTTTTATTATGGTGCCAGCAAACAAGTGGTTTACAAGGTGAGTGGTTAACGTTTATTCAAGAAGACAAATCTTATGTTGTTTGTTTACAAGCAGGTAAACTTGCCTTCTTAAGTTATTTTTCATCAAGTTGGCCAGAACTAGAGCAATCATGGCTTGAACATGTTTTTGCTGAAGCCACATTAGATTTTGCCACAATACAGTCATTGTTATTAGGCCTTGCTAGCGAAGAATTTCAGCAAGGTAAGCAAATTTGTAGTTGTTATAATGTTGGTGAAAAAACAATTGTAGGCGCTATAGAGCAAGGTTGCTCAAGCGTTGATGAACTGGGTAAAAAACTACAATGTGGTACTAAGTGTGGATCGTGTAAGCCAGAATTAGCTAGTTTAATTCGCCAACACAAACCTGAAGATGTTTTAGTTCAAGTACTATTATAATTGTTTAAGTAAAAATAAACTCAAACAAGCACGATCAGGACAATATGCTCCTGCATTGTCTAATAAGTTGCATCCATGCAATGTAAAATCCCGCCTACGGTATTCTTGATACGGTAGGCGAGATGTTTAACGTTATAGATCACCTCAATGTAGGCGGGATTTTAATCGCGCAAAATAAGCTAGCCGAAACCCCTCAATCCCCCCTAGCATAGTCAGTGCAAAATTGGTTACAATACGCGCTCTTAAAAATGCTCAATGAATGGATTTATCATGTCACTTTCAGTTGTTATTCTTGCCGCGGGTAAAGGCACCCGTATGCGTTCTTCTTTACCTAAAGTACTTCACCCTATTGCTGACAAACCTATGGTGGGTCATGTTATTGATAGTGCACGTCAATTAGGCGCAGACAACATTTATGTTGTATATGGCTTCGGTGGCGAAGTATTACAACAGCGTATTAAAGGTGATGACCTAACGTTTGTTGAACAAGTAGAACAACTTGGTACGGGTCACGCGGTTGACCAAGCATCTCCTTTCTTAAAAGATGATGAAAACGTATTAGTGCTTTACGGTGACGTACCTTTAACTAAAGTCTCTACTTTAGAGAGTTTACTCGCGGTTAAGCCAGAAAATGGTATGTCATTACTAACAGTAAATTTAGCTAACCCGAATGGTTATGGCCGTATTGTTAGAAAAGAAATTGATGGACAACAGCAAGTTGTTGGTATTATCGAGCAAAAAGATGCTAGTGCTGAACAGCTTAAAATCAACGAAGCTAATACGGGCATTTTGTATGCTAATGGCGGTGACTTAAAGCGTTGGTTAAGTAACTTATCAAGTGATAATGCTCAAGGTGAATATTACCTTACCGATATCATTGCTTCAGCTCACGGCGAAGGCAAAGTAATTGCTACCGCGCATCCTGACACAGAAATAGAAGTAGAAGGCGCCAATAACCGCGTACAACTCGCCACGTTAGAACGCGCTTATCAAGCCCGTATAGCCGAAGAATTAATGCTTGCTGGTGCAAGTTTACGTGATCCTGCGCGTATTGATGTTCGCGGTAACTTAACCACAGGTACAGAAGTAACAATTGATGTTAACTGTATTTTTGAAGGTAACGTAACAATTGCCAATAATGCTGTTATTGGTGCTAACTGTATTATTATTAATAGCACCATCGGCGAAAATGTTGAAATAAAACCAAACAGTATTGTTGAAGACTCCATAATTGAAGCAGACTGTTCTGTAGGTCCATTTGCTCGTATTCGTCCAGGTTCAGTTATGAAACAAGATTCTCATGTGGGTAATTTTGTTGAAATGAAAAAAACCACCTTAGGTGCTGGCAGTAAAGCAGGTCACTTAAGTTATCTTGGTAATGCCGAAATTGGTAGCAAGGTCAATATTGGCGCAGGTACCATTACCTGTAATTACGATGGCGTAAATAAATCAACGACAGCTATTGGCGATAATGCATTTATCGGCTCAAATAGCTCGTTAGTTGCTCCTGTAACTATTGGTGCGTCAGCGACTATAGCTGCCGGCTCGGTGATAACAAAAAAAGTTGAAGAGAGTGAACTAGGGCTTGGTCGAGGTAAGCAGAGAAATGTTGCTGGTTGGAAGCGCCCAGTTAAAAAATAATATTTAGTAGACAACTCTATGAGTGAATAAACAAGTATTCTGGTTTATTCACTCATAGAACAAAAAAGCGAAGCCTTATTGCAGTTAAGTACTACGATAAGGCTTCGCTTTTTTATTGGTAGAATTTGCCGTTGTATCTCGCTATTTATAATATGTTTAATAAATTGGATTAATTAATACGATTAATTTGAGGGCTGTTATAAAACGGAACTTTTTGATAAGGATATGTCAGCGCTTCAACCTGCTGGTTAAAATTTAACTTGCGTGATATTTTGTTGGCACTTTTAAAGGTAACATTTTTGGCCGTTACTGCCATTGTTCTTTTATTGAAACGAAGTTCAGGAGCATTAAAATTTTTCTGATTTATAACGCCCGATGCTCCTTTTAATACTAGCTCTCCTTGCGACCAAAAAGCTTGATTAAAACGAAGGTGGGTGTTTTTTAGATAGAGTGTGCCTTGAAGGAATTTTGTAATCTTATGTGACTCTAAGTGTGAAAAAAAGAAGTTGGATTTTTTCTTTAGCTGAGTATAGTCTTCAATAAAACGTTTTGCGGTAATTTCAAAATTTACTTTAGTGATATTATCAGCTTTAAGGTAAAACTTATGGGTAGTATTTGTCATGATAGAACTAACCTCAGTAGCCGAAGCCACCGAGGTTAGTGTTAGTGCCAAGAAAGCACTAATTTTAGTTAAATCATTCAATTAATAGATTAATCTTCTAAGCATTTAACATCGGTTTCTTCACCGTCGGTATAAGTACATTCTGGAAGAAAACGTTCGAAAACTGCATTTGATTTTGGCTCAATATCAAGTTCAAAATCAGCTTCAAATGCGTAAATTGCCGTATAACCTGTTGGTGAATCATAAAGGAAAGTTGTATCTTCCCAGCTGACTTCGCCACCGTCATAATCCCCCAATGAACACATAGGATAGTCATCAAGCTTTGAGTAAGTCTCAGAGTATGTATAATCACCACAATTAAGACTAGCGCTGATATCAAAATCCTTACGGCTTAATGCTGTAGTTGTTGAATACATAGCTTGTAGGTTTAATTTTCCAGCAGTATCGTCAGAGTCATCAAAAAGAGCTAAATCAACGAATGATTTTGTTCCATCTGCAGCCGATAAATTAGCTAACGCAGAGTCTATTATTGACTGATTTTTTTGTTGTCGCGCAGCTTCACCATCATTATTTTCTACAGTATTTTCTTTTTTTCCTAGCTCTAACAAGCTAATTAAACTTGTTTTAGCTAAAGTTAAGTATTTTTCATCGGCATGTAAACTACCAAAGTTAGGGTCGTTATATAGCTCATCAGGATGAATGTCAGCATTAATATAATCAGTATCAGCGTCAATTGTACTGGCAGTGTATACGTAATCAGCTTCGCCTTGAGGATAAGTAACGTTTATAACATCTACTTTACCAGTAAATGTTTGTGGAATGTAATAAGCGTCAGAACCGTAATTATAAGCACTGAAGTAACTTAATATACTTGAATAAGCGAGTGCCGTAGCTTGTATTCCGTAAGCAGTATCAGCATCGATACTCATGACCGAATCACCATCTTCGTCTTCGCCATAAACCGCAACATAGCTAGGGTCTGTAAAGCTTTTTCCTAATGTGTTACTGACAGCAGCAAGACGTGTAGCCATATCAAAAAATAAATTTGAAACATCTACAGTTGAGCCTGTACCTGTTTTTAACATTGATTCTGAGGCGTTTATTGATGCATCAATAATTTGAGGTAATAAATTGGTATAACCAGAACCGCCATCTACATCTATTTGTACGCGTTCTTTGACGATAGGATTATTTATAATTTCGAAAATTGAAATTATTGCTTCTAATACAGCAGCATCATTACCGTCACTGTCGTCTGCGGTGTCTAAAATTGTATGAATATCTGCTAAGAAAGCCTCTACATCAAGTTGTTCAAGATTCCTATCATCTATGGTTTGAATTTTTGCAATAACCGCTTCAATTGCAGAGCTATGGTAGCCTTTTGCAACACCAATACTTTCTACTATATGTTGCTGTGCGGCTTCAAGAGTTACTGCTGGAATGCCTGTAATGTCTAAAACAGCAGCGTAAAAAGCATCTTCTTCAGCAGTTAACAAGTCAGCTGTAAACTTACTCGTATCATGGTCACTAACAAAAGAAGTGATATCGATACCATTTGATGGATCGCCATCAGCATCAATAGTTTGTAGTATAGAAGCAATTTTAATTGCTTGTTCATCGTCTACCGCTACATCAAAAGGAGTAACAACAGGAGCTTCAACGGTCATGTTATCAATAGAGCCTATTGAAAAATCACCAATTTTAAAGGTACATGAATCACCTAAATTGTAATCAAATTTACCGTCTATGTCTGTTACGCCGCTATTATCACCACATTCATAGTTAATACCTGCAACAGCACTATCTACAAAAGTACCTTCAAGCGTAGTTTCACCTGTGATTACCTCATCTACCTTATCTTTAACTTCGTCAGCAGTTTCTTCTAACGTAGTTTTAGTATCTTCTATCGCTTCATCTATAGCGTCTGAGCCGCCACACGCAGTGAGTAATGAAATTGCGGTAGCAATAGCGGTTAATTTAAATAAGTTTTGCTTTGGAGATCGAATCATAGTGCACCTGTATTCAATGTTAATAAAAGAGGGGTTGTTACTTTTTGTCATGTTTTGTTATTTTAGCACGAAAGAGAAACAAAAGTCATTGGTGATTTATTGACCATGCCTTAGTATTGCCGACTATCTGTCTTAGTCAAGTTAACGTATAAATATTTTAGCTCAGTATTATGGCTACTTATGTTAAAAGTGCTTGTATAAATTAGATTCGAAACTATAATGGCTTCGATTCGAAACTTATTCGTGTAAAACGAAACTAATGGCTAAATATACTCATGTCTAAACGTAACACTCAGCAACGTCGTCATAACATTATTGCTGACTTAAATGCTCAGGGTGAAGTGACCGTAGACAGTTTAGCCAAACAGTTTGATACCTCTGAAGTCACCATTCGAAAAGATCTTGCCGCACTAGAAAACAGTGGCTTGTTACTTAGACGATATGGTGGTGCTATTGCGCTGCCGAGTGAAATTACTGAAGTAAAAGCTGATCCACTGTCAGAGCAAAAATTACTTATAGCAAAATCTGCAGCAACACTTATTCGTGACCACAACCGCATTATTATTGATAGTGGACAAACTACATCGGCTTTAGTCGCTGAATTGGCGGATAAAAAAGGCTTAGTGGTAATGACTAATGCGTTAAGTATTGCGAACGAAATTCATGCCCTAGAAAACGAACCAACATTATTGATGACCGGTGGCACTTGGGACGCAACCTCTGAAGCTTTTCAGGGACAAGTAGCAGAGCAGGTTTTACGATCATATGATTTTGACCAACTCTTTATCGGCGCTGACGGCATCGACATTAAGCGTGGCACAACAACCTTTAATGAATTAACGGGCTTAAGTCGCGTTATGGCTGAAGTGGCGCGTGAAGTCATCGTAATGGTTGAATCGACCAAAATAACCAAGAAAATACCTAATTTAGAACTAAACTGGGAGCAAATTCATACAGTGATAACCGATGATGGTTTATCGATAGAAATGCGATCAGCCTTAATAGAGCAAGGCGTAAATTTAATTATCGCCCAAGGTTAACTTATTCAACTTTATTTACTTAAGAAATAAGGTTAACCAAGCTCAAAACAATTAAATAATTTTACGTACATACCAATTACGGTAAACATAAGTGCGTAAATATAAATACGAAAACATAAAGGAAGAAATAGTATGTGTGGAATAGTTGGCGCAGTAGCGCAACGTGATGTATCAGAAATTTTAGTAGAAGGCTTAAGACGATTAGAATATCGCGGCTACGATTCTGCTGGTGTAGCCATTATTAATAACAATAATGAATTACTCACTACAAAACGTGTAGGTAAAGTACAAGAACTTACTAAAGCGCTTGAGCAAACCCCATTAGGTGGCGGTACTGGTATAGCACATACGCGTTGGGCAACACATGGTGTACCAAGCGAAGTAAACGCTCACCCACATCTTTCAAATAACACCATTGCTGTGGTACATAACGGTATTATTGAAAATCATCAAGAATTACGTAAAAACTTACAAGCTTTAGGTTATGAGTTTTTATCGCAAACCGATACTGAAGTTATCACGCACTTGGTTCACCATGAACTAAAAAACAGTGATAGCTTATTATCAGCAGTACAAAAAACCGTTAAGCAACTTGAAGGTGCTTACGGTACAGTAATTATGGATAAGCGCGATAAAGACAACATGATTGTTGCTCGCTCTGGTAGCCCATTAGTTATTGGTTACGGAGTCGGTGAAAACTTTATTGCTTCAGACATTATGGCGTTGTTACCTGTTACGCGTAAATTCTCTTATCTTGAAGAAGGCGATGTTGCGCAAATCAGCCGCTTCGAAGTTAATATTTTTGACACCAATGGCGAACCAGTAGAGCGAGAAGCTAAAGATGCTAACGTATCGCACGACAGTGGCGACAAAGGTGAATACCGTCATTACATGTTAAAAGAAACTTACGAACAGCCTACATCAGTTCGTAACACGCTAGAAGGGCGTTTATCGGGCACTGAACTGAATTCTGAAACATTTGGTCAAGGCGCAGATGCTATTTTTAAAGGTGTTGAACATGTACAAATTATTGCCTGTGGTACCAGTTACCATTCAGGCATGGTTGCTCGTTACTGGTTAGAAGCACTTGCAGGGGTTTCATGTAACATCGAAATCGCCAGTGAGTTTAGATACCGTAAATCTTTTGTACCTAAAAACTCAATGATTGTTACGTTATCGCAATCAGGTGAAACAGCCGATACTTTAGCCGCACTTCGCTTAGCAAAAGAAATTGGCTACACATCAAGTTTAAGTATTTGTAACGTACCGGGTTCGTCATTAGTACGTGAATCTGATTTATCATTTATGACTAAAGCGGGCGCAGAAATTGGCGTAGCTTCAACTAAAGCATTTACTACCCAACTTGTTGGATTGTTAATGATGACCTTAGCGATTGGTAAACATCATGGAATGTCGGTAGAGCAACAAGAAAGCATTGCTACATCGTTAATGACATTACCGAACAAGCTTGAAGAAGTACTTGCCTTAGCCCCATCAATTGAAGCGCTTGCTGAAGATTTTGCTGATAAACAGAATGCGTTATTCTTAGGTCGTGGAGATCAATACCCAATCGCGATGGAAGGTGCACTTAAGCTGAAAGAAATTTCATACATTCATGCCGAAGCCTATGCTGCGGGTGAACTTAAGCATGGCCCATTAGCGTTAATCGATGCTGAAATGCCAGTTATCGTAGTTGCTCCAAAAAATGACTTAATCGAAAAGCTTAAATCAAATGTTGAAGAAGTACGTGCTCGCGGTGGTTTAATGTATGTATTTGCTGATGTTGACGCACACTTTGAAAGTGACGACACCATGAAGGTAATTAACGTTCCACATTGTGACGATATCATTGCTCCTATTGTTTACACGTTACCGCTACAGTTACTTTCATACTATGTAGCGATTATCAAAGGTACGGATGTTGACCAACCACGTAACTTAGCTAAATCAGTTACGGTAGAGTAATACGTTCAATATCAAATGATTTTTGTGGGTTCTAAATAAAGCTGGAAGTATCTAAATAAAGCTAGAAACACATCAGTTAAAATTAAAGCGGCTACTCTTTTTGAGTAGCCGCTTTTTTATTATAAAATAATAGATCACCAATGATTATAGTTATTCCATTCAATTATTGCTTATGTAGTTAGCTCAGGAATTTATTGTCAAAGTTATCTTCTAAGTATCTGAACGAAGATCCTTCACCTTTAAGATACTGGAGCTCCGATTAATGTACTACGGGGATGACACCCCTGAACTAAGTGCATAGGCACGTAAATTAATGGTCAAAATCACTTAGCCAACTTCCGTGTTACTCACTGCTGAAGCAATATCATTCTGATTGACAGCTCTGCACATAAACGCTCCGTTTTGGTGCAAAGAAGACCACTTCAACCTCGTGCCCGCCATACATTATCAGACAAATATTATTGTCATTGTTTTTTTATGGTGTAACTCATTGTAATTATTGGATTAGTTTTGATGTGCGATAGGTGGCACGGCTGTTGCTTTCTGTGATTAAACAGCAAATAACAATTAATAATACCCAAACGAGCGATTTATCGCTTCAGGAGCAAAACATGCAGACCATCACCGCTGAAATCATCATGGACCGTTCACCGTTATCATTTTGCCCAGATAGTGGGGTTATCGTCGCCTTGCGCCAATTACTTAACGCGAGTATGTCTGGTGCCCCAGTGGTTGATGCCGATAACAATCTAATAGGGTTTCTCTCAGAAGCTGACTGTATGCGAGGCGCGTTGATGGGCGGATACTTCTCGACCATTGGCGAGTTAGTTCGCGACAGAATGACAACCGAAGTCGAATCGATCAGCGCTAATACTAACCTGGTTGATGTTGCGGAGAAATTCCTGCGCAATAATCGCCGGGTACTGCCAGTGGTTGACGGAGGTAAAGTGGTCGGGCTGGTGCAGCGCCGCAGCGTACTCGAGAAACTAGTGGAGCAAATCGATAATAAGAGCTAGAAGTGGAGTATAAGAAGAATAAACGCCATTTCTTTTAAAGTCTAAAATATAAAGTATGGAATTAATCTTTAGTTTTAATTCCCACTGATATCCTGCACTTTGAATGGTAGATCCATAAAAGTACTGTGTTTTCAGCTGGGAATTGGGGTGGTAGTTAGTTTTGATGTGATATTGTTAGCTCGATAGCTAATCTTTGCTTTAGGGTTTTCATTGGTAGAGATCAATATTTATTGATTAATCACTACAAATGAACAAAAAAATATGTAATTACTAGTATGTTAATTATTAATTAAAATAGCTCAACACTGGCTTCATGTTCATTACTATCACCTTCAAAGTGTTGTTTCTCTTGTGATAAATTATCAACAAGAACTACCAGTTCTTTACTTGCTTGTTCGGCTTCGCTAAAAGCGCCTAATATTTGGTCTTGTAAATCTAGAGAAAGTTCCCAATCACCTTGAATATATGACATGACTTTATGAACATTGCTATGAACCCTACTATGAGGTGATTCAATACTCTTGTAAGAGGGTAAATGGCCATAAGCATCCATACCTTCGGGTTTTTCGTACCATTTACCAAAGCGGCAATTGTGGTGATCAACCGAAACCATTTTGGCTTGTTCACCATTCGGTTGATTATGCTCAACAGCATAATAGGCTCTTTGCATATAAATTAAATGATCTACTTTAATGAGTGCTGTATCACACACTATTTGTACATTTGAAACCATTTGATAGGTTTGACGAGAGTCTTTTGCAACTTCATCAAAGCTCTGTTTAAAGTCATCAATCAACTCTTTAGAGTTCTCAGAAATTTCTGCCATATGTTCAGTATCGCTAACCATATTTTCTGAAGCGGCAGCAAAGCGCTCAATTATATTCGCAATTTTTTCCGCAGCATCTTTAGTGGTTGCGGCTAAGTTTTTAACTTCATCAGCTACTACAGCAAACCCTCGACCATGTACTCCTGCTCTTGCTGCTTCAATAGCTGCGTTAAGTGCCAGTAAATTAGTTTGGTCAGCAACACCTACAATCATAGAAACCATGTTTTTAATTTCTTCACTGCTTCCAGCTAGTTCATGAGAGTTTTCACTCATAATTGTTGAACGGTCTACGATTACATTGAGACGTTCATGTAAGGTTTTGACATTTTTCTGATTTGTTATTGCACTGTCCATAGATGTTTTAGAAAAATTTTCGATGGTTTTCATTTCTGTAGTAATAAAGCCTAAGTCTTTTTGTGTACCACCGAGCCCATCTAATAAACTTTCAGACTTACCTACTGATAGAGTTGTGATTAACTCATTTGTTTTTCCTGTAAAATAGGATTCACTAATTGAATCAATTGAAATCTTCGTATTATGAAGTTCAGCTAAAAACCCTTTATTTAAGCCTTGAATTAAAGGTTTTCGATAAAATTGCATGTTCTCTGCCGCAATATGTGAAAATTTCGATTCGCGAAGAGAAACCTCTAATTGGTCAAGCGCATCGTTAAGGGTTTTAGCTAAAGAATAATTGTGATCTGTTCTGAGAACATTTAATACACGGTTTTCAAAATTACCTTGCTTCATTGATAAAATGGTATCTCTTATTTTAGCTAATGTTTTCTTTTCTTCACCCGATTTAACTTCATACGCATAAAGAAATATTGCCGCGAGAAACACAGCAGCTAGGTAATAAGGGCTTGCTTCATGAAAAGAAATAAAGTTTATTGTTATCAATGTCAAAAGGATAAAAGGTAACCATCGTACGACTTTATCAGGGAGAATATTAAACAAAGGTTTAAGTAAATGAGATGAGGTATTCATTGTACGAAACTCCCTGTGTGTTAATAAAATCGGTTAATATATTAGTCGAATTTTCGATTGCCTTGATAGGAGATGAACTATGCTTTTCTGCCTCACACATCTGTTTATATAAAGCACTCATGACCTTAACTACTTCCTTATTTGGTTTTCTCCGAACAGAAAAATAACCAATAACTTCATTATTGCTACCATAACTTGGCGTTATATTAGCGAAAACCCAATAATAGCCACCATCAGAACAAAAATTCTTTATAACCCCAAAAAATTCATCACCACCTTTTAGAGTATCCCAGAGCATTTTAAAAACCGCTTTAGGCATATCTGGGTGTCGAATAATATTATGAGGTTTTGCTAAAGTGTCCTCTTCTTCTAAAATACTAATGTCTAAGAAGGTTTCATTAGCGTAGGTAATGTTTCCCTTCAAATTAGTTTTGGTGACAATTAAATCATTGGTATTGAGAGTGTATTCTTTCGATATTGGTGAAACCTTATGAGACATAAAATTAAACTTCCTTGAGCATACGTAAAGCAACCTATATGCGCTTAAGTTTATGTGCAAATTTCAATATTTGCCAAAAAATCGTACTTTATTTATATATTGCTAATATAGCAATATAGCCTAAACTTTATACATTATTGCTGTTTAAAATAAAACTAATCAGAAACAGACTTCCCATGAATAATGTTGCACCTCCACAGAACAAATCTTCTGCACAGATAATTTCGATTGGCTTCGTCATTGTTCTGATTTTATTGATATCTTTCGCTTTTATGGCGATGCATGAAAACAGAAAACACGCTGAACTCATCACTGATTTATATCAACACCCTTTTTCGGTCAATGTTGCTGTATTGGAGGCTAATGGAAATATATTTTCCATGCACCGATATATACCCGCTCCACTTGAAGATGCAGGATTCAGCTGGAATTAGAAACGCCTTTAGCCAAGGTGTTGATTGTAGAGAATGGTTGTTCATTCTCAAAATCAATAACGCAGCATAAAGCGTTTCTAAACCAGCCCTTGGGGAAGCCTGAGCAAATCATTCCCTGCGTTACATTTCTTTTTAAGGGAACAACCC
>Ga0308012_10000428_pt1 | contig 25649 bp, 21 predicted proteins | sample Neamet179_FD_203133 | JGI IMG/M metagenome (GOLD analysis project Ga0308012, IMG submission 203133) | Marine microbial communities from water near the shore, Antarctic Ocean - #179 | ecosystem: Environmental > Aquatic > Marine > Unclassified | place: Southern Ocean | collected 2014-07-25 | reverse complement strand
TTGTGCTAGCGCCTCTTTACCTGAACCTTCCATTCCTTGAATAATAAGCGCATGCGACAAAGTGCCTTGCTGGTATTGTCGGCTCAATTGGCTTTGTGTTTTATAGCAAATTTGCAACATATGCCTTCTCTAATTCAAGTCTTTTTTTACGATAAATTCAATAACAGACTTTTCTATATCTTGATGTACTTGCGACATAGTTTGTGAGGCATCAACCGTAACAATAGACTTATCTTGCTCGGCTAACTCTCGATATTTATTATGCACACGGATAAAAAAGTCCATTTGTTCTAACTCTATACGATCTAAGTCTCCTCTTGCTTTAGCGCGAGATAAACCAATATGAGGGTCAATATCTAAGTACAGCGTAATGTCAGGACGGAAACCTTTTAACGTTATGTCACTAATCGTGTTCATTATCACTTCGTCAAATCCTCGACCTCCTCCTTGGTATGCGCGAGAGCTTAAATCATGTCGGTCGCCTATTACCCATTTACCGGCTGCTAATGCCGGTAATATTTTGTTAGCAAGTAATTGACTACGACTGGCATACATAAGTAATAATTCTGTTTCGACTGTTAATTTTTCTTGATGATCAACCGATTTAACCATATCACGTAACGATTCTGCTAAAGGCGTACCGCCAGGCTCTCTCGTGTTAATATATTCAATCCCCTGTGTGGTGAGAATATTTTCAATGACAGAAATGGCTGATGACTTACCAGCACCTTCCATACCTTCAATAACAATAAATTTTCCTGTAGACATAGTCGGTATTTTACCTTTTTCAGTTATATCGGTGAATGTAACCCATGACATAAGTAGTAGAGAGAGAGTTAGTTTATTTATTTTTGTTCTTTTGTTTTTGTTTCTTTAAATAACGTTTTACCGCGAGATTATGTTCCGCAAGAGTTTTACTAAATACATGTTTACCCTCACCATCACTGACAAAGTAAAAGTAATCACTGCTTGCAGGATTTAATGTGGCTTTAATGGCTGATAAACCGGCCATTGCAATAGGTGTTGGTGGTAATCCATTAATTCGATAAGTGTTATAGCGTGTTTTTTCACGTAAATGCGCACGTGTTATATCGCCTTGATAGCGTTCACCTAAACCATAAATAACAGTAGGATCCGTCTGTAAACGCATTCTTTTTCTTAAGCGATTGACAAAAACTGATGATATAACTGGCTGCTCCGCAATATAACTGGTTTCTTTCTCGATGATCGACGCCATAATCAATGCTTCATAAGGTGTTTTATAAGGTAAATTATCGGCTTTGTGCTGCCATAATGTATTTAGCTGTGTTGTCATATTTATATAAGCACGCTTCAAAATCGTTAAATCCTGAGTACCCGCAGTAAAGGCGTACGTATCGGGAAATAACCACCCCTCCGGATTATGTGCTGTAATACCCAGCTTTATCGCTATTTCATTAACGGCTTCATCTTTGATACTCTGCTTAATATGAGGGTGCGCAGCTAGTAAGGTTAATGCATCTTTAAAACGTGTTCCTTCAATAAAAGTGACTGAAAACTGATGCTCTTTACCTTTAACAAGCTGCTCTAATAATTGAATTAACGTTAAATCTTTGCTTATTAGGTAAGTACCCGCTTTAATATTCACTTTTTGAGGAAATAGGCGCCCATAATTGATTAACCAAAAGCGTGTTGATATCCATTTATCATCTGCTAATTTCTTAGCAAAAGAGCTAATAGAGCTTCCTTTATCTACTGTTAACAAATTATTTTTCTCAATAGCTAACGGTGTATTCAACGCCTTATTAAATTGATATAGCGTTACGCCTAAGCTGGTAAGTAACACCATAAAAATAATGATTATAATTTTTCTGAACACGTATTTTCCTTAATAAGTATTGAATTCAAGTAATAATGTAAATCTAAAAAATAAATAATTTAAATAAATTCGTTCATTTGTTGTTGTAGCTTAAAGACAACATTCATATCAAGTACACGATTATTATACTTTTTTACGGGAATGATACCCATCAAAGAATTACAGATACACATGGCTTCAGCGTATTTAAGGTCGACGAGCTTTATTTGGCATACGTTAACCTGAGGATTATGGGCAATAATCATTTGTCTAATAATACCATCCACCCCTGATGTTTTTATTTCAGGTGTGCATAATTGTCCATTAACCCAATAAAACACATTAGCGCTTGTTGTTTCGACAACATGGCCTTGGCAATTAGTCACAATAAGGTCATCTTCACTACGCTCATCAAGCTCTGCTCTTAATAATACTTGTTCAAGCCTATTTAAATGTTTAATCCCCCCTAGCATTGGACTAGTCGAAATGTGTTGTTGACTGTCTCCTAACTCAATGCCTTTTTGAGCCAGACCTTCATAATGATGAGGGAAGTCAGAGACCATAATAATGACATTGGTCGACGTATCAGTAAGACCTACTCTTGAGTAACCTCTACCGCCGCTACCTGCAGTAATCATTACTTTTAATACCGCTTTAGAGTAATTTATAGCAATACTATTTAGCTCTTCACTTAAATGACTCTTATCTGGCAACGTCAATTTTAGTTTATGACACCCGAAGAATAATCGTTCTAGGTGTTTATCTAGTAAAACGACCTTATGATTAATAATTTTAGCGGTAGTAAATAGCCCATCACCATAAGCGAGCCCTCTTTCTGTAATTTCAATCTCTGTTTGTTGTTGGCCATTTACGGAGCAATATTTCATTTAGCGTCACTACATTATTAATTATTTAAACTTAAGACACAAAAAAGCCTGAAGACTTCCTCAATATAAAGGCTAGTATTCAGGCTTAATAATTTTTTCAAGTCATTTAAATAACTTAGTTATTACTTAGTTATTACTTAATAAGAACTAACTCATATTAAACTTTCTTAAAAATTAATGAGCCATTTGTACCGCCAAAGCCAAATGAATTACACAATACATAGTCTAGTTCAACATCACGTGCAGCACCGGCAATATAATCTAGATCACAGCCTTCATCAGGGTTATCTAAATTTATCGTGGGTGGCACTTGGTTACTCATGAGTGATTGAATACTAAAAATAGCTTCAATAGAACCAGCAGCACCTAAAAGATGACCTGTCATTGATTTAGTAGATCCCATCATAACATCATAAGCACCCGCACCAAATACAGATTTAACCGCATTGGTTTCTGCCATATCACCTGCTTGTGTAGAAGTACCATGAGCATTGATATAGCCGATTTGACTAGCATCTACTTTTGCATCATTAATAGCATTTTGCATAGCACGTGCCGCGCCCTCACCATTTTCAGGGGGTGAAGTCATATGATAAGCATCGCCACTCATACCAAACCCAACAAGTTCAGCATAAATTTTTGCACCACGCGCTTTAGCGTGCTCATATTCTTCAACAACAATAACACCGGCACCATCACCCAGCACAAAGCCATCACGGTCTTTATCCCAAGGGCGAGAGGCTGCTTCGGGATCATCGTTACGACGAGATAAAGCACGAGCCGCACCAAAGCCTCCCATACCTAATGGTGTTGACGCTTTTTCAGCACCACCAGCAACAACAGCATCTGCATCACCGTAAGCAATCATACGAGCAGCATGACCAATATTATGAACACCACTAGTACAGGCAGTAGTAATAGCTATATTGGGTCCTTGTAAACCAAACATAATTGATAGGTGACCGGCAATCATATTAATGATGGTTGAAGGTACAAAAAAGGGCGATAACTTACGTGGGTTACCTTCACCTTTAATAAGTTTATTATGGTTTTGCTCAATTAAGCCTAAACCGCCAATACCTGATCCAATAGCAACACCAATACGCGGTGCATTCTGCTCAGTAACTTCAAGGCCCGAATCTTTAAAAGCTTGTGAGCCAGCAGCAATACCATATTGAATAAAAAGATCCATTTTCTTGGCTTCTTTTCTTTCCATATAATTTTGAGCATCGAAGTCTTTGACTAAACCTGCAAATTTAGTGGGATAATCAGTGGTATCAAAATGATCAATATTACTTATTCCGCTTTTACCAAGCAGTAGGTTTTGAAATGTTTCTTCTGCGGTGTTGGCTAATGGGCTAATCATGCCAATGCCAGTAACTACTACACGTCTCATAACAGAGCGGCCTCCGAAAAATTAAATGTATTACCTAAAATGAATGTTAAATTAGATAATATTGTCATCTTAGACATAAAAAAAAAGCGGTCACTTACAATTAAGTATACCGCTTTTATTATTTTACTAAGTCCGATAATATCAGACTTATTAACAATTACTGGTTAGCAGTAACGTAATCAATAGCTGCTTGAACTGTAGTGATTTTTTCAGCTTCTTCGTCAGGAATTTCAGTATCAAATTCTTCTTCTAACGCCATAACTAATTCAACAGTGTCTAATGAGTCAGCACCTAAATCATCAACAAATGATGAATCAATTTTTACTTCTGCTTCACTAACACCTAACTGTTCAACTGTGATTTTTTTTACGCGTTCTTCGATATTACTCATTTTATTTCCTTACTGAAAGTGCATTTTTTCAAATTGCGTGTAGTGTATTCGCCAACAGCCTACCATGCAAGCATCTAATTCATTTTTTTAATCTGGTCGAACCTGTTGGGCTGTTGAAAAATATGGTTAAAAATGTGATTAAAAATAATGTAAGCCTTAAAAATAGCGGCTTACACCATGTACATACCGCCATTAACGTGTATTGTTTCACCTGTTACATAAGCTGCAGCATCAGAAGCTAAGAAAGCAACGGTGCTAGCAATTTCTTCTGGTTTGCCTAAACGGTTAGCTGGAACTTGTGCAAAAATCCCCTCTTTTTGCTCATCTGTTAATGTTTGTGTCATATCCGTATCAATAAAGCCTGGTGAAACGGTATTAACCGTAATACCGCGAGAAGCAACTTCACGTGCTAAGGCTTTAGTAAAGCCTAATAAACCGGCTTTAGCGGTTGCATAGTTTACTTGGCCTGCATTACCCATGGTACCAACAACAGAGCCTATATTGATGATACGTCCTGTGCGCTTCTTCATCATTGGACGAATGGCCGCTTTACTTACCTTAAAGACAGACGTTAAGTTAGTGTCAATAATATCTTGCCACTCATCTTCCTTCATACGCATAAATAAATTATCACGTGTGATACCAGCATTATTAACTAAAATATCAATTGAACCGTGTGCTTCTTTAATCGCTACAAACATCTCAGCGATAGACTCATCACTTGTCACGTTAAGGACTAAACCCATACCGTTTCCATCATTTTCAGTGAGATATTCAGCTATATTGTTAGCACCGTTTTCTGATGTCGCAGTACCAACTACTGTTGCACCAAGTGCTTGTAATTGTATAGCTATCGCTTTACCAATACCACGACTTGCGCCTGTAACTAAAGCGACTTTACCTTCTAAAGAAAACATATTATTACCTATTTTTTATTTAATTTACTGTGCATTATTGAATAATAATGAAACCTAATTATCGATTAAATCTTTTGCTTGTTGTAACGAATCTGTTGTATTAAAACTAACGCTACGTAGCGATTTATCTATACGTTTATTTAGCCCTTGTAGCACTTTACCAGGACCAATCTCAACAACTTTTTCAATACCATTATTTGCTAGCATGGTTATTGTTTCACTCCAACGTACAGGTGAGTATAACTGCTTAACTAATGCTGCTTTTATGGCTTCACTTGCTGTTTCTTTTTCTACATCAACGTTATTAACAACATTAATTACTGGCGTATTAAACGTAATGTTATCTAACGCTATGGCTAATTTTTTTGCTGCATCACTCATTAATGCACAATGCGACGGTACACTTACCGGTAAAGGAAGAACACGTTTAGCGCCTGCCACTTTACAGAGAACTCCTGCACGCTCTACCGCTTCTTTATGACCCGCAATAACTACCTGTCCTGGAGAGTTAAAATTAACCGCTGAAACAATTTGTGTTTCTTTTGCCTGATCACACGCCTTAATAATATCACTATCGGCTAAACCAATCACCGCAGCCATAGCGCCAACACCAGCAGGAACACAAGCTTGCATAAACTCTCCACGTTTTTCAACCAAGACGACTGCATCCGTAAGGGATAATACACCCGCACACACTAATGCTGAATATTCGCCTAAACTGTGGCCTGCCATAACATCTGGCTTTACTTCAGATTCCGCTTGCCAAATACGCCATAAAGCAACACTGGCTGTTAACAATGCGGGTTGAGTAAAGTTAGTTTGATTTAGCTTCTCTGCAGGGCCTTGAGCCACTAATTCCCATAAATCATACCCTAAAGCTTTTGACGCTTCGTTAAACGTTGCTTGTACAATACTGTTGTCTGCAAAGTCACTGAGCATGGCAACAGTTTGTGAGCCCTGCCCTGGAAAGACGAATGCTAATTTATTTTGCATATAAATACTCTATTTAAGTTATTATTAATAGTTTTTGAGTTTAATATTATTGTTTAAGAAAAGTATGATGGGTTGCATCATAGCGAGTCAAATATGTTTATCACTAATCAAGTGTAATTACCTATTAGTAAAACCGTGCTCTAATGAGGCTTTAATTTTTTCAGGGACTTGTCTTTCAACTTCTTTTACCGCTTCTTCTATTGCCGCTAAAAAAGCACCTGCATTAGCATTACCATGGCTTTTCACAACAATACCGCGTAATCCTATCAAACTTGCGCCATTGTACTGGTCGGGGTTCATGGTTTTGAATAGCTTTTTGAAACTTGGCTTAATTAAAGACCCGAACAATTTACCGAGCAAGCTGGCACTAAATGCTGCTTTAGATTTTTGATAAACTAACCGTGCAACACCTTCGCACGTTTTTAATGCGACATTACCCACAAAGCCATCACAAACAATAACATCGGCTTTATTAGAAAAAATATCACAACCTTCAATAAAGCCAACATAATTAATATCTTCATTTTCACTTAATTCAAATGCGGCAAGCTTTATATGGTCACTACCCTTAATGTCTTCTTCACCCATATTAAGCAAAGCTATACGCGGCTTACTAATACCATTAACTTGTTCAGCCATTACTGAGCCCATTACACCAAATTGGTATAATACATGCGAGTCACAAAAAACATTAGCACCCAAATCAAGCATGAATACGTGTTTGTCTTTATCGTGAGTAGGTAAGGATGAAATTAATGCGGGTCGCTCTACCCCAGGTATATTTTTCAATACAAAATGAGCCATAGAAAGTAATGCACCCGTATTACCTGCACTAACACAAGCTTGTGCTCGTCCTTCATGAACAAGATCAAGTGCTTTACGCATTGATGAATCTTTTTTTGTTCTCAGTGCAACAATAGGTGTATCCGACATAAAAACAACTTGAGAAGTCGGCAAAATACTTAATTGTTTATGGGTAGCTAAATTTTCTTGAGGAATTTTTAAACGAGTCAGAATATCTGTAATGATGGGTTCATCACCACAAAGGATTAAGTGCAAATCAGGCTGTTTATTTATAGCCATTATCGCTGAAGAAATTGTTATAAAGGGGCCTTGGTCGCCCCCCATAACATCTAACGCTATCGTTAGATTACTATTTAAGCTCAAACGAAGTAAGCCTAAAATATAATCGCTTATCTAGCGATTACTTTAACGCCTTTGTAAAAACCATCAGCTGTTACATGGTGACGACGATGCGTTTCACCTGAAACTGGATCTACTGATAAGTTTTCTACTGTTAAAGCATCATGTGAACGGCGCATGCCACGTCTTGAACGAGACTTTTTGCTTTTTTGAACTGCCATTGAGTTTCTCCTAAATCGGTTATAAGTTAAAATGCTTAATGCGTATTAACTACTTAAATTGTTTTAATAAATCAAATGGATTTGGCTTCTCAAGCTCTTCTGGCAACTCACCCCAAACTGAATCAGCATCTGCTGGACAGTCTTGAATTTTGTGCCGTGGTATTAGTGGTATCGCGAGCATAAACTCTTCCTCCACTAAATCACGCAAGTTTACTTCGCCATTTTCATCTAATTCGACTACGTCATAATATGACGGAATTTTCTCAGCGGCTTCCTCATTTTTGGCAGGACTAAAAGTAAACTCTACTTCCAGTAACTGGTCAAAACTTTCGTTACACCGCTGACAAGTTAATGCAACTAATGCCGAGCTCGTACCTGACATTACAGTCAAACCACGTTCATCCACATCAAACTTAACACTAACTTGAACATGCTCACTTCGGCTTTCGCATTCGGCAAGCAGTCGAGTCATATCCGACAATTTACACACGCCTTCACACACAAGTCTACGTTGTGCGCTACGGGATGGATTAATTGTGATTGGAAGTTTAAGATTCTGCATAAGTCGCGCATATTATAGTCCCCAAAGGCAAGTGTCAAAAGAAAATTGCACTATTTTGTTTAAAAGCTCAAGATAGACTCAATATTAACAATAATTATATAATATTTGTTTATTTCTACAACAATAGCTATCAAAATAGAACCTGGCTAATTATAGCCATTCACGTAAAACGAACCTAAATAAAAGGGTAAATATGAAAACCTTGGTCCTTGGCTCAACCTCTCCATTTCGTAAAACTATTTTAGAAAAACTTCAATTACCTTTTCATTGTGCAAAACCTAATATTGATGAAACGGAAAAAAAAGGGGAGTCACCGCAACAGTTAGTTGAACGCTTAGCAATAGAAAAAGCAAAAGCCGTTAGATCACAATTCCCCAATGCCTTAATTATAGGCTCTGATCAAGTAGCTGTATGCGAAGGTGAGATTTTAGGGAAACCACACAACTTTACCAATGCGGTTATTCAACTAAGTAAATTCAGTGGTAAGCCTATTACCTTTTATACGGGGCTGTGTGTTTATGACAGTGAAAAAGATAACGTAGTTGCTTTGGTCGAGCCTTTTATTGTTCACTTTAATAAACTGAGTACCCAAGATATAGAAAATTATCTTAATGCTGAGCAGCCCTATAATTGTGCTGGCAGTTTTAAAAGTGAAGGATTAGGGATCTGTCTATTTAGTAAATTAGAAGGTGATGATCCAAATACATTAATTGGATTGCCTTTAATTAAACTAGTTGAATTATTAAAGCAACAAGGGATAGATGTATTAGCAGAGCAGAGTCAATTAAAATAAAGCCAAGGTCTAACTGCAATAAATTTATCTATCTTACCAAAACCCTAGCGATTAAAAAACTAATAGCTAGGGCATTCAGCTTCAGGCGTTTATACTTTTAAAGTCCTAATTTTTTACGATACGTTACATGCTGATTATTATGTAGCTCCCAATACTTCTCTTTAATTGTTGCTATTTTGGTCGCTGTTGAGGTTAATACTTTAGCCTTAGCATCGAACCCGCTTTTATAAGTATCTGCCCAGCCTTCAATAACGTATGGAAACGTATTATTAAAAGTAATCGACAGCGTCCTTTTCAACGTTGGGTAGTTAATCGTATAGACAGACGTTTTTTCAGCCTTACTCAACCCTATTTTTGCTGGATAGGCTTTTGTTTCAATATGCAGTAAGCGAATATATTCAAGAGAAGGTATTACATTCATATCACCTGTTGGTAATGACATAGGATCTAATCTTATTTTAGTCCAAAGCTCATCCTCTAACGTCGCCTTACTTAACGAAAAATCTTGATCCGCTTCACCTTCAAAATAAGAATGTATAGTAACGTCAAATAACGCTCGATTATTCAATTGAGAAAACGCATTTCCACACCACTCTTGAGTAGTATTGGTCACTTTAATGGCATGACTATTATTATCAATCGGTGAAAATGTACTCGTCATAATATTGTATGGATAAATACCGGTAAGAAAAGACTTATGCTTATTAAGTTTCAATACTGGAATATTCTCATTACTAGCACTATTCGCTTTAACTTGCGCTTTACTAAGAAATTGTTCTGAGGCATAAATCAATACCGCAGTACCTTCGTTAAGCTCACCATAACGGGCTTGTTGTAGTTTATAAGAAGTCAGCTCCGCATCACCCGCGTACCAATAATCTTTAAACGCCTTATTAATATGCGTTGTTTCAGCAATACTACCAAAACTCATACAAAGCATCGCCCCTATTACTGCTTGTCCAAAGTTAATTTTATTCATTCTTTTCAATACCTCTAAGAGTGATTCGTGTAAATGGTTATAGCCATTATATTAAGTTATTACCCACTTGTGCTGGATAAAAAATCCAAAGCTACGTAGCTTTTAATCCCGGTAGTGATGACTTAATAAAACGCTTTACCTTCATCTTTGCCTTTCGCATAATAAAATCACAAACTTCAGAGAAGAGGTATTACATAAATTAAGTCTACGTTGTATAAACTAGGAGATGATAAATATAAAGACCTGTACTATGCGATAAAAATTTCTTCGTTATCGTGAGTAACCAAATCACAAGTACGTAATTAGAATCATCACATCAATATATTCATACAGATAGAGTACAGACGTTATTTTATTGAGGAATATCTGAGAATAAAAGTAAAAATATCTTAAGGATATTTAACCCTAGGATATTTTTACTTTGGTAGCCGCTTGAATAGCTAACTAAGTGACGTATTTACTTACATTAAGGACACAATTAAGGGCAATAATAAAATTAAGAAGAATCAACCCGTGTCCTGACTATTATTCGAATTAAAAAATAAGCAACGCACAATCATGTATGTCGAGCATTCATGTTGATTATTCTTTTACGAGTTTAGATAATAGTTTTTCGAGACTTGATTCTAAAGGCGCTTCAATTTTGATCCGTTGTTCAGTTTGAGGATGAGTAAACTCAATACTGGCAGCATGCAAGAATAAACGCTTTAATCCTTTACTTTTCATTTGCTCATCAAAATCTTCATGGCCATATTTTGCATCCATAGCAATCGAATGGCCACTTGTTTGACAATGTACACGTATTTGATGTGTTCTCCCTGTAACAGGAAAAGCTCTAACCAAAGTTGCTCCACGATAGCGTTCTAATACTCTAAAACGTGTCTCAGATTCTTTACCGTCTTGATTATCAACAATAACTACGCGCTCACCTGATTTTAAATCATTTTTCTTTAATGCTGCAGTTACTCGCGTTAACTTATCAGGCCAATGCCCTTTAACGAGAGCATGATAGAATTTTTGTACATTTTTTTCTCTAAATTGTTCATGTAAATGCCGTAACGCTGAACGTTTCTTTGCAACCACTAAACAACCTGAAGTATCTCTATCTAAGCGATGTACAAGCTCTAACATGCGGGCATCTGGTCTTAATGCTCGAAGTGCTTCAATTAAACCAAAACTTAATCCACTACCGCCATGGACCGCCATACCTGATGGTTTATTGATAATAATTAAACGTTCATCTTCAAAAAGAATTTGTTTCTCTAAATTAGCGACAATAGACAACCCCGTAGAAACATTATCTTTTTGCTCAGACACTCGAATAGGTGCAATACGTAGTTCATCATTTATTACTAATTTATAAACAGGCTTTATACGTTTTTTATTAACACGTATCTCACCTTTACGCATTAAACGATACAGGTGACTTTTTGGCACACCTTTTAATGTTCTTAATAAAAAGTTATCAATACGCTGCCCTGCATCTTCACTGTCTATTGTAATAAAACGCACCTTAGGTTTTTCTGGCTCTGGTTCAACCTCAGATGTTTGAATAACGTGATTAGTTTTATCCATTATTTTATTTTTATGTTGAGGTTTATTCGCTACGGGATGGTTCCGAGTCTTTAATTTAATTTTAGGCACGTGTTTATCTTTTTTCATCTTAATTTCTTTCATAACGCCAGTTTAACACATTTTATTTAGTGACTAATGCAATTTAACCATATTTTTTGTTGGCTAAACTAAGAATATAGTGGGATAATATGGAGGTTATTAGTTGATATTTAACGCTAACAGTGTATTAAAAGCCGTATTAAAGAATTTACACAAGCCTAATCAACGTAACAATTTAACCCTAGAAGCTTTAAAGAGAGACATAAGAGGCAAAACTGCGGCCACATTTATATGCAACCTTTCGTTTTGTTAGCGACATTTATGCGTGCTAACAAAATATAAAAAAGACATATTGATAGTACGGCCTATTACCTTTTTTGACACAGTAACTTATCATTGTTGATAAATCACCTGTCGTATAGAGTCAAAAAAGTATAAACAGTTATAACAGTTATATTTTTATCTGTTATTAGTCCAGCACCATAAAGCAATTATTATAAAATAATACCTAAGCAAATGCCTTGGTATATTGCACAGCACACACGCTGAGCACATAAAGAAATAGAGTAGCATTGCCACTTATATAAATAGGCGATGATATAAAAAACAATCAGAATTTATTAATAGCTTAACTTGGTTTCATGACAGGTTAACCATGACAACCGTGAGGTTGACATATTGCTGTTCTCAGAAAAACAGATTGCTTTGTGTTCTAAGCAAAGAGTGTGTTGTGACTAAAATGAGTCCGACAAACTATGAAACGTATGTTAATTAACGCTACCCAATCAGAAGAATTGCGCGTAGCACTAGTAGATGGCCAGAAACTTTACGATTTAGATATTGAAAGTCCAGGTCACGAACAAAAAAAATCAAACATCTATAAAGCAAAAATTACACGTATTGAGCCTTCTTTAGAAGCCGCTTTTGTAGATTATGGTGCTGACCGTCATGGTTTTTTACCCATGAAAGAAATTGGTCGTGAATACTTCCCTAAAGGCTATACCTTCCAAGGTCGACCTAATATAAAAGAAGTATTACATGAAGGCCAAGAAGTTATCGTACAAATTGATAAAGAAGAGCGTGGCCAAAAAGGCGCTGCACTGACTACTTTTATCAGCCTTGCGGGTAGCTACTTAGTACTCATGCCAAATAACCCTCGTGCTGGTGGTATTTCTCGCCGTATAGAAGGCGATGAACGTACTGACTTGAAAGCTTCTTTAAGTAAATTAGAACTACCTAAAGGTATGGGTTTAATTGTAAGAACTGCGGGTGTTGGTAAAAATTACGAAGAATTAGAATGGGACCTTAGTGTTCTTTTACATCATTGGAAAGCAATCAGTGAAGCAGCACAAAGCCGTCCAGCTCCCTTCTTAATCCACCAAGAAACAAACCTAATATTACGTGCGATTCGTGACTATTTACGTCGTGATATCGGTGAAGTATTAATTGACCGTCCTAAAACGTTTGAAAGTGTTAAAAAGCATATTGAAGTTGTTCGTCCTGACTTCTTAAGTAAAATAAAGCTTTATACTAGTGACGTACCTTTATTTACGCATTATCAAATAGAAACGCAAATAGAAACGGCATTTCAACGAGAAGTACGTTTACCTTCTGGTGGTTCAATCGTTATTGACCCAACTGAAGCCATGACTTCTATTGATATCAACTCTGCACGTGCAACTAAAGGTAGTGATATTGAAGAAACTGCGTTTAATACAAATTTAGAAGCTGCTGAAGAAATTGCCCGTCAATTACGTTTACGTGATTTAGGTGGATTAGTGGTTATTGATTTTATTGATATGACACCGGTTCGCCATCAACGGGAAGTTGAAAATAGAATGCGTGATTCAGTTCACCAAGATAGAGCTCGTATACAGTTAGGTAAAATATCTCGCTTTGGTTTATTAGAGATGTCTCGACAACGTTTACGCCCTTCTATTGGTGAAACAAGCCAAGGTGTATGTCCTCGTTGTAGTGGTACAGGTCATGTACGTGGTGTTGAATCTTTAGCTTTATCAGTATTACGTTTAATGGAAGAAGAAGCCATTAAAGAAAACACCTTACATGTACAAGCACAAGTGCCCGTACCTGTTGCTACCTACTTATTAAATGAAAAACGTCGCTCTGTAATGCATGTTGAAAAACATCATAACGTGAGAGTTTTAATCATTCCTAATCCCCATATGGATACCCCGCAATACGAAGTTTTACGTGTTAAAAATGATGAAACGGTTGTTGAAGCAAGTTATGAGCTGCCCGTCAAACAAGCTGAACTTGAAGAAGCTAAAATGCCTAAGTTTGATAAGGCGGCTGCTAAATCTGATGAACCATTAATTCAAGGAATGACCGCACCAACACGTGCACCTAAACCTGAAGTTTCTGTCGTAAAAACTGATACTTCAACAGTATCAAAACCAAGTAAACCTACGGGGTTCTTTGGTTGGTTAAAAAACCTTTTCACTACAGAAGAAATAGCTGAAGTCGTTGAAGAAGTTAAAGAAACAGTAACAACGCCAACACCTCGATATTCACAAGATAAACGTGGAAATCAACAAGCTAAACGCCGTAATAATCGTAGTAACAATCGTAATCGAAATGATCGTAACGATGATGATTCAGTTAAAAAACCAACGAATAAAGAAAATGATACAAGGCCTACTCGTACTGAAGAAGTAAACAAACCCAAAAGACAGCCTCGTAAAAATGACACAGTGAATAAAGAAAGTGTTGTTAAAGAAGAAAAGGTAGCAACAGTACGCCGCCAACGTAGAACTAATCGTAAAAAAATTAGAATTGAAACGGCTGAAAAGGCTATTAATACCACTGAAAAGTTAGTAGCGGTTACTTCAGATGATATACAAGTTAATAACCCTGTAGAAGAAGCTGTAGTTAGTAATGAAGATAAGCCGCGTAATAGACGTTCTCCTCGCCACTTAAGATCAAATGGCCAACGACGTCGTCGTAACAACAATAATGCGGAAGTATCAGAGTCAGAATTAACGGGTGAAAACCAAAATATAGATGAATCTGTTGAAGCTCGTTACCCAGAACCTGCCTATACTGTTACTACGAATACATCTGTACAGCAACACGTGGATGCTCTTTCTACTGAAAAGGCAGCAACAGCGGTCCAAGAAGTTGTAAAAGATACCGTAGTACAAGACATTGTAAAAGATGTCGTCGCGGAAGATGTTGTAGCTACACCTGTTGAAGTGTCTGTTGATGAGCAATCAGAAACAGAGAGTAATATAAGTAGCATTGCAACAGACGATTCGGCTAAAAGCATTACAGAAACAGAAGTTCAGCATGAACTGCCTTTAGAGCTAAAAGAAGAGACTATTTCAGCGATAGAAGCCTCTTCTGAAGCAAAGATTGAAGTTGAAACAGAAACTAAAGTTGCTGTTGAAGTTAAGAACCAAATAGCAGAGGTCATTGAAGACGAAAAAACTATGGCTCCTGCAATTATAACAACTGAAGTCTCTGATGAAAAAAGTAGTACTCAAGAAGTAGTGCAAGAAGATAAAGTTGAAGTCCCAGTTAAACCAATGAAGAAGGTTGCTCCTGTTAATAAGAAAGCGGTGCCAAAAGATAAGAAATTAGCCAGACAAGTAAAAAAAGCAAACCGTCTTTCTGGCCATGCTACTGCACCAATGACAAAAACAGAGACAATTACAACGATTAAAGATATTCCTACACGCTTTATGGCCGATAGCGATAGGCATGCTCATCAATCTTCAGGTAAAACAGCTGTTGTTTCTGATGTAATAAACCGTAGCTCTGCACCTGCAACTAAGCCATAGTAATCAACGTACTATAAATAAAAAAGCCAGTTATAAATATTATAACTGGCTTTTTTTTGTTAAAATTTAAAGATATTAAAAATATATTATTAAATAGACTTAAATGCTAGCTTCACACAACACTTTATGCAAAATATTACTTTTGCGTAACTATTAAGGTAAACAATACAAACTTAACTTAATATTAACAAATAGCTTGACTGTTAGCCTAGGCTGACGTTAAATAGTTAATTGTAGAAGACTAGCTGTTAATAAATTAGACCGGTCATTATTGTTACCTAATATTTTTCAGGTAACCGATATAAAAGAGAGTAGTAATTATTATGAAAAAATGGTTTTTTTCTGACAATGGTAAAGTAACCGGCCCTTTAGGCCTAAAAGAGTCAAACGAATTTATTTCTAAAAAGACTGACTTATATGCTTGGCATCCATCATATACTCATTGGGTTCCTGTGAGTTGTATTGGTGAATTTAATACATCAGTTACTCCCCCCCCACCTCCAATTGATATCCCAAATGGGCTTATTGATACATTAGTTGGAGAAGAAAAAGAATTAATAACTACATTAGATCGCATTGATAAAACGATTAAAATAACTTCTGACTCTTTATATGAAATTGATACAGATTTAGAAAATTATGGTAAAACAACTCATAATTTAACAGAAGAAGTTAGAGTAGTAGTTAAGCAAATTGAAGAGCAATATGCTTCTCTACAGAAAAATCTAGCTAACGTAATTAAAACAGATTATTAATAATTACTCGCTGGTAATATTACCGCTCAGTAAATAAGCACCTTAATTATAATAAACTAAAGTTAACAGATAAGAGTATTTACGATGAAAAAATGGTTTTTTTCAAATAATGGTAAAGTAACTGATCCATTAGATCTAGACGCAGCAAAAGATTATTTAGCTGATAACCCAGAGGTTTACGGATGGCATCCGTCATTTAATCAATGGAAGCCTGTTAGTTGTATTAGTGAATTTGCCGGGGTATTGCCTCCAACTATACAAGCTCCATTAATTCCTCAGGAAATTTCTGATAAATTTATTGCAAAAAAGCAACGTTTAGAATCTAAATTAGTTGCCATAGACGATAGTATTAAGCACAGTGAATCGTCTCTGAGTCAGTTTGATCAAAAAATTGAAGACTATAAAACGTTAACTCAAAATTTAAATGATGATGTTAAAGGTGCTATTGATAATATAGAGAAAAAATATACCAGTTTAAAACGAAAATTATCTCAAGTTAAAGATGCTGTTAATATAGCCGCAAAAGAGATGACTGAAGTCGTTGATGATTTTGATCATAGAATGAGTTCAAATGATATCTTTATGCCCTCTTGTAATCAAGGTGCTGTAGTACCTGATAATGTGAGTCAAGAACGCTCTGATCGTGCTAAAGCAAGTAAAGCTAAATTAGCACAAGAAAAATTAGCAACACCTCACAAGCGTGTTGAACCTGTAGAAGTTAAAGAGGTGATAAAAAATAATTCACCTAAAAAAGAAGTCGTAAAAAATAAAGAGTCGATCAGCGCTGAAGTCGAATATGCGAATAAAATGGCTAAAGACGGTTTCAATGGCATGAAAAACATGATGAAATCTGTATTCAAGGGTGACAGTAAGCCAGAACAAGAAGAAGAAATAAAACAAGATAAAGAAGAACCTTTATCAATGGCTGAACGTTTAAAAATGGCGCAAAACAATCCATAATTCTGCTATAAAATTAATGATATACTTTAAAATATCAGTAAAAAGGCAGTCATTATTAATAATGACTGCCTTTTTTATTTGACATCAAAACGACGGTTAAATCGCTAAACACACACACCCTCTTAAAGTATATTTACTCATGCTATTCAAGCTTTATTTAGTTATCTGTTACTCTCATATAAATCGTTTTTAATTACTTTTATTCATACTCAAATCTTACTATACGTTTATTGACGCACTCAACATTTAAAACAGCGTATCTATTGTATAGTGCAACCAAGGTAATTCTTCTACGCTTAATTTTCAATTCAGCAGAGTAAAAATAGAGACTAAAGAGTCTAGAATTGTAGTGATGAGAAATCATTTATTGTTAGCTTAAAGTCTTACTAAGAAGTAATAATTAAACCTAAAGAGAAGAGGAGTAGACAGTCTGTATGGTGTAAAAAAGGGTAAGCACATAATCCTTATGATTACCCTATGCTTACCCTCTTAGTAGGTCTTATATCTTGTCTTTATCTAATATTAATCAAATAAAGAACATGCACCTGTCTCAGCAGAACTTAAGTTACGGCGCATAAATCCAAATAATTCACGGCCCATACCTTCATGATGACCATTAACTTGGAACATTGAAGTTTCTCTTTCCGCTAACTCTTGCTCATCAACAAGCAATGTTAACTCACCTGTTTTGCCATCAAGATTAATCATATCTCCTGTTTTAATTTTAGCAATTAAGCCACCATCAAGTGCTTCAGGACATAAATGGATAGCGGCAGGAACTTTACCTGAAGCACCAGACATACGACCATCAGTAACTAATGCTACTTTAAAGCCTTTATCTTGAAGTACGCCTAAAGGTGGAGTTAGCTTATGTAATTCAGGCATACCACGTGCTTTAGGACCTTGGAATCGAACAACAGCAACAAAATCTTTTTCTAATTCACCCGCATCAAAAGCAGTTTGTAGCTCATGTTGATCTTCAAATACAATAGCAGGTGCTTTAATAATTAAGTGATCGTCATGTAATGAGGATGTTTTAAGAACAGAAACACCTAAATTACCTTTCATTACACGTAAACCACCATCGGCTTTAAATGGGTTAGCAACGGTAGCAATAATTTCATCATCAAGTGACTTTTCAACACAATCAACCCATTTAAGTTCACCATTCTCCAAAATAGGTTTTTTGGTATAACGAGATAAACCTCGACCACATATTGTTTCTACATCTTCGAACACTAAACCACCCTCAATCAGCTCACGGAATAATAACGCCATTCCACCTGCTTCTTGAAATTGGTTAATATCGGCATGACCGTTAGGATATATACGTGTTAATAGAGGTACAGCGTCAGAAATATCATTAAAATCTTGGAAATTAATGATTATACCAGCAGCTTTAGCAAATGCGATAATATGCATAGTTAAATTAGTTGAACCACCTGTTGCAAGTAATGCAACAATAGCGTTAACCACTGAACGTTCGTCAACCATTCGACCAATCGGCATATAATTACCTGATTGTTGTGTTAGACGTGTCGCTTGACGAGCTGCAGCTTTTGTTAACTCTTCACGTAGAAGCGTATTAGGTGCAATAAAAGAGGCTCCAGGTAAATGTAAGCCCATTACTTCAACAACTAGCTGGTTAGAGTTAGCAGTACCAAAGAAAGTACAAGTACCTGCAGAATGATACGATGCTGATTCAGCTTCGAGTAATGCTTCCTCATCAACTTCACCTTTTGCATATTCTTGACGAACACGAGCTTTTTCTTTATTAGGTAAACCTGATGGCATAGGTCCTGCAGGAACAAATACTGTCGGTAGATGACCAAAGGTCATACCCGCAATTAATAATCCAGGGACTATCTTATCGCATATACCTAACATTAATGTGCCATCAAACATGTTATGAGATAAACCAACCGCTGTTGACATAGCGATTACATCACGGCTCATAAGGCTTAAATCCATACCTGGTTGACCCTGTGTAACTCCATCACACATGGCTGGTACCCCAGAAGCAAACTGTGCAACACCACCGGCCTCTTTAACAGCTGCTTTAATAATATCAGGGTAAGTTTGGTATGGCTGATGAGCACTAAGCATGTCATTGTAAGCTGACACAATAGCTATATCAGAATGATGTATGCCACGTAGTGACTGTTTATCATCTTTCCCACACGCAGCAAAGCCATGCGCTAAGTTTCCGCAAGATAAACCTGCACGATGTACAGTAGTAGACTTAGCTGCATCAATTTTTTTTAAATATGCTGCTCTTGTTACTTTACTGCGTTCAATTATTTTCTGCGTTATATCTACGATTTCTTGTTTCATTACTCTCAATCCTTACTTTTATATATTTAACTAGCGCGACTCTTTATCTTTTATTTAATAAGAAAACTAAATCCTCTTATTAAATAAACTTAAGGAGCCCAATAAATTTGGGTATTCAGTGTTGGATGATATAAAAAAGCTCTAATAGGCATTTCAAATATATCTTCACTCTGCATCGCTTGATTTAGTACTACTTTTTTATTTTCTCCACATAAATGTAAAAAAGTATTTTTACTCTGACTTAATGCAGCAAAACTGAAGCTAATACGTTGGTAAGGAGCGGTTTTAGGAACGACGCTTAATAATGCATTGCTATTATCAGCAGCTAAACCTTGTGATATTTCATCACTACAAGGAAAAAGTGATGCTGTATGACCATCTTCACCCATACCTAAAATCAATACATCCAATGGTAAAATGGTCGTATTTGCCTGAAGATTTAAATCGCTCAATGTACTTTCATTAAGCTGTTCAGCGTCTTTTAAGTGAAAAAATCTTGCTGAAGCGGCTTTATTTTGTAATAAGTTTTCATGAACTAAACGGGTGTTACTGTCTTGGCTATCCATTGATACCCAACGTTCATCTGCTAAAGTAATAGTCACTTTTGACCATTCAATATCACTTTGTGATAATTCAGCAAAAAAACCTTTTGGTGTTGATCCCCCTGAAACGGCTATACTTGCTTTGCCTTTAAGTTTAATTGCTTGGGCAAGGATTTGACTCACTGATTGTGCTAATGAAACATCTAAATCATTACGTACTGAAAACTCTGTTAATGTTTGCATTATTCAACCCATTGGCGATCGTCACGCGCGATTAGTGAAATAGAAGAGACAGGTCCCCATGAACCTGCAGCATATGGTTTAGGTGCTTCATCTGTTTCTTCCCATGCATCTATGATGCTATCAGCCCATATCCACGCAGCTTCAACTTCATCACGACTAACAAATAATGATTGATTACCATTAAGTATTTCTAACATTAAGCGCTCATAAGCATCAACAACACGTTCATCTTTATAGGTGTCAGAAAAACTTAAATCTAATTTATTTTCTTGTATGCGCATTTGTGAAGACATACCAGGTATCTTATTCATCATTTGTAATTCAACACCTTCATCAGGCTGTAAACGAATCGTCAATTTATTAGCCGGTAAATCATGGTAGCTGTCTTTAAAAATGTTATGAGCTGGCTTTTTAAAATGTACGACTATTTCACTGTGCTTCTTCGGCATACGTTTACCTGTACGAAGGTAAAATGGTACTCCTGCCCAACGCCAGTTATCTATTTCAGCTTTTATAGCAACAAATGTTTCTGTATTACTATTTGCTTTAGCACCTTCTTCATTTAAATAGCCAGGTACTGTCACACCTTCTAAAAATCCGTCAGTGTATTGTCCTCGTACCGCTTTATCTTTGATATTGTCTTTATTAATTGCTTTTAATGCTTTCACAACTTTTAATTTTTCTATACGAACACTTTCTGCACTTAAGTCAGCAGGAGGCTCCATAGCTAAAAGCGATAATACCTGCAATAAATGATTTTGCACCATATCTCGCATTTGTCCCGCATCATCATAAAAGCCCCAACGTCCTTCAATACCAACACTCTCTGCTACTGTAATTTGTACATGATCAATACTATTACGGTCCCAGTTTTTACTGAATAGTGAGTTAGCAAAGCGTAATACTAATAAATTTAATACGGTTTCTTTACCTAAATAATGATCTATACGGTAGGTTTGATTTTCTTTGAAGAATTCAGAAACTTGATTATTAATAGCGATAGAAGAGTCTAGCGAGTGACCAATAGGTTTTTCCATTACTACGCGGTCTTCATCTGTTATTAACTTGGCATAGTCTAAGCCTTTACAAATATCACCATAAATTGCAGGAGCGGTTGAAAAGTAATAAATGCGTGTCTTGTGACCATTTGATAGCGTATGCGCTAAATCAGTAAATGAACTACTTTCTTTAAAATCTAACTTTTGATAAACAAGTCGATTAATAAAACGTGCAAGGACTTCGTCATCTATTTTTTCTTTAACAAAATTATTTAAATTTTCTACAACAATGTTTTTAAATTCTTCAAGGCTATGTTCTAGTCTTGCTGCCCCGACTATGCGGCTATCTTTATTGATTAAACCACAAACTTCTAATTGGTATAGTGCTGGTAATAACTTACGGCGTGATAAATCACCTAAAGCTCCAAAAATAACGATTTCACTCGCTGATTGACAATCTAAATTACTCATAGGACTTCTCTTATATAAATTTTATTGCTTTAATTGTGTTGTTATTCGTCAGCTATTTTTCAAGCGTATTATGGAATAATAGAATAACAAAGTAAAAAGAAACGTAACAAAATCCATTAAAACCAGACATTACGTAACTAAATTACATGCAATATTAATTTATCGCTTATGTAGTCGACAGTAAAGTATTATTTTGTAATATTATTACATCATTAAAATATATACATGACCTTTTACTTCTATTCATTATTACCGTAATAAATATCAACAAGACTTTATCTACCAATGGTTGCAACAGATATCTAACTGTTTTTTTCGTTATAAATACTTATTTATATTACTTATTCTTTGATACAGAAATGAAATAAAATTTCATTTCTTCTGTTCCTTGACCCGAAAATAAATTACAGTACAAGCAGAATAGTCTACTGTTTAAGGTAGATAATGACTGTATTAACGTGATTACAACAACGTTTAAAATATTGTTTAAAGACTTGTTTAAAACCTTAAGTAATAAAAAAGATCTAGGATCAGACCATAATGAACATATTAGAAAAGATCACTAACGAACTAGACATGCTAAGTAAATCAGAACGTAAAGTAGCAGAAGTTATTTTAGCCTCACCAAACACCGTTATTCATTCTAGTATTGCAGCACTTGCCAAACAAGCTAACATCAGTGAGCCAACAGTTAATCGCTTTTGTCGTCGCTTAGATACCAAAGGTTACCCTGATTTTAAACTACATTTAGCCCAGAGCTTAGCTAATGGTACTCCTTATGTTAATCGCCATGTCGATGAAAATGATACTGCCGATGAATATATGGCTAAAATATTTGAATCTACGATGGCTAGCCTTGAATCAGCACGTAAAAGTTTAGATTCAAATGATATTAATCGCTCTGTTGATTTATTAACTCAAGCTAATAAAATTTCATTTTTTGGTTTAGGAGCTTCTGCCATTGTTGCTCATGATGCACAGAATAAGTTTTTCCGCTTTAATGTTCCTGTTGTTTACTTTGATGACATATTAATGCAACGCATGAGTGCTATAAATAGTTGCCAAGGTGACGTGGTAGTGGTTATTTCACATACTGGACGTACTAAATCTCTTGTTGAAGTAGCAAGCCTAGCGAAAGAAAATGATGCAACGGTAATAGGTATAACCACAATGGGTACTCCACTTGCTAAGGAATGTAGCATAGTACTTTCAGTCGATGTTAGTGAAGACACAGATTTGTATATGCCCATGTCATCTCGCATTGCTCAACTGGCATTAATTGATGTGTTAGCAACAGGCTTCACGTTACGTCGTGGTAGTAAATTTAGAGATAACCTGAAAAAAGTAAAAGATAGTTTAAAAAGTTCACGCTTTGAAAGAAAAGACTAATTGTTAATCGTCAATATTTTAAGCTATATTTTGAACATCATACACACCATTGATAAACGTAATTTAACAACGTAAGAGGATTAAAATGTCTAGAAGAACTAAGATAGTTGCAACGTTAGGTCCAGCGACTGACGATAAAGAAATTTTAAAAAACGTATTAGCTGCTGGCGTTAACGTAGTTAGACTCAATTTTTCACACGGTATTGCACAAGATCATATTGATCGAGCCAATAATGTTAGAGCTATTGCCAAAGACCTTGGTATTTATGTCGGTATATTAGGTGACTTACAAGGCCCTAAAATTCGTGTTTCTACGTTTAAAAATGGTCCTATTAAATTAGCTATTGGTGATAAGTTTGAATTAAATGCTACTTTAGAAAAAGGCGAAGGTTGCCAAGAAAAAGTAGGCATTGATTATAAAAGATTAGTACAAGATGTTAATCCTGACGACATATTATTACTTGACGATGGCCGTGTACAATTAAAAGTATTATCTACGTCTGACACTTCAGTTTTTACTGAAGTGACTGTTGGCGGACCTTTATCAAATAATAAAGGTATAAACCGTAAAGGTGGTGGGTTAACAGCTCCAGCACTTACCGATAAAGATAAAGCTGATATATTAACTGCTGCTGAAATCAATGTAGATTTTTTAGCGGTATCTTTTCCTCGTGATGCTGCCGACATGGAGTATGCTCGTAAATTATCACAAGAAGCTGGTCTAGACGCGCAATTAGTATCAAAAATTGAACGTGCTGAAGCCGTAAATGATAACGATATTTTAGATGGTATTATTTTAGCCTCAGATATTGTTATGGTGGCACGCGGCGACTTAGGTGTTGAAATTGGTGATGCTGCCTTAGTTGGTAAACAAAAACACATTATTTTACGAAGCCGTCAATTAGACCGTGTTGTTATTACCGCAACTCAAATGATGGAAACAATGATCGAGCAACCAATGCCTACTCGTGCTGAGGTAATGGATGTATCTAACGCGGTATTAGATGGCACCGATGCCGTAATGCTGTCAGCTGAAACGGCTGCAGGTAAATACCCTGTTGAAACGGTTACTGCTATGGCTGCTGTATGTGAAGGTGCTGAAGCGCATAGCTCTGTACAGCATTCCCGTCACCGACTAGGACAAACGTTTTCTGGAGTATCTGATAGTATTGCACTGTCGGCAATGTTTGCGGCAAACCACTTAGAAGGTGTAAAAGCGATTGTTGCCTTAAGTGAATCTGGTCAAACTAGTTTAATCATGTCACGAATTTCTTCTGGTTTACCTATTTATTCACTTTCAAGACATGCAAGAACATTGACTAAAACAGCCATATATCGTGGTGTTTATCCGCTTGAATTTGATGGTGATTTTAGTGTAAATAATCATCACTTAATAAAAGATGTTATGAGTGAAATAGTTAAAAATGCAAAATTAGTGTTGGGTGATAAGGTTATTTTAACGCACGGTGAGCTAGTGGAATCTGTAGGTGACTCTAATACAATGAAAATAGTTACTGTTACTGAAGATCATATATAATTATTTCTATTAAATTTATAACTAAAAAAACCGCGTAAGCGGTTTTTTTATAGTTAATAAAAGCGTTACTACGTAAACATTATAAAATAAATGGCTATTTAACTTGAGTTAATCGTAATACTTATATAATTTTAAATAGACGCTATTTGCTTAATCCATTAAATATTTTATATATTACATTTTGATCATCTACAGGTTATTTTATGATAAAAAAGCACCTAATATGGGATTTACCCTTACGTATATTTCATTGGCTATTTAGTATCACTATTTTAGCTTGTTGGTATACCGCAGAACATAAAGAAGATCACATAGAGCTACATTTGCAATTAGGTCCTCTGGCATTAGGTTTAATAATATTTAGAATTTTATGGGGAATTATTGGCCCTAAGCATGCCAAATTCTCACAGTTTATCCCTTCACCAAGCACCCTATATACTTATCTTCGAAAACCAGATAAGTTCAAAGCAATACCAGGGCATAACCCACTCGGTGCTCTGATGATTATTTTAATGATTACATTAATTACTATACAAACCATCAGTGGTTTATTTATTAGTGACGACGTATTCTCTTCTGGACCTTATTACGGGAGTATAAATGAAAGTTTAGAAGTTGTTATGCGCTTTTTACATCACAATACTTTTGATTTTATGATTGGAGCAATTACCTTACACATCTGTGCAATCGCTTATTATTGGCAAGTTAAAAAGCAAAACTTAGTTACCCCTATGATTACGGGTAAAAAATCAGAAAAAGAGGTTAACGCATCTGATGCAATATCTCATTCTAAAACCTTACTTGGCGTTATTGTCGCGTTACTCTGTGCCAGTTTTGTTTATTGGCTCGTAGTAATCAATGCGCCTGTTATTGAAGAACTCTATTTT
>Ga0308012_10000427_pt1 | contig 25656 bp, 26 predicted proteins | sample Neamet179_FD_203133 | JGI IMG/M metagenome (GOLD analysis project Ga0308012, IMG submission 203133) | Marine microbial communities from water near the shore, Antarctic Ocean - #179 | ecosystem: Environmental > Aquatic > Marine > Unclassified | place: Southern Ocean | collected 2014-07-25 | reverse complement strand
CTAGGGTAAACAAAGAAAATAATTTCACTCTCATAGCGTGTATTTGTTAATCTATTTTACGTTTCGTGAACCACTTATCGTTAAAAGTAAAGGCTAAGTGGAACTTGATGTATTTCTCCTCTACTAAGTTGTTTTCTATCGTACCTCTTTTACCTAGCTGAACACCAATATTGGCAATGGCATTAGAGCGTTTTAATGGCAATCCAAAACCAAGGCTAAGACTTAAGTCGTGTAAATTTTCTTGAGTTGCATCTTGGCTTAATTCTGTTATAGCTAGAGAGCCAGTATTGTAGTTAACACCCATGCGATATTGAATGTTTTTCCAATAATTATGAACATCCTTTTTGTTAGGTATAAACCAGGCACCCACCTTAAATTGAGTAGCATTTTGAAGGTTTGCATCAGGCGATCCAAAAAGACTTAATTTAGACCATTCTTTAAATTCAAACTCCCCAGAAACAAACCAGAAATCTTCTTTCGCTAAAGACAAACCTGCTCCAAAAGCCTTTGGTAAAACTAAACCGTTAGATTTCGTAGCATCTATAGAGACAGTATCTCTTACGTACTCAAAGTTATTTACAATATTATACGTGTAAATTCCACCTTTATTACTTGCATTTAAATTTGCTTGCGGACTGTAGGTAGCACCAAAAATTAACTGCTTATCTGCAATAGTTGTCTGGTATTGAACACCAGCATCAAAAGAAAAATCTTTTACGGTATAAAGACTTTCATCTCTACGGTTAATAAAGTCTGGTTCGTCAGACCATAAATCTCTTCTTTCTTTTAGGGTACCGAAAAGAACATTGGTAGTTGCTCCTATAGAAAAACCTTCAAACAGTTCGGCTCCTATGTTAAAAAAAACACGACTTAAACCACCAGAACCTATATAGTCTATGTGTGTATTTAGAGTGTCGGATTCGTCGGTCCAAACAGAGCTTTCAGACAGCCTATAACCCTTAAAAGAATAGGGTAATAATCCCGCACTAAGTCCAACTCCTTTGGCGATAGGAAAACCTAAACTAAGGTAAGCCATTGAAGAGGTGAAAGTTTCTTGCTGTAAATTAGCGTCTTTCAAAAACAAAGAAGCTCCTCTTACCCCAACCTCAAAAGAGGTTAAGCTTAAAGCGCTTGTAGAGGCAGGATTACTTAAATTTAACTGATTATGAGAACGCAGAGCTATACCGATACCACCTAAGTCGGTGTTTAGTGCAAAGCCTTGGTTTTGAAATTCCCCTATTCCAAAAGAAGAATAAGGAGAATACGTGTTTTGCTGAGCCATTGTAAATAGAGGCAAGCAGAGTAAGGTAAATAATAAACTATTCGTTATTTTCATGGCTGTTGTGTTCCAGTATAAAGTGCATCCCTTTTAACAGGATATCTGCGTCGGCAAAGATGCTATTTTTTAATTTCTTATCAAAGAAAGCTACATCACCTCCTGTAAGAATTGTCTTTACTTGTGGGTAACGCAATTTATAGGCGTCTATTATGCCATCTAACTCCATTAGCACTCCATTAACAACGCCCGATAAAATAGATTGCTCTGTAGTCGTACCTATAAGGTCTGTAGGAATGTTTAATTCTACTAAAGGCAATTTACCAGTAAATTTATGTAGAGATTTAAGTCGCATTTTTAAGCCTGGGGAAATATTTCCGCCTAAATAAACTCCTTCTTTACTTATTATATCAAACGTGATGCAGGTGCCTATGTCAATTATTAAAACATTTCTATTTGGGAAACTTAAAAAGCCGCCAGCTGCCAAAGCAAGACGATCGGCACCTATTGTTTGGGGTGTATTATACTTATTTATAAAAGGCATTTTTAGTTTTGAGCTCAAATAATGTACTTTTATAGGTAATTTTTTTAAGAGCTCTTCCAGTTCATTTTCTAATGGTTTTACGGTACTTACAAGCACGCTTGTTGCTTGTCCTGAAAAATAATTTAGCAGTGCTTTTAATTCATTATCAGAACAATAACCTTTATTGTCTAACAAACCCTTACTAAAAGTAGCGTACTTAATTCTAGTGTTTCCTATGTCTAAAATGAGTTCCATAATCTGTAATTATTTTACAAAAATAATAATAATGTAAATTAATAAGCATTTTCTTTGATAGATAAAATCCTTGTGTCTATATTTGCATCCTCAATAATGGTGCTATAGCTCAGTTGGTAGAGCAATGGACTGAAAATCCATGTGTCCCTGGTTCGAATCCTGGTAGCACCACTTAAAAGCCTTATACGAAAGTATGAGGCTTTTTTGTGTGCCTTAAATTTTATTTATTGGTTAGTAAGAAGTCGAAACGGTAGTGTGCGTGGGGTAGGTTTTTATTTTGATTTAAAAAATTTCCATTCAGGTTGGTGGTATCTGCTAGTGCTATCATCTCCTCTTCAGACCAAAATTTCCCCATTTTGGGTTGATTAAAAAGCCATTGTTTAAAATAATAAACACGCTTGGTAAATGTATTATAGTAGGACCAAAAACATTTATGATCTGGAATATCGCCTAGTAAAATAATGCCGTTTGGTTTTAAAAGCTTTTTCATTTCAGAGACAACTTTTAAGCCTTCCTTAAAATTAAAATACTGAAAAGAAAAGTTAAGCATTATTTTATCGAATTTTTCACTGGTGTGTTCTGTAAGTGATGTAGCATCTCCTACAAGGTATTCGGTATTAGAATCGTTCGTGTTTTGATTGGCGCTATTTATTAATCCAGGCGAAAAATCTATTCCCAATACAGTGTTACAGTGTTTCGATAATCGCTTAGTAATAAGTCCATTTCCGCAGCACACGTCTAAAAGATTGTCTGTGGTTGATAGATTTAATAAGTCCACAAGGTGGGATTCAACCAACAAAAGACTTTCACTTTCCTTGTTAGAACTCCTTTGTACTTGATTAAAAAGTGATTTGTCGAGCGCAGATTTATTCCAATAAATTTTCCAATAAGACATAATTACCTAAACGTTTAGTAAGCGAAATTACTACTAAAAAATAAAACCTTATCGATAAATAAGGTTTTGATTAGCTTAAGTTAATGGATTACTTTTTCTTGAAAACAGAATACAATACTATAAGGGTGATAACACCAATAAAACTATTGTCGCCTAACTGATGTGAGGCATTTATGATATTAGCTAATGGATTCCAGCCAAACAAAGGTGTACCCACCATTAACTGTACTACAATACCTAGACACAAAAAAGGCACTGCAATATCGACCGAATAGCCAATAGCTTTTTTTATATACTTGAGTTGATCTTTAAACTTTTCTCCCATTGTATTTAAATTAAAAAATTAAAGCCCTACAAATGTAAGGCTTTAATTATGTTAATTATTTTTTACCCATAAAGGATAAAATAACTAATAATGCAATTAGTCCGGCTAAATCAGCAGCAGCAAATCTACTTACCAATTCTGTAATAGAACCAATTACGTCCATTCCTGCCCAGCCAATTCCTAATATTTGTGCTGTAATACCAAGTCCTACTAAAGACATTAATAAAGCAGTTAAACCTGAGATTAAATCTCCAAGCATTTTAAAAGCGTTAGCCATAATAATTAAGGTTTTAGTTAATACACTCAAATATAGAAAGATAGATTGTAGACTTCAAAATTATAAATGAAAGTCGCCCTATATTTTAAGGTAAACTATGTGTACTATTTTAATGTTCAAAAATGAACTGCAAACCTTACTGTTATTGGTGTTTTTTATATTTAATACGCTGATTATGAGTCTTTTTCATTACACTTATGAACAGCCTAATGTTATTAAGTATAATCAGCTACAACTCCATATATAACTAGTGGTGTGGTATATAAGAACAAAAAAACAGGGCACAAATCCTGTTTTTGCTCTTTTAGGGTGTTTTAAGTTAAAAATGTACTAGTTTAAGTGTAAATCTGTTTGAATATTTTCTATTTTTTTATTCAATTTATTCTTAATTAACTCATAATCCTTTTTAGAATTCAGTTTTTCATTCACAGAAAAATAAAATTTAATTTTAGGTTCTGTACCTGATGGGCGGGCGGTAAGCTTTGTTCCTTTATTTGTAATAAATTGCAATACATTCGATTTAGGTAAGCCTGTTTTTTCGGTATCCAAATAATCTATAAACGACACAACCTCTTCACCTACTATGGTTTTAGGTGAGTTAGCACGTAAATCTTCTAACATAGTGGAAATTTCTGCAGCACCGTGTCTACCTTTTTTAGTAATAGAAATAAGGTCTTCCAAATAAAAACCATGCTCTATATACATCTCTTGCATTAAATCGAAAAGATTTTTACCCTTACTTTTAGCCCATGCAACCATTTCGGCAATTAACGCACAAGACATTACAGCATCTTTATCTCTTACAAAGTCTCCCGCTAAATAACCGTAACTCTCTTCTCCTCCACCAATAAATTTTTCTTTACCCTCTAAAGCTCTAATAATTGCGCCAATGTGTTTAAATCCTGTAAGTGTATTGTATACTTTTACTCCGTTAGCAACAGCGATTACGTCCATTAAATCGGTTGTCACAATTGTTTTTGCTATAAATTCTTTACCTGTTATTTTACCTAATTCTTTCCAGCGTATAAGTAAATAATTAACTAATAAAGAACCCGTTTGATTTCCATTTAATAAAACAAACTCTCCTGATTCGTTAGGTATAGCAATACCTACTCTATCAGCATCTGGATCTGTACCCATCACTAATTCGGCTCCTTTTTCTTTTGCCAAAGCTATCGCTAATGCTAATGCAGCGGGCTCTTCAGGGTTTGGTGATTTTACAGTAGGAAAATTTCCGTCTATTATATCTTGAGAAGCCACGGTATGTACATTATTAAAACCAAAAGCTTTGAGTGCTTTAGGAACCATAACAGAGCCTGTACCATGAATTCCAGTAAATACAATAGGTAAATCATTGTGTTCTATAATCGATTTTGGAGACAAACTAAGCGTTTTTAAACGATTAACATACAACTCATCCATTTCTTCTCCTAAAGGTAATATAAGGGCTTTATTCGCTTTAAAATTAACCTCATTAATAGATAAACTTCTAACCTTATTAATTAATTGTACATCAAAAGGGCTTACTATTTGACAACCATCGTTGCCATAAACCTTATAACCATTGTATTCTTTAGGGTTATGAGAAGCTGTTATAACAATTCCACTTTTACAATGGAGCTCTCTTACAGCAAATGAAAGTTCTGGGGTGGGACGTAAAGCTTCAAACAAATGAACGGTTATTCCATTTGCAGATAAAACCTCTGCAGCAGTTTGAGCTAAAAAATCCGATTTATTTCTACAATCATAAGCAATAGCAACTGCAATTTTTTCGCCTGGATACATTTCAATTAATGTATTAGCTAATCCTTGTGTAGCCTTACCAATAGTATATTTATTAATTCTGTTGGGTCCTACACCCATAATACCACGCATTCCGCCAGTACCAAAATCTAAGTCTTTATAAAAAGATTCTATAAGCTCTTCTCCACCTTTAGAAATTAACGATTGTACTTCATTTTGTGTAATTATATCGTACGATTCCGAAAGCCATTCTTTAGCTATGTCAATGATTTTATGATCCATCTATTCTACTTTTTTGTATTTAAAAACTATATTTAATAAGACTCCCGAAAGTAAAAGGAAAATTCCAAAAATACTCATGAACGAATAAGTTTCTCCAAAAAATAGGTAACCATATCCAAAAGCAAATAAAACACCAATGTATTTATAAGTCATTATGTTTCCGGCTCTATCACTTTGAATTCCTTTAGTCATATATATTTGAGCAATTTGTGTAATTATACCTAATAAAATCAAATATACCCAATCTATTCCTTGAGGTTTTACCCAATTAAAATAGGATAAAACAGCCATTATCGGAGTTGCCACTAAAGGAAAGTAAAAAACTACAACCAAAGGATGTTCTGTATTTCTTAATAAGCGTATACAATTGTATGCTAATCCAGAAAAACAAGCAGACACTAATCCTATACCTACATATTTAAAAGAAATTTGACCTGAAATATCAAAACCTTTTAAAGTTAAAACACCTAAAAAAGCTAGAGCAAAAAAGAACCATTGTCTGTTTTTAATTTTTTCATTTAATATCCAAATAGCAAAAAATGCAGTAAAAATTGGAGATAAATATTGAATAGTAACAGCACCAGCTAGGGGTAAGTTTTGAAGCGTTATAAAAAATAATGTTAAGGCAGTAACTCCAAAAAAACCACGAGCTAAAAGCACTTTTTTATTATTTCCTAATACATAAATCTTCTTTTGTTTTAAGCTCGTAAAACTAATAAGTAGTGAAACAATAGAACGAAAAAAAACCAATTCGAATACAGGTATATGTGGTAGAGCTTTTACACACAAATGCATTAGTGAAAATGCAAATGAAGAAACAAGCATATACTGCGCACCTTTATTCATTGTTGTTATTTTGGGCGAATATACTAAAATTAGAAAGTAGTTTTATATACATCATTTACCTTCATAAAAAAAGCCTCGATAAATCGAGGCTTAAATTATATTTAAAAGTTTTCTTTTAAAAACTTGAGTACTTCTTGTTTTCCTTTTGGTTTGGCAACAATTTCCATATTGCGATCTAAAATAAACCAAGAAGGGGTTTTGTTAATTTTATAATCTAAGCAAACAGGAGATTTATAGTTTCCAAATTGTGAAACATTTTTCCAGTTGAAGTTTTTCTCCTCTACTGTATTTTTCCATTTTGTAGGATTAACATCTAAAGCCACACCAATAACTTCTAAACCTTTTGGTTTGTATTCGTTGTAAACTGGAACAAAACCAGGTAAATCTCTCATACAGTGTGGGCAGTGTGTTGCCCAAAACATAATGATTGTATATTTATTATTAGCACAGGTATTTTTAAGATTTACATCTCCACCATAATTATTTTTGATAGTAAAATCTGGAGGCGTACTTCCTATTTGTAAATTCTTTATTAAATCTGCTTTCTGACGTAGTAAATCGTTTATTTCAATATCTCCACAAGCTTCCCCATAAAAATACTCTTCCATAATATAAGTGGCTACATCTTCTAAACCAGAACCATAAAAACCATCTAGTAAGTTATAAAGCGCAAATTCAAATACTTTTTCATTCAATTTTGCTTTTTTCATTATATCATCTACTGCATTGTAATAACCAACTTCGGTATGACCACTATGCTTAATAATATAATCTTGAAAACGTGTTGCAAATACATCAGATCTTATAAAATTCTCATTTGTAAAATCTAAATCATCAAAATATTTAGCTTTATCTGTTGGATTACTTGCTAAACTTGCAACTTTTGCTGTAGAAAAATAAGTTCTAGGATATTTATTAATAACAGTCTGTACAAAATTAAAATGTTCCTTTTCTAATTTTGTTACTTCATTAGACATCTCGTTAACTTTTGCATCGTTACCTTGAGATCTAAACTGTCCTCTTTGTTGTTTTAAAGCTTTTATTTTTTTCTGCGTTGCTGAATCTTTATTTTTAAATTCCCAGTAAGCTTTATTCTCATTTGACTGTAAAACAGTTAAACCTTTTTCTAATCTTACTTGAGAAAAAGCTAAACTAACAACAGATTCTGTTGGGTTTAAAATTACATCAACAATATTATTTTCATTACCTAAAGCAATCTTATAATACCCTTTTGGGTGTGTTTTATAAGCAAAAGTAAAAGAACCATCTGCCAATACTTTCGTACTGTCTATTTTGTATTTATACTTTCCTTCTGTTCTGTATAAATCAACTTGTTTATTTGCTTGTCGCTGTATATTTAACTTTCCCTTTAAAGTTTGAGCTTCTGAAACACTCGAAAAGTTAAAAGATAAAAGGGCGATAAAAACTAAAAATATATTCTTCATTTTCTTGAAATTTGAGAGCACTAAAATAGTTAAAATTTTTAATGAAAAACAAAGCTAGCATTAATAGCTAATTAATTATTAAAATAATAAAACTTAAATAAAATTTAACAATCAAAACCCAATCAACCTTATTATATATATAGTATATATTTTTTAAGTTTCTTCTTTTTAAAAAACCTTAAAATATATGTATATATTATGTGCTGTTCATAGCTTGTATAAAATTATTACACTCTTATAGGATATTGAATTTGTAAAATACACTACACATTATTTATGGCTTTATTAACATAGAAATACTTTGTAAATCAGTAAATTAATTAAGTAATTAACAACTGTTAATATCTACTATATAGACTTATTGATTAATAATTTTATTGGTTTTTAAATGTTCATATCTGTATTAACTTATTCCCTTCTGTGCTCATAAAAAACAAACAACTTGACTTGACTATTAAATATAAATAGTGCCTTATAAAACCATTTTTAATAAGCAACACTTTGTTTTTAGAAACGATTAACCAGTTTTATTCTATACTAATAAAAGTATGTTAATAAGTGTGTACTGGTAATTAATCACTTACAACCGCTATTAACAATTTTATTTATGAATGTTTATAAGGTAAAAGCAGTGAGTATATGTATTATATTTGTACTCTAAAAATACATATTATGAAAATTGCTATCGCATCTGATCACGCTGGAGTGGATTATAAAGCTCGTTTGATAAGTTATTTAGAGTACAATGGATTCCAGGTTTCCGACCTAGGACCAATGACAGAAGATAGTGTAGATTATCCAGACTATGGGCATAAAGTTGCAGAAGCTGTAAGTTCTAAAAGTGTAGATTTTGGTATTCTTTTTTGCGGCAGCGGAAACGGAATAAATATGAGCGCAAACAAACACCAAGCTGTACGTTCTGCTTTGTGTTGGAAAAAAGAAATTGCAGAATTATCGAGACTGCACAACGACGCCAACGTTTTAACAATGCCTGCACGTTTTATATCGTACGAAGAAGCACAAGAAATAACAGCGCTTTTTTTAGCAACAGACTTCGAAGGTGGAAGACATGCGATAAGAGTTAATAAAATAGCTTCTTGTTAATATGAAAAACATACTATTTTCTTTCGCCGCCCTTTTATCTTTTTCTGCTTTTGCACAAGATAGTACTGCTATAAACTTTGCGAACACTATAAATGTTCAAGATTTAAAGGATCACCTATATATATTAGCCTCCGATTCTTTAGAAGGACGTGCTACTGGACAAAAAGGACAAAAATTAGCAGCCGACTATATTGCACGCCATTTTGAATCTATTGGCATTCCACCTTATAATGGAGAAACCTATTACCAGGAATTTCCCTTATTAACCCAAACTCTAGTAAACAGCAGTTTAACTATAAATAAGGAATTAACTTTTTTAGAGTCGTATTATACATCCCCATTTTATGGTTCTACTTCTTTAGAATTTGAATCTATACAATGTATTGGTTTTGGTATTGATGAAATTGATTGTTCGGATTACAGAACTATAGATGTAAAAGATAAGGTCGTTTTACTTTTCACAATTGACTTATTGTCCGATAAAGAACAATCTAAAATTACCAATAATGAAGATATAGATTGGGAATATCAATTAGAGAAAGCCTACCAACACGGTGCTAAAGCAGTGTTTTTTGTAGATAAGAATGTAAGCTCTAAACTAAAAAGATACAGTGCATATTTTACCAAAGAAAAAAGAAATGTATTTATTGAGTCTGCTAAGTTTAAACTTCCTTTTGCTTTTATAGATGCACAATACTTAGAAAGCACTCTTGGTGTTTCGAGCAAAAAGCTACTAAAAAAAGTGTCTCGTTGCAAATACCCTTCTTTTGAGGTAGTGGGTTCTTTTTCTACAGAAGTAAGTGAAAACCTCCTACAAGGAGAAAATGTTTTAGGGTATTTAGAAGGTTCAGACTTAAAAGAAGAACTTTTGGTTATTACTGCACATTATGATCATTTAGGTATTCACGATGGTGTTGTACATAATGGCGCAGATGATGATGGTTCGGGTACTGTAGCTATATTAGAATTAGCAGAGGCTTTTGCTAAAGCAAAAGCAGCAGGAAACGGCCCACGTAGATCTATTTTATTTATGCCCGTTGCTGGTGAAGAAATGGGTTTATTGGGCTCTTCTTATTATGCAGAAAACCCTGTTTTCCCTCTAGAAAATACCATAGCCGACTTAAATATTGACATGATTGGTAGAATGGATGAAAACCATGAAGGAAACCCTGACTACGTGTATTTAATAGGAGCAGATAAATTAAGTACAGAGCTTCATCAGGTTTCTGAAGATGCCAACACCTATTATACGCAGTTAGAATTAGATTATACTTTTAACGACCCAGAAGACCCTAATCGTTTTTACTACCGATCTGACCATTATAATTTTGCAAAGAATAATATTCCAGTTATTTTTTACTTCAACGGAGTTCATGCAGACTACCATAAAGCTACCGATACAGTAGAAAAAATACACTTTGGAAAAATTGCTTCTATATCTAAACTCGTTTTTCATACAGCTTGGCAATTAGTAAACCAAGACAAACGTATTGAGGTAGACGTGCAAAGCGATTTTAAAAACGATAGAAGATAATGTTTTACGCTTGGGTAGACGATAAAGATAAACTGAAAGAAACTTTGGGTTTATTAAGCTCTTCTAGCCCTGCTATTTGGGGTAGAATGGATGCTCAGCAAATGGTGGAACACCTGATTGTGCTTTACAATATTTCTAATAAAATGCAAGAAACCAGCATTTTAACTCCAGATAAATACATATATAAATCGCAAGAATTTTTAAGGAGTGAGGAGTTAATGCCAAAGAATTTTGTTGCTAAATTCTTGCCCCTAGACCCCATTCCTTATGTTTATTCTTCTATCGAAGAAGCTATAGATCACCTTCTCTCCTCCTTAGATTCTTTCCAAGCTTACTGGAGCGGTAAAGAAGAGGAAACACTTAATCACCCAGTGTTTGGTAAACTTAACAAAGTGTTGTGGGACAGAGTTCACAACAAACACCTACACCATCATTTTTTACAATTTGGGTTGATTAAATAGATTGTGTACCTATAAAGAGTCCGCAATTTTCCGATCGTTAGCCAGTCGAGGTATTTTATTTTGCCCTCCTAGTTTACCCTGCGACTTCATATACTTATGGAACGCGTTTTTAGGTAAGCTCGTAATTTTTAGCTGTCTAAGTATTTTCCCCTCAATAAGGTCTTTATAATAAGAATTTTGGGCTTGTAAATTTTCGTCTATAAGTTTTTCGAACAGCGCCACGTCTTTAGCGTCTGCAGCAAATTCTATAAGCCATTCGTGGTAGGGTAATCCTTCTTCTGGTTCTGTTTGAGGCGCAACGGTAAACTCACTTAACTCTACTTCGGTACATTGCTCCATTGCCAAACGAATAGCTTCTTCAACCTCTTTGGCTATTACGTGTTCGCCAAAAGCAGAAGTAAAGTGTTTTATTCTTCCAGTAACAATAATTCTATAAGGCTCTAAAGAAGTGAACGCAACGGTATCACCAATATTATACCCCCATAATCCAGCGTTTGTATTTAAAATTAACACATAGTTAATGCCCATTTTAACTTCCCCTAAAGAGATACGTGTTGGGTTTTCGTCGTAAAACTCATCTGCAGGTATAAACTCGTAGAATATTCCGTAGTCTAAAAGTAACAACAAACCCTTTTCATCTTGCTTTTCCTGAAAAGCTATAAAACCTTCTGAGGCTGGATACAACTCCAGGCTGTCTACTTTTTTACCAATGAGTTCTTCAAACTTCTTACGGTAAGGTTCGTAGTTTACACCCCCAAAAACAAAGAGAGAGAAGTTGGGGAATAGTTCAGAAATTGTTTTTCCTGTTTTAGCTTGTAGCCTCTCAAAATACATTTGCACCCAAGAAGGAATTCCACTAATAAGGCGCATATCTTCTGGAAGAGTTTCCTCAATAATGGCTTCTACTTTTGTTTCCCAATCTTCTATGCAATTGGTTTTATAAGAAGGCAATCTGTTGGATTGTAAATAAGAAGGAACAAAGTTAGCTACTATACCCGAAAGCCTACCATTAGGAACGGTTGGATTCATATCTAGCTCTGGAGATCCTTGTAAGAAAATCATTTTTCCATTTATAAAATGATGATTTCCAGAATCTACGATATAGTGTAAAAGAGCACTTTTAGCTGCTTTTATCTGGTATGCTAAGGATTCTTTGGTGAGTGGTATATATTTAGCTCCAGATGTAGTGCCTGATGTTTTGGCAAAGTATAAGGGGCTGCCCTTCCAAAGGATGTCTTGTTCCCCATTTTTAATTCTTTCTATATACGGCTTAAGCCCTTCGTAATCTCTTACAGGAACTTGGGTTTTGAAATCTTCGTAATTGCTTATTTCACTAAAACAATGATCTTTTCCAAAAGCGGTATTTGCAGCAGTTTTAAGCAGCTGATGTAAAACTTTCTGTTGAGTTTCTAACGGATTAGAGCTCCATTTTTTTGTTTGGACAACATCGCGATTCGCAATAATTTTACCGAAAAATGACTTTATAGACATTAGAATAAAATATGGTGTTCTGGATTAATAGCCTTGCCTTTATGCCACAGCTCGAAGTGTAAATGAGGCCCTGTACTTAGCTCTCCAGAGTTTCCAATTATGGCAATTACATCACCTGCTAAAACCGTTTCGCCAATTCTTTTTAGTAATACAGAATTGTGTTTGTAAAATGAAATCAAATCGTTTTCGTGCTGTATAGCTATTGTATAGCCTGTTTCTGTAGTCCAGCTAGAGAGTATAACTGTACCGGGTAAACTCGCTTTTATTGCTTCGTTTTCTGGTGCTACCACGTCAATTCCGTAATGCTCTTTTTGAATATCGAATTTATCGGTAATAAGCCCTTTTATGGGAGCATAAAATGCTATATGTTGTAAGGTTGTAGGGTTTTCTGTTTCTTCAGAAAGGACATTAAAACGATCTTCTCTTTCTACAGCCTCCCTAAATAAGGAGTCTTCGTGAGATGCACTTAATTCGCTGTTTTTTATGGAGCTAACTATTACAGAATCAGAAAAAAGAGAGTCGTCTATATTCTCACCTTTTAGAATTCTTTCGAGCATTAATTGTTTCTGCTCTTTAATTTTCAAATCCGCCAATAAAGAATCTGTTTTTATAGTTAGATGTACGAGGTCTTTAGATAGATGCGGTGGAGAATATCCTGGAATAAACTCCCTTAAAGGTGTGTATGCAATTAGTAGAGTGCTAAGTGTGGCAATAAGGAGTAAAACAGAAAGTATGCGTGTAAGTATTTGGAACCTACTTAAGCTGGTGGAACTCAATTCCTTTAAGGACTGATCGTCGAGTACAACAAATCGCAACCTAAATCTTAGGGTATCTAAAAAGGAGTTCTTCTTTTTCATAAAGCAAATATCGCAAATTACGCGAGATAAATGGAGGATGTATGATTTGAAAATTTATTAAATAGAGCCCTAATATAGGTTCTTACTTTTTTGCAGGTAATTTTCTATTTACCCTCTTAGTTTATCGTTCAAAAAAAGTCCCTCCCATAAAAATGGAAAGGACTCTGCGTTCTTATAATAAATGAATCACTAGCTTAACTAATGAAAGATTATTAGACTACAATATTGATGATTTTCTTAGGAACGATAATTACCTTTTTAGGCGACTTACCCTCTAGGTAATGTACAGACTTTTCGTGTGCCAAGATTTGTTTTTCTATTTCAGCTTTATCCATATCTAAAGGGAATTCCATTTTAAAACGCATTTTCCCATTAAAAGAAACAGGATACGTGTGTGAACTTTCTACTAAATGAGAAGCTTCAAATTTGGGGAATTCTTGGTAGGTAACTCCATCTGTATGCCCTAGTAATTCCCAAAGTTCTTCGGATATGTGAGGGGCATAAGAACACATTAAAATTACCAAAGGTTCTAACACAGATCGTTTATTACATTTCTGTGCAGTAAGCTCATTTACACAAACCATAAAAGTACTTACCGAAGTATTGAAAGAGAATGCCTCCACATCTTCTTGTACTTTCTTGATTGTTCTATGTAAAGTTTTCAACTCTTCCTTTGTGGTTTCAGCATCACTAATTACAAAGTTGTTTTCTGCATTGTGGAATAAGCGCCACAGTTTACGTAAGAAATTATTTACACCCGAAATACCGTTGGTGTTCCATGGTTTAAATTGCTCCAAAGGGCCTAAAAACATTTCGTACATACGAAGGGTGTCTGCACCGTATTTCTCCACAATTAAATCTGGACTAACCACATTAAACTTCGACTTCGACATCTTCTCTACCTCTGCACCACATTTGTATTCTCCCTCTTCGAGGATGAATTCTGCATTTGCAAAATCTGCACGCCACCCTTTAAATGCTTCCACATCTAAAGTGTCGTTCTCCACCATATTTACATCTACATGAATAGGTGTCGTATCGTGTTGGTCTTTAATTCCGTGAGAGACAAAAGTGTTGGTGTCTTTAATTCTGTACGCAAAGTTAGAACGACCTAAAATCATTCCTTGATTGATCATCTTTTTGAAAGGCTCTTGCTCAGACACATAACCCATGTCAAATAAGAACTTCATCCAGAAACGCGAGTACAACAAGTGTCCAGTAGCATGCTCCGATCCACCAATGTATAAATCGACATTTCTCCAATATTCTTGTGCGTCTTTAGAAACAAATTCACCGTTGTTACTTGCATCCATATAACGCAAGAAATACCAAGAAGACCCAGCCCATCCAGGCATTGTATTGGTTTCGATAGCATTTCCATCGGCAGTTTCCCAGTGTTCTGCTCTCGCCAAAGGCGGTTCGCCATCTTCTGTGGGTAAGTATTTTTCTACTGTGGGTAAAGCAACAGGAAGGTCTTTGTCTTCCATAGTTTTAGGCATTCCATCCTCAAAATATACTGGAAATGGTTCTCCCCAGTATCTCTGGCGAGAGAAAATTGCATCGCGTAAGCGGTATTGAATTTTACCTCTTCCGATCCCTTTTTCTTCAATCTTAGCAATAATTGCTGTGGTTGCGTCCTTAACTTCTAAGCCATTTAGGAATTCAGAATTTAGGAGTGTTCCTTCTTTTCCATCGTGTGATTCTTCTGGTAGATTACCACCAGAAATAACGGGCATAATTGGCAAGTCGAAGTTATTTGCAAATGCAAAATCACGGCTATCGTGTGCAGGAACAGCCATTACCGCACCTGTTCCGTAACTTGCTAGAACGTAATCTCCAATCCACACAGGAATTTTAGCTCCCGTAAATGGGTGTTTCACGTAAGCACCTGTAAATTGACCAGAAACGGTTTTTACATCCGACATCCGATCGCGCTCCGAACGCTTTTTCGTCTTGTCTATATATTCTGTAATTGCTTCTTTATATTCATCAGTAGTAATACGAGCTACAAATTCATGCTCTGGAGCTAAAGTCATATACGACACTCCAAAAATGGTGTCTGGACGTGTGGTAAAAACCTCTACTTCTATATTTTCATCAGAAGCTAAAGCATCACTTTCCAATTCAAAACGAATAGAAGCACCTTCCGATCTACCAATCCAATTTCTTTGTTGTTCCTTAATTGCTTCTGTCCAATCGAGGGTGTTTAAATCGTCTATAAGTCTTTGTGCATATGCCGTAATTCTCATCGACCACTGCATCATTTTCTTTTGAACTACTGGATGTCCACCACGTTCAGAAAGACCGTCTTTTATTTCGTCGTTTGCTAATACGGTACCCAATTCAGAGCACCAGTTTACCATTGTTTCCGAGCGGAAAGCTAAACGATAAGACAATAAAATTTCTTCTTGAGCTCTTTCAGATTTAGCATTCCATTGCTCAGCTGTAAATAGTGCGACTTCCTCAGAAACTGCTTTTACTTTAGTATTTCCTTCCGATTTAAATCGAGCGACTAAAGAGTCTATAGATTTTGCTTTATCTTCTACTTTACAATACCAAGAATTAAAAATCTGCTTAAAAATCCATTGAGTCCACTTGTAATAGTTTGGCTCACTAGTACGCACCTCTCTATCCCAATCGAAAGAGAAACCAATTTTATCTAATTGGTCTCTGTATCGAGAAATATTTTCGCTGGTAGTAATTGCTGGATGCTGTCCTGTTTGAATAGCATATTGCTCTGCAGGTAATCCAAAGGCATCGTAACCCATTGGATGCAGCACGTTAAATCCTTTTAAGCGTTTGTATCGTGCGTAAATATCCGAAGCTATATATCCTAAAGGGTGCCCCACGTGTAGTCCTGCCCCAGATGGGTAAGGAAACATGTCTAGTACATAATACTTAGGTTTTGTGGAGGTAGATTCTGCTTTGAAGGTTTTTTGTTTCGCCCAATGCTTTCTCCACTTTTCTTCTATACTTCTAAAATTATACTCCATTACTTATCGCTAATCTACAGATTTACAAGACCTTGATGGGTCTTTTTTTGAGAGCAGCAAAGATAGGTTATTTGTACGGAAATCGTAAGCGGTAAAACGGAAAACGTACGAGGAGTATTGTTGCTTGTTAGTGTTAAATGCGAAGCATGAAGTTTAGAATTACCTACAGACTTACTTGGCGCTATTCCTGTTCCTTCTTATATTTCGTTCTAGATCTTTCTATAAAACAAAAGCCCCATCCAAAAGGACGGGGCTTCAAAAATAGTTTATTGTATTGTCAACGTTTTAGACTTCAGTCTCACGTTTTCCGATTTACATTCTCTAGCAGAATTCGTCGAATGCAGCCATTAGGTTTTCTGCAATTGCACCAGCAGCTCTACCTTCAATATGATGTCTTTCTAACATGTGTACTACTTCACCGTCTTTAAATAAGGCGATACATGGAGAAGATGGAGGGAAAGGAATCATAAATTCTCTTGCCTTATCAACAGCTTCTTTATCAACACCAGCAAAAACAGTAGTTATATGATCTGGTTTTTTAGCGTTTTTTACCGCAGCTTTAGCTCCGGGTCTTGCGTTTCCTGCGGCACAGCCACAAACAGAGTTTACTACAACTAATACAGTTCCTTTTTTAGTCCCTAATAAGTTGTTTACTTCATCGGCAGTACGTAATTCTGTAAAACCTTCTTGCGATAAATCCTGACGCATTGGCGCCACCATGTGTTCTGGATACATATTTCTTTGTTTATGTGTTCTTTATGATTCAGCAAAATTACAAAACTACTAAAGGATAGTCGCTAAAAAGCACATGTATTTTATCCCTCTCTATTCTGACAGAATTTAAGGATTTGTCAAATTCAATATGTACTTTTGTCCTCAAGAAAATTCATGATGGAAAAAATTGGTCTCTTTTACGGTTCAGACACTGGTAATACTGAAAATATTGCCCTGAAAATACGTGAGCAAATTAGCAAGGAAAATGTATATGTTGTTGATATGTACGACGCTACCATCGAAGAGTTTTCAAAATACGATAAAATTATCCTAGGACTTTCTACTTGGCACGACGGTCAGTTGCAAAGTGACTGGGACACCTTTTTTGAAGAATTTAAAGAGGTGGATTTTACAGGTAAAAAAGTCGCTCTTTTTGGTTTAGGCGACCAGTACGTATACTGCGATTATTTTATTGATGGTGTTGGAATTATTGGCGAGGTCGTTATCGCAAATGGAGGTACTATAGTTGGTAAATGGCCAACCGAAGGTTATGAGCATACCGAGTCGAAAGCAGAGCTAGAACAAGGTGTTTTTTTAGGTTTAGCTTTAGATGAGGACAACCAATTTGATCAAACAGAGGAAAGAGTAGCTACCTGGGTAGAACAAATTAAGAAGGAGTTTCCTATATAAAAGCATTTAGTCTCTATATACTGCGGACCTATTCACATCAAATTTCCCTACTCTTCGAGCCAACTTTTATACTCCACGTAATTATCGGCAATCCCTTTAATAAGTCGTGCGCTTTGTTCTTCATTAAGATCTTTTACTTTTTTTGCTGGAACTCCAGCGTATATACAACCAGATTCAATTACTGTATTTTCTAATACAACCGCACCAGCTGCAACGATACTGTTTGAGTTCACAACACAGTTATCCATTACTATAGAACCCATACCTATGAGTACATTGTCGTGAATGGTACAACCGTGAACCATTGCATTATGTCCTATGGAAACGCTGTTCCCAATCGTGGTACCATATTTTTTATAGGTACAATGAATAACTGCGCCATCTTGGATGTTTACCTTATTTCCAATTTTAATGAAATGCACATCTCCTCTCACAACGGCATTAAACCATACAGAACAATCACTCCCCATAGTAACATCTCCAATAATAGTTGCGTTTTCTACAATTGTACAATTGTCACCCCATACAGGACTTTTACCTTTTATTGATTTCACCAATGCCATATCTGTTCTTATTTGTAAATTTGTCCAAAATTAAGGAAGATGAGCGAGAATAAAGTAGGAACCACAGTTTATGCTGAATCTACACCCAATCCAAAAGTAATGAAATTTGTAGCTAACAGAGCTATAATACAAGGAGACAGCGTAGAATTTATGAATATTGACGAGGCAATGAGCTCTCCATTAGCCATAAAACTATTCCATTTCCCCTTCGTAAAAGAGATTTTCATTGCTAAAAACTTCGTGTCTCTTACGAAGTATGAGATGATGGAGTGGGAAGATATCGTATTGGAGTTGCGTGAGTTTATACGTGAATATCTTGCTGATGGCGGTGTTGTTGTAAATGAAACAGAAGAAAAAAATTCTGAAAATGACGCTCCACAAGCTGAAAAACAAGTTATTGAAGCGGTTCTGCCGGAAGAGTTGGGTGAGATAGAAACTCGTATAGTCGATATACTTGAAGAATATGTTGCTCCAGCTGTAGAGTCTGATGGAGGGAATATTAAATTTATCTCTTTCGAAGATGGGAAAGTTTCCGTGTTACTGCAAGGTGCTTGTAGCGGCTGCCCCTCATCTACATTGACCTTAAAACAAGGAATAGAGAGTATCTTAAAGAAAATGTTACCGACTTTAATTACTGAAGTCGTTGCTATAAATGGGTAACTAGTAGGTTTATAACTTTAATAGTTCTACTTTTAATGCTTGTTGTTTGAAATAACAGCAAGCATTTGTAGGTTTTCATTTAATGTTACCCCATTAAATAATCTATTAAGTACAAGAGCCTGTTTTATACAGGCTTTTTTTTATTTCTATGAAAAACGAAGAATTCATCCAACTTAGGCTCCTTAACGAAAGTAAAAAACTCCTTGAGGCGGGTTTTATTTTCCCAACCTTTCTTTTGGTAAGTCAGGGTATAGAAACGCTAGGCGCCTTTCTCGACAATAAACCGATTGCTGTAAAAGCACAATCTAAAAAAAGATTTCACCTTGCTATTGAGGAGTTATTCCCAGTTGAATATAAAGAGCTAAAGGCGAACGATTGGCTTTATAAGCAGCTCCGCTGCAACCTTAGTCATATGTGTAGTACTGGCGCTTTTATTATCTTCAGCTCTCAAAAAGAGAGTACGTACACACACTTAGAACTCCTTAATGGAAAGCGTGTGTTTCTAGTTGAGAACCTTGTGCATGATTTTCACAAAGCTTGCTTTCGGGTCATTGCTCTTTTAGAAAAAGGCGAGATTAAACAAAAAGCGATGGCGCTGAGTTAAATCAGGCTCCTTAAAATTCAGACATTCAGTAATTCAATGTATTTTTGCAAGTAAATTCATACACATGATTGTACATCCTTATTCTCGTCCACGAAGACTGCGTAAATCAGCAGCTATTCGATCTTTAGTGCAAGAAAATAAAATTCTAGCTAGCGACTTTATCGTTCCTTTATTTTTTATGGAAGGCGAAAACTGTAAGGAAGAGATTTCTTCTATGCCTGGTTATTTTCGTTTTAGCTTAGACCTTTTACTAATAGAGGTAAAAGAGTGTTACGAATTAGGCTTGCGTAGTGTTTTGTTGTTTGCTAAAGTTTCCGACGAACTTAAAGATAATACGGGTACAGAATCTTTAAACCCCGACGGTTTAATGCAAAGAGCTATTCGTGCGATTAAAGAATTTTACCCGGAGATGTATGTAATGACTGACGTTGCCTTAGATCCGTATTCTTCTAACGGCCACGATGGTATTGTTGAAGATGGAGAAATAGTAAACGATATAAGTGTAGAAATTCTCGGAGAAATGGCTCTGTCTCATGCTCAAGCTGGTGCCGATATGGTGGCGCCTTCGGACATGATGGACGGCCGGATTGGTTTTATCCGTGAAATCCTCGAAGAACATGAGTTCCCTAATGTAGGAATTATGGCATATTCTGTAAAATACGCTTCTTGTTTTTATGGACCTTTCCGCGATGCTTTAGATTCTGCTCCCGGTTTTGGCGATAAAAAAACATACCAAATGGATCCAGCAAATTCTGAAGAAGCCTTAAGAGAATGTGCTTTAGATATTCAAGAAGGTGCCGATATTATTATGGTTAAACCAGGAATGCCTTATTTAGATATGGTTCGTATGGTAAACGATAAATTTGAGGTTCCTGTAGCTGCTTACCAAGTCTCGGGAGAGTATTCTATGATACACGCCGCAGCAGAAAAAGGTTGGTTAAATTTAGAGGAAGCGATGTTAGAATCTATTATCGGATTTAAACGTGCAGGAGCTAATTTAATAGCTAGTTATTTTGCTAAAGATATTGCCAAATTATTAAAAAAATAAATCAGATGAAGACCAGTAAAGATCTTTTCGAGAGAGCTCAATTGTATATTCCAGGGGGTGTAAATTCGCCTGTAAGAGCATTCACATCTGTAGGAGGAACTCCTGTTTTCTTTAAAGAAGCAAAGGGTTCTATAATGGTAGATGTTGAAGGAAAAGAATACATTGATTATATAGGTTCATGGGGACCAATGATTTTAGGTCACTGTCACCCACCAGTTTTAAAGGCATTAAAAAATGCCGCAGATAACTCTACCTCTTTTGGTGCTCCAACAGATTTAGAAACAGACATTGCAGAGTTAATTTGCACTATGATGCCTGCTGTAGATAAGGTGAGAATGGTAAATTCTGGCACCGAAGCTTGTATGAGCGCTATTCGTGTTGCTAGAGCTTATACCAATAGAGAGAAATTTATAAAATTTGAAGGCTGTTACCACGGCCATGCCGATGCTTTTTTGATAAAAGCAGGGTCTGGTGCTATTACTTTAGGAGTGCCTAACTCTCCTGGGGTAACTACAGGAACAGCTAAAGACACCCTTTTAGCTCGATTTAACGATTTAGCACAAGTAGAAGAAGTTTTAAATGCTAACAAAGGCGAAGTAGCGGCTATTATAATAGAACCAGTTGCAGGAAATATGGGATGTATCCCTCCTCAAAAAGGCTTTTTAGAAGGCTTACGTAAACTTTGTGATACTCATGGAGCAGTACTTATTTTTGATGAGGTAATGACTGGTTTCCGTCTTTCTGCTGGCGGAGCTCATAAACGCTTTAATATACAACCAGATATGGTTTGTATGGGTAAAATTATTGGTGGTGGAATGCCGGTAGGTGCTTTTGGTGGTAAAGAAGAAATTATGAATATGGTGGCTCCTTTAGGTCCCGTTTATCAAGCGGGAACACTTTCGGGTAACCCTTTGGCTATGTCTTGTGGTTATACACTCTTAAAAGAGTTAAACGACAATCCGAGTATTTTTACAGAGCTAGAGGAAAAAACTGAATATCTAGAACAAGGGATGCGTAAAGTGTTTGATAAGTACAATTTAAAAGTGTGCATCAATCGTTTGGGTTCTATGATTAGTTTTCACTTTAATAGTAATGGAGTTGTTAATTTTGACGACGCATGTAATGCTGATGCAGATTACTTTAAAAAGGTGTTCCATGGAATGCTAAAGAGAGGTATTTACTTAGCTCCCTCTGCTTTCGAAACCTTATTTATTGCACGAACGCATACACAAGAATTGCTCGATAAAACGATTCAAGCTTTAGACGAATCTATTCAAGAAATTGAAGGGTGAGTAAATACGTTGAAATAGAAAAGTTAAGCCTGGAAATTATCTGTTCTGAGAAATCGGTAGCCGATAAAATGCTGCTATTGTGCAATTTATTAGACAATAAGTTTAGTCATTACAATTGGACTGGTTTTTATTTGGCTGATGTAGAAAGAAAATTGCTACACTTAGGCCCTTATATAGGAGAGCCAACCGACCATACCACCATCCCTTTTGGGAACGGAATTTGTGGGCAAGCGGCAGAAACTAAGCAAACTTTTTTGGTAGACGACGTAAGCGCAGAAAGCAATTATATTTCGTGTAATATTTTTGTGAAGTCAGAGATTGTTGTACCCATTATAAAAGAAGGGATTGTTTTAGGGCAAATAGACATTGACTCAAATACGGTTGCGGCTTTTAAAAATGAAGATCAGGAATTATTAGAAAACATTTGTAAAGCTTTAGCGCCCTACATTATATGAAAAAGGACTACGAATTTATAGAAGGCGAAGTTTTACTCTTTAATAAACCATTGCATTGGACTAGCTTCCAGTTGGTAAATAAAGTGCGCTGGTTGATTAAGAGAGAGCTTCAAGTAAAGAAAATAAAAGTAGGTCATGCAGGAACTCTAGATCCTTTAGCTACGGGAATGATGATCTTATGTACTGGTAAAAAGACCAAAGAAATTGACCTTTATCAGGCAGCCGAAAAAGAGTACATAGCAACTATTAAATTAGGGGCTACGACTCCAAGTTACGATGGAGAAACAGCAGAAAATTACTTTTTTGCCACCAAGCATATTAACGAAACGCTCATAAAAAAAGCATTACTCAATTTTTTAGGTGCCATAGAACAGTACCCACCAATATTTTCTGCAATAAAAGTCGGTGGAAAAAAACTCTATGAAAGTGCTAGAAAAGGCGAGGAAGTAGTCTTGAAACCAAGAAATATCACCATTAACGAAATAGAAGTGCTATCTATAAACATGCCTTATGTGGAGTTTAGAGTTTCTTGTAGTAAAGGAACCTACATACGCTCCTTAGCTTTCGATATAGGTAAAACCCTTAATAGCGGTGCATGGTTGTGTAAACTACAGCGAACAAAAATTGGCGAATACGATTTAAAAAACGCCATCGACATACAAGACTTTCAAGAAATGATGAAGTCGACATAATTCTTTACTACAATATTTAATTTCATATATTTGCAAGCCTTAAAAATAGACGTTCTATGATTACCAAAATGAAACTTTCACACTTCAGCTATGTGTTGCCGGAGGAGTTGTTGGCTAAAAGACCAGCACAAAGCCGCGATGAATCTAGATTGATGGTGGTACATCGCGAAACGGGGAAAATTGAACATAAACAGTTCAAGGACCTTACTGATTACTTTGATGACCAAGATGTGATGATCTTGAATAATACCAAGGTTTTTCCTGCACGTATGTATGGTAATAAGGAGAAAACTGGTGCTAGAATAGAGGTGTTTTTATTGCGTGAGTTAAACCAAGAAAACCGCCTGTGGGATGTGTTGGTAGACCCTGCAAGAAAAATACGTATCGGTAACAAGTTGTATTTCGGAGAAGACGAATCTTTGGTTGCTGAGGTAATCGATAATACAACTTCTAGAGGTAGAACACTGCGTTTTTTATACGACGGACCTTACGAAGAGTTTAGAAAGAAATTACAGGAACTTGGTGAAACGCCACTTCCTAAATACATCGATAGAAATCCAGATTCTGAAGATGATGAACGATACCAAACAGTATACGCTAAAGAACAAGGCGCTGTAGCTGCTCCTACTGCAGGAATGCACTTTAGTAAACACCTACTTAAGCGTTTGGAAATTAAAGGAATTAACTTTGCTGAGGTTACACTTCATGTAGGTTTAGGTACTTTTCGTCCTGTAGAAGTAGAGGATTTATCGAAACATAAAATGGAGTCTGAGCAAATTTCTGTAAAACAGGATGCTTGTGATGTCGTAAACAAAGCATTAACAGATAAAAGACGTATTTGCGCTGTAGGTACTACTACACTTAGAGCTGTAGAGAGTTGTGTTTCTACTCACGATACCTTAAATCCGTTTGATGGTTGGACAAATAAATTTATTTTCCCTCCTTACGATTTCAAAATCCCGAACTGTATGATAACAAACCTTCATACACCTCAATCTACTTTAATGATGCACACTGCTGCTTTTTGTGGTTTTGAGCTTCTTAAAAAAGCGTATGCTGAAGCGATAAAAGAGAAGTACAACTTCTTTACTTATGGCGATGCAATGTTGATTATATAAAATCACCTTATTTTAATAAAAAGCTAAAAGATGATACCATCTTTTAGCTTTTTTTGTTTTTACTATATTGCAGTTCTCAACACTGTACACTATTATTCAATATGAAATATTACGCTATCATAGTAGCTGGAGGATCTGGACAAAGAATGAACAACTCCATTCCTAAACAATTCATCGAATTGAGTGGGAGACCTATTTTGATGCATACCATAGAGCGATTTTATTCAGCACAAGCTTCTATTGCACTAATCGTAGTATTGCCAAAGTCACATCACCATACTTGGGAAACACTTTGTAATAAACACAATTTTAATATCCCTCATACAGTATGCGATGGAGGTATTACCCGTTTTCAGTCGGTTAAAAAGGGTCTTGCTATCTGTACAGAAGATTCTATTATTGCAGTACACGATGGCGTTAGACCTCTTGTATCACCCGATTTTATTTTGAATATCTATAAAGAAGCAGAATCGAAAAAAGCAGTTATTCCTGTTTCTCCTGTAGTAGAATCTATTCGTAAAGTTAAGGGAGATTCTAGTGAAGCTTTAGATCGAAGTAATTATTATACGGTACAAACGCCACAGTGCTTTACTTCCACCCTACTCCACAAAGCTTACCTACAAGAGGAGGCTTTAATTTTCACTGATGATGCTTCCGTAGTTGAAAGCTTAGGGGCAAAAGTGCACCTTTTTGATGGAGAAGTTGATAATATTAAAATCACGACACCTAAAGATTTACTTTTAGCTGAGGCATTGCTGAATCTTTAGTTGGTAAGCTTACGCCAAGACCTTCACACTAGAATTCTCGGTCAACATCAACCCATCAACATTCTCAATTAAAACAATACCAGGATTAGTACCCGTTGTTAAGGTACCCAAATGGTCATATCCAAAAAAGACTGCTCCATTTTTACAAGCCCAAGTGAGTAATTCTTCTGTAGTAATATGTGGGGAATTAGCCTGTATAAGCTTGATTTCTTCTAGAATACTCAGAGTATCATTTGAGGCTAAAGAGTCTGTTCCAACGGTGATTTTTAAGCCCTTTTTAAGCCATAAATCGTAATTTGGTAATCTACGTTCTATATACCAATTTGCTTTAGGGCAGGTGCACCAATACGCATTGTTAAAGTGTGCTTCTACTTGATCGATATCCGCAACTTCTGAGCAAGTATTATGCACCAATAGTACTTTTTGCTCTTTGGGTAAATATTGTAATAAGCTATAAACGGATGAATTTTGCTTAAATGCCAGTTGCGAAGAAATGTCTAAACCTTTACCAGAAAATAAATCTGCTAAATCGCCTTTAGACTCTAAAAACAATTCGTTTTCTGAAGACGTTTCTTGATGATGAATACTGATGATTTTATCGCTCGAATTTGCATAAATCCCTTTTAGTAAATCTGGAGAAACTGAATATGGTGCATGTGGAACTAAAGAGGCGTCTAGCCCTGACCTTGTATATTCGTCTACTACGTTTTCCCCTGCTGCTACTAAATTCGCTGCTTGCGATTTAT
>Ga0308012_10000424_pt1 | contig 25718 bp, 20 predicted proteins | sample Neamet179_FD_203133 | JGI IMG/M metagenome (GOLD analysis project Ga0308012, IMG submission 203133) | Marine microbial communities from water near the shore, Antarctic Ocean - #179 | ecosystem: Environmental > Aquatic > Marine > Unclassified | place: Southern Ocean | collected 2014-07-25 | reverse complement strand
CATTAATAAACATTGAACAAGAACCACATATGCCTTCTCTACAGTCATGATCAAATGCCACAGGGTCAAGCCCTTCAATAGTTAGCTTTTCATTTAAAACATCCATCATTTCTAAAAAAGACATATCGGGTGATATTTTATCAATATCGTAGGACTCTATTCTGCCTTTTTCTTTAGAATTTTTTTGTCGCCAAACTTTTAATGTTAGTTTCATAACTATTTGTAAGATCTAGTTTTAAGTTCAATATTTTCATAATTTAATTGCTCTTTATGTAGAACTGCATCACTAGGATTCCCTTTATACTCCCATGCTGAAACAAAAGTAAAATTTTCATCATCTCTTAAAGCTTCCCCCTCTTTAGATTGATGTTCTTCTCTAAAATGTCCCCCACATGATTCTCTTCTTTCTAAAGCATCTTTTGCGAACAACTCGCCTAGCTCTAAAAAATCTGAAACTCTTATTGCTTTAGCTAATGGCTCATTAAAAGAGTCACTTGATCCAGGCACCAATACGTTAGCATAGAAATCCTCTCTTAATATCTTGATTTCTTCAATTGCATTTTTTAATTCATCTGCATTTCTTGACATTCCACATTTATTCCAAATAATTTTACCTAACTTTTTATGATAGTAGTCAACTGTTTTATTTCCTTTAGTTTTTAACAAACTTTCTATTTTTTGTTTTACATCATTTTCAGCTTCTTCAAACTCTATAGAGTCAGTGCTTATAGCTCCAGTTCTAATATCATCAGCTAAATAATCTCCAATAGTGTAGGGTAATACAAAATATCCATCTGCAAGACCTTGCATCAAAGCAGACGCTCCTAATCTGTTAGCTCCATGGTCAGAAAAGTTTGCTTCACCAATAGCAAAACAACCAGGGATTGTAGTCATTAAATTATAATCAACCCATGTTCCTCCCATTGTGTAATGTACAGCAGGGTAAATCATCATTGGAGTTTCGTAAGGGTTTTCATCTACTATTTTTTCATACATCTGAAATAAATTCCCATACTTAGATTTTATAGCCGCCTTACCTAATTCATTAACCACTTTTATATCATCTTCATCTAGACCCTTCAAATGTGCTTTTTCTTTACCATACCTTATAATTGCTGCAGCAAAATCAAGAAAAACTGCTTCTCCTGTTTTATTAACTCCAAAACCAGCATCACAACGCTCTTTAGCTGCTCTTGAAGCAACATCTCTTGGAACTAAATTCCCAAATGCAGGATATCGCCTTTCTAAATAATAATCTCTTTTATCTTCACTTAAATCTATTGGTTTTAACTTGCCTTCTCTAATAGCTTTTGCATCTTCTTTTATTAAAGGCACCCAGATTCTTCCATCATTTCTCAATGACTCTGACATAAGAGTTAATTTTGATTGATGATCTCCTGAAACAGGGATACACGTGGGGTGTATTTGCGTGAAGCAAGGATTGGCAAAATATGCTCCTTTTTTATGAATTTTCCATGTAGCTGAAACATTACTTCCCATTGCATTAGTAGATAGAAAAAATAAATTTCCATACCCACCTGAAGCTATAACTACAGCATGTGCTGAATGACGTTCAATTTTTCCATTAATTAAGTTTCTAGTTATAATCCCTCTAGCTTTTCCATCAACTAGAACAACATCCATCATCTCATGACGATTGAACATTTCAATTTTCCCTCTAGCTATTTGACGATTCATGGCAGAATATGCTCCTAAAAGTAATTGTTGTCCAGTTTGACCTTTTGCATAAAAGGTTCTCGACACTAATACACCTCCGAAAGATCTGTTATCTAATAAGCCTCCGTAATCTCTTGCAAAAGGAACACCTTGAGCAACACACTGATCGATAATATTGGTAGAAACCTCCGCAAGTCTATGAACATTAGATTCTCTTGAACGATAATCCCCACCCTTAACAGTATCATAAAATAGACGGTGTATAGAATCTCCATCTCCTTGATAATTTTTAGCAGCATTGATTCCACCCTGTGCAGCAATTGAATGAGCTCTTCTTGGTGAATCTTGAAAACAAAATGATTTTACATTATATCCTAATTCAGCTAAAGTAGCTGCAGCAGAACCTCCAGCTAGGCCAGTTCCAACTACAATCACATCGATTTGTCTTTTGTTGGCAGGACTAACTAATCTAATATTATTTTTGTGGTTGGTCCATTTTTCGGAAATTGGACCTTTAGGTACTTTTGAATCTAATTTTGCCATGGCCTAATTATTTAAGTAATGGAAAATGGCTATAAAACAAAACCCAAAAGGAATCCCAATTGCGTATATTTTGCCGATTAATTTTATTGTTGATGTATATTTATTATTTACTCCTAGAGATTGAAAAGAAGAAGAAAACCCATGCAACAAGTGTAGAGACAAAAAGCCAAAAGAAATAGTGTATAAAATAACTTTTATTAAATCTTCAAACTTATGTGTTAATTCGTTATAATATCTATTAGGATCTTCAGGTAAAAATTCGATATACTTATGATTAATTTCTGGAATCCAGAAGTCATAGAAATGAAGTCCAAGAAAAGATAAAACAACTGCTCCTGATATAATCATGTTCCTTGAAACCCAACTAGCATTTGCACTGCCTTTGTATTTAATATATTTTTCAACTCTGGCATTTCTGTTTTGAAAATTTAAAACAAAGCCCATAACAAAATGAAATAAAACTCCTAATATTAAAATAGGTTGCGCTATGAACTGGACTATAAAATTATTCCCCATAAAATGAGACAGCTGATTAAAAGTGGCCTCACTAAAAACAGAAGATATATTAATTATAAAATGTTGAAGTAAAAAAATTATTAAGAAAATACCCGAAAGTGCCATGGATACCTTTCTTAAAATAGAAGACTCTATCACATTACTCATAAAAGAACAGTTCTTATTATAGTAGCAAAATTAAACCATGAATAGTTATAAGACAATAAAAATGAAACTTATTTACTTTATTTGGAATGATTCTGAACCATTATTAATAAAAAGCCTATAATTCCCTTTTTTGAAATAGTATTCGCCATTATCAGATTTTTTCATTTCAAATTTAGTTCTCTTTTTCATTGATTTCATCAACTGAATAGACCTAAGAGCTTCTTTGGAATAATTTAATTCTAAAGAAATTGCCTGAAAACCAGCTTGTAGATCTAATTCTTTTTTTAAAATTACCAAACCATCATTGTTAATCAATTTAAGTTTTGCTGTTTGTTGAATGTTTGAAAAAATATAGAATTTTAATTCTGGCTCATTATATTCTGACCAATTATAAGATCTTGAACCCCAGCGATTAGAATAATTAATGTCATTAATTTTATAAACAATTCCATCTTTATCATTCTCTATTTTATTTAAATAATTATAAATAACTGATAAATCTGTTTTATATATTGACCGTCCATGAGTTGCTAACAAAAGATCTTTTTCTTGGCTTTGAATAACCAAGTCATGAACTGCAACTTTATTTAATCCATTACTAAAGGGATGCCATAAATCTCCCATATCAAAACTAACGTAGGCACCATTATCTGTCCCTAAATAAATGACATTTTCATTAAACGGATCCTCTTTAATAACATTGACAGATGATAAAGGCAGGTTATCACTTATTTTCTTCCAATTTTTCCCATCATTATCACTTATAAAAACATAAGGTTTAAAATCGTCAAACCTGTAGCCGTTTAGCGTGGCATAAATTCTATTTTTTTTATGTTTTGAAAAAACAACTCTGCTAACCCATAAGTTTTGAGGTAAATCTTTAGAAATCAAAGCCCAAGTATTTCCTCCATCATTGCTTAAATTAATTAACCCGTCATCAGAACCTACAACTAGTTTTCCAAACTTAAAGATGGATTCGTCTATTGCACTTAAAGTGCCGTATGGAACATTTCCTGATTTAATGCCTTTAGTCAAGTCGATAGATTTAAATGACCAATCATCGCCTTGATTTAATGAAATGTGTAATTTGTTACTTCCCATATAAAAAATATCTTGATTGTGAGGAGATAATAATATAGGTGATTGCCAATTGAATCTTAAGGGTGATTCTCCTAAATCATGTTTAGGCTTTAAATAATTTCTTTTCCCTGTCTTTTTATTCAATCTAAAATAAACTCCAAACTGAGATCCGGTATAAATAATATCTGAATTACGTTTGTCAATTTGAACTTGCATGCCGTCTCCTCCACCAATTGAAGTCCAGTTGTTATGTCCAGTTTGGTGCCATCTAGCGCTTTCGACTGAATTATTAGGAGCCATCCAAACGCCATTGTCTTGGAGGCCGCCATAAACATTATATGGCTTCTCATTATCAACGTTAATTGAATAAAATTGACCAACATTAGGTTGATTTAGTTTAGTCCAATTTTTTCCTCCATCATAACTCATGTTAATTCCTCCGTCATTTCCATTAATTAAATGATCAGGATTTTTAGGATTGATCCACAAATCATGATGGTCAGCATGTACATTTTGATAATCTACTGACTTGTATGTAATCCCTCCGTCGTTTGATTTTATAATTGGGACTCCATAAACATAAATCTGATTTTTATTAGTTGGAGAAACATGAATTCTTCCAAAATAGTATCCATAAGTATTATATAATCTATCTAAATAATACGAGTTTTTCTTTACCCAAGTTTGCCCCCCGTCATCACTTCTGTAGACTTCAGCGCCAATTATAGGAGTATCAAACATAACTGTATTGGCATCTTCTAAAAAAAGTTTTAGATCCAATGGTTTTATTTCGCCAGAACTAACTAGTTCTTTAACCTCATTCGAATCATATTTTTTTGGGAAACCATTATTTTCTAAGAAATCATTTAATAGCTTATCGTTTAATTTCATAAAATCTTTGATCGACATTTTTTCAAAAACAGCTTTATCTATCGCATTTTTTTTAACTTCTTTTTCTTTTAGTCTTCTTGACTGATTGTCAACTACTGCATATACTGTGTTTTTATCATAAACAGAAAGCCCTATTCTTCCAACTCCGGAGTTTGAAGGAAACCCACTTTCTTTTGTTGAAATTAATTCCCAATTTTCACCAGAATCAGTAGATTTATATATACCAGATTTTGATCCATTTCCATTAAAATTCCAAGATGCTCTTTCCTTTTCCCATGAAGATGCATATTGAATATTAAAATTCTCTGGATCGATATCAATGTCAATTATCCCTGTTTTTTCATCAATTTCTAATTTTTTTTCCCATGTTTTTCCTCCGTTATTAGTTTTGAAAATTCCTCTCTGTTCATTTGTAGAATACAAATGTCCTAGCACTCCAACAATTATTTCGTCGGGATTGTTTGGATTAATTTTAACTTTCCCAATATGATGAGAATCTGAAAGGCCTATATTCTCCCAATTTTTCCCATTATCGTTAGACTTTAATATTCCTATTCCAGAGTAAGAAGATCTAGAAGAATTGTTTTCTCCAGTTCCTACTATAATGGTTCTGTTATTCCAATCAACATCAAAATCTCCAATATTTTGGGTGTTTGCATTGTCAAAAATAGTATTGAAAGTAGTTCCATTATTGATTGTATGCCATAATCCCCCTGACGCATAAGCAACATAAAACTCTGTTGGATCGTTGGGATTAACCTCAATGTCTGAAACCCTGCCACTCATTACACTTGGACCAATGTTTGAAAATTCTAAGTTTTTTACTAAAGAATTTTTAATTAATTCATTTTGAAAATTAATTCCATTTATCAATTCTGATGAAGATGTACTTTCTTGTCCAAAAAACATTAATTGAAAACACAGAAAAGTTATACTAATTAAATTTTTCATAATTAAAATCTTTATTTACCCTTTATTAGATGGCTGTTAATACATTAAATATACTATTTTTGAATTTCAAATCTACTTTATGAAGTACTCAGCTATTGATAACAACTTATTCATAAAAAATAGGGCAAAGTTCATGAACAAAATGAGCTCGAAAAGTATTGCTTTTTTTAATTCAAATGATCTTTACCCGGTCAGTGCTGATACTACACTTCCTTTTGAACAGCATAGAGATCTTTTTTATTTATCTGGTATAGATCAAGAAGAAAGTGTACTTGTTTTATGTCCAAATTGTGAAAATTTAAATCATAGAGAAATTCTTTTTTTAACAAAGCCTAATGAAGTTTTAACTCATTGGGAGGGGGAAAAATTGAGTATAGAAAAAGCTTTTAAGATTTCAGGCGTTAAAACAGTTTATTGGCTAGAAGATTTAGAAAAAATAATTGATGAGTTAGTGTCAGAATGTAATATTCTTTACACAAACATAAATGAACATTACAGGGCTAAAGTTGAAACAGAGACAAGAGAAGCTCGCTTTAATAAATGGATTGAAAAAAATTATCCCAATAAAAATTTTCAGAGAAGTAATCCTATTTTACAAAATATAAGATCTATTAAAGAAACTATTGAACTTGAATTAATTCAAAAAGCTTGCGATATAACAGAAAAAGGATTTAGAAGAGTTTTAAAATTCATTAAGCCAGGAGTTTGGGAGTATGAAATTGAAGCTGAATTTTCACATGAATTCTTAATTAATAGATCTAAAAAATTTGCTTATAGTCCAATAATTGCATCTGGAGAAAACTCTAATATTCTACATTATATTGAAAACAATAATCAATGTAATGATGGTGATGTTATTTTGCTAGATGTTGGAGCTGAATATGCTAATTATTCCAGTGACATGACAAGAACAGTTCCCGTTTCTGGGGAATTTACAAAACGTCAAAAAGAAGTTTATAGCTCTGTGCTACATGTTAAAAATGAAGCAACTAAATTACTGAATCCAGGAATTTTATGGAAAGATCATCACAGCGAAGTAGGTAAGGTTATGACTTCTGAATTGTTAAAATTAGGGTTGTTAGATAAATCTGATATTCAAAATCAGACTGATTCCAGACCAGCATTTAAAAAATACTTTACTCACGGAACGTCTCATCACTTAGGATTAGATACGCATGATTATGGAAACATTCACGAGCCTATTGAAAAAAACATGGTTTTCACAGTAGAACCAGGGATTTATATTCCTAAAGAAGGTTTTGGAATTAGACTAGAAGATGATGTAGTAGTTCAAGAAAGTTCGCCCCCAATCAACCTTATGAAAAACATTCCTATAGAAATAGAAGAGATAGAGAGTTTAATGAATTCTAATTAATTTATTTCAAATAAAAGAGTCATGTATAAAAAATTTTTCAATAGATACGGCCCCCTTATTTTAATTATGATGTTTTTTTCTGTTGTTGTTTTAACTTCATTTTATTTTATTTTACAGCCTAAAGTAATTTTGCCAATTTATAGCCCAAATATGGTTTCTCAGGAATTAGTTGATGAAAACATTCGTTACATAAAAAAATATCATAGAATAGCTGATTTTTCACTTACCAATCAAAATGGAGAAAAAATTACTCAAAAAAATTATGAAAATAAAATTTATATAGCTGATTTTTTCTTTACAACCTGTCCTAATATATGTCCAATAATGACAGATAACATGACATACTTGCAAGAAAAACTATTAAAAAATAAAAATATTCTTCTAGCTTCTTTTTCAGTAACTCCAGATATTGACAATGTTGAGGTTTTAAAGGATTATGCTCTTAAAAAGGGTGTTTTGAGCTATAAATGGAACTTATTAACTGGAAATAAAAAAATGATTTATGATCTGGCCAGAAAATCTTATTTAGTTGCTAAAAATGATGGTGATGGCGGAAAATATGATATGATTCACACTGAAAATTTTGTTTTAATTGATAAAGAAAAGCGCATTAGAGGTTTTTATGATGGAACTAATAAAGAAGAAATGGAAAAACTGTTAAACGATGTTGAAATTCTTAAAAACTCATATAAAAATTAGAAAAATGAAAAAAAAAATATTTAGTATATATGTTTTATTAATAACTGGGTTTCATGTAAATTCTCAAGAGCTAGTGATTGGAGAAGAAAGGATTGAACCAGGAATTATTTTTGTTTTTGAGGGAGCAATAAAAGATCGCATAATGCCTTTATCTATGCATTTAAAAGAAAATCAAACTAATATTCATATTGAGGCTAGAGTAAATTGGGATACAACTAAGGTCCCAAAAGGGACTCCTAAAGGAGGATTCGTTCCTTATTTACACATCACTGCTAGAGTAACAAATCAAGAAAGTGGTTTAAGTACATTTATCGATTTGTTACCTCACATCAATTTAACGGACAACTTTCACTACGCTAGAAACATTTCATTACCCGGAGCAATAAACGACTTATATTCTGTTGATTTTAATATAACTCCACCAACACAAATTGATTTAGCTCTTCATAATGATTGGGTCAAAATGTATGGAAAAGTACTCTTTAATGGTAAATTATTTCAATATTTAAATATTGATTTTGAAGAAATTGCTAATGCAAGCAGAAATTAAATTTGTTAGAAATAACATACACAGCGAAAAGGTTTAATTTTTTTTTCCAATATTTAATCTGTAACCCACAAACACTTCCATTCCATGGTTTGGTGCATAAGCATAAGATGTATCAAAATATGGGCTAAATCCTTTAGAAGCATTGGGGTCGTTATAGCCAACTAATGGAGATTCTTTTTGTCTAAAATTAAATATATTAAGCATCCCAAAATATATTTCATTTTTGTTATTTAAAATTCCATTTATATTAACGTTGTGTATACTGAATGGTTTACTTTTAGTTGGTCTAGCAACAGAGCTTACGACTCCACTATCATCCATATCAAAAACAGTTGGCAATTGCATTACCCCTACATAATTTGAGGAAGAATTGATAGACCATTTTTTATTAATTGGAACTTTCAAATTAAACCCTCCACTCCATTTAGGTGAGTGCTCCATATCAAAAAAGGTCTCTGTACTATTTTCAATTTCAGTATATCTGACAATTTGATGATTAAATGTTAAGGAAAAAGCAACCCCATTTAAAAAAGTGTGATTCAATGCTCCGCTTATGCCTTTAGAGTAAGCGTGCCCATCTGAATTTTCATAAATAATAAAATTTTGGTTATCATAATTTGGAATTATTTTATTAGAAAAGTAGGTATAAAAAAGATCCAAATCTATATTTCCAGATCCATTTAAACCAGTGTAAATATAATTGGTATTGAAAATTAGACTTTTGGATTCTTCTGGCTTTAGCTCTTCTAAAATTTTAACTTCTCGTTGTCCAGTAATAAATGCATGATCTTCAGTAAATAAATTAACTAACCTAAATCCTGTTCCAACATTTAACCTTAATGATAGCCACTCACCTGGATTATATTTAAGGTGAAAACTGGGGGCATAAATAAATCCATGTTCATTAAAATGATCTACTCTAAGTCCTCCAATTAAAGATATTTTTTCAGAGGGTTTGTATTGATTTTGAATTAATAATCCAGGAATTAATTGATTTGAATTCTTATTGATAATTGTACCATTAACAACAGACTGCGTGGCTATGGTATTGTCATCGTATAAGTTATTTTTAATAGAAGCCCCAAATAATAAATCATGATTTCCATAATTCCTGTCTAAAGTGAATTGTGAAAAAAAAATATCTTGATTAGCCTGGTAATAATCAGATCCATAATAGCTGTTTTGATCATGCTTTGAATAAGAATAATTCACTTCAAATCCATCGGTGAAAGCAAATTCATATTTGCCAAATAATTCAAAGCGATTTGTATAAATACTTTCTCCATAAATCTCCTTATCTCCTCTAATTTTTTTATAATTATTATTAATTAAATATTCTTTTACTCCATTTCTTCTGTCTTCAAAATAGTATCTGGCTGAGATAATAAATTCCTTTTTAGATTCTCTATGAATATTCCATTTGTTAAAAATTGAAAATCGACTTAGATTAACATCATCTCCAAAACCATCATTATTATAATCATCATAATCACTTTTTCGATCCCAATTCACTCCAAAATAACCATATGATTTTCCAATATTAGGAGTTAAAGCCAAATTCATAAAGCTCTCTTTATGTGAGGTGCCTTGAACATCTAAAGAAAGAAAAGGTTGATCTTTAGGGTTCTTGGTTATGATATTAATTACACCAGCAACTGCTTCAGAACCATACAAAGTACTACTTGGTCCTTTGACAATTTCTAATCTGTCTATTATCATATTTGGTATTCCATTAAGTCCATATACTGATGCTAAGTTTCCATACATAGGAATACCATCTAATAAAACCGAAGTATAAGGACCTTCTAAGCCGTTTATGCTTATTGAATTTGTATAACAAACTCCACAGGCTATTACTTCTTGGGCTCCATTAACAAGTTGAACTATATCAGTGATATTTGCTCCTCCAGAGGGTAGGAATGAATTTATTTTTTTACTAGTTATTACATTAACCTTAACTGCGGATTGTGTTACGTACTCATCTTTTAAAGTTCCTGTAACCACCACTTCGTTCAAGCCGTTTATATCTTCCTCTAAAAATATAAGTAAATTTTTTAAGTCAAAAGAAGAGTTTTTCAATGAAATTTTTCGTGAAATATGACCTAAAAATGAAACAAACAGTGTTTTATGAACAGAAAGGTCTAGTTCTAAACTAAACTCCCCGTTTTCATCTGCAATTATCCCCAAATCAGAATCTAGTACACTAACACTAGCATAACTTAAAACTCCATCTTCTGAACTTACAGAGCCTTTGATTTCTACAACTTGAGAATAAGTGTATATGGGAATTAAAAATAAAAAAATAAAAAATTTCATAAAAATTAAATAAAAAGATTGATAATACTATCCAAGAGCTACATCTAATACCATCATTACTATAAACCCTCCAATAAAGCCAAGTGTGGCTATATCGGTATTATTATCTTGTTGGGTTTCGGGAATTACTTCTTCAACAACAACAAAAATCATTGCACCTGCTGCAAAGGCTAATGCATATGGCAATATGGGAGTGAAAAAAGTAACAGCAACCGCTCCAATAACAGCTGCTATAGGCTCCACAATTGCAGATGCCTGACCGTACATAAAGCTTTTTCTTCGGCTCATTCCTTGTCTTCTTAAGGGCATTGAAACAGCTATTCCCTCGGGGAAATTTTGTATTCCGATTCCAATAGCTAAAACTACTGCCCCAGCAATAGATGCCTCAGGTAATCCTGCTGCTACCCCTCCAAATAAAACTCCAATAGCCAAGCCTTCAGGAATATTATGTAATGTTATTGCTAATACCAGTAAGGTAGTTCGATGCCATGGTGTTTTTATTCCTTCAGCTTCTTTAAAATTAATATGGATATGAGGGAGTACTTTATCTAATGCAAAAATAAATAAAGCTCCAAGTCCAAATCCTACTGCAGCAGGAATAACTTTAACAAAACCCTCACCCTCACTCATTTCTATTCCAGGAGCTAACAAACTCCAAAAACTTGCAGCAACCATAACACCCCCAGTAAAGCCTAGCATTCCATCTAGAAATACCCTGTTCATCTCTTTAAAAAAGAACACAAACGAAGCTCCAAAAGCCGTTAAACCCCATGTGAAAAGTGTGGCATACAAAGCTCCTAAAACTGGATCTGTATTTTCAAAAAACGTAAGAATTTGTTCGTACATAATTATAATTTAGTTACGTAAATATTAGCTGCTGATTTAACAGAAATACTTAGGTTAGTTTCAACTAATCCTATATGAATTGACTCATCAAACTCCTCTTTATGAATAACTTTAATATTAGATCCTAAAGAAATTTCTCTTTTATCAAGATATTTTAAAAAAGTAGAGGAGGAGTCTTTAACTCCAATGAATTTTCCAGTTTCACCTATTAAAAGATCTGAAAGCACAAGTTTAGCAGTGTATTTAATAAATCCTGCAGGATTAGGTATTGGATCACCATGAGGATCTTTAGTTGGATAATCTAAAAATTTATCTAACTCATTAGTTAATTTTTCAGATTTAATGTGTTCTAATTGTTCAGCTATATCGTGAACTTCGTCCCATTTAAAATTTAGTTTTTCAACCAAAAAAACTTCCCAAAGCCTGTGTTTTCTAATTACACTTAAAGCTGTTTTTCTGCCAAAATCTGTCAATAATACTCCTTGATATTTTTTATATACGACCAAGTCCTTTTCTGATAATTTTTTTAACATCTCTGTTACCGAGGGAGCTTTAGAATTCATCTTTGAAGCAATAGAATTCGTACTAACTCCACTTTCATTATTTACTGAAAGATGAAAAATAGCTTTCAAATGATTCTCTTCTGAATATGATAACATGTGTGCAAATATATTAATTTTTGTGAAAATAAAAAAATTAATTTAGTCTAGCCTAAAAATATAGGTTACAACTTGCGATTCATTAATTCTATCGAGAAAACTCTAAATTCTTCCTTTTGAGATTCTTCAATGCTTAAATCATCAATATATTTTATTGCGCTATTAGTGTAGTCTTCTACTAATTTTGAAGTCCTAACATCTGCCTTAGTTTCTCTAAATAATGAGGTAACTTTTGAGATTTTTAACTCAGAACTTAATTTTTTTGTTCCAAATAACTTTTCTAATTCTTCAATTTGAGTTTTAGTTGCATTAGATTTTGTCATATGAAAAAGAACTGTTTTTTTATTTTCTAATATGTCTCCACCAATTTTTTTTCCTACCAAATCGTAGTCTCCAAAAACATCCAGTAAATCATCTTGCAATTGAAAAGCTAAACCAAGATTAATTCCAAAATTGTAAATGCGTTCTTGATCTTTATCACTTGCATTAGCTACTATAGCCCCCATTTGTAAAGCAGCTCCAACTAAAACTGCAGTTTTGAGTCTTATCATCTCTAAATATTGATTAAAATCTATATCTGATTTAGTTTCAAAGTCTATATCATACTGCTGACCCTCGCAAACTTCTAAGGCCGTTTTATTAAGTAATTTATTTAAATTAAAATAAGTCTTGAAATCATATGATTCTAATAGTTTATATGAGTAAATTAACATGGCATCTCCAGAAAGAATGGCTCTATTAGTATCCCATTTAATATGCACAGTTTGTTTACCTCTTCTTGTTAATGCAGAATCCATAATATCATCGTGCATCAAAGTAAAGTTATGAAAACACTCTAAGGATAAGCCAGCATTTATAGCTTCTTTAGGGTCTAATCCAAATGAATTGCAAGACATTAAAGTCAAAACAGGTCTGATTCTTTTTCCTTCTAAATCTAAAATATACTTTATTGGATCATAAAGAGTTTTAGGGTTATTAGAAAAATAAAGCCCCTTTAATCCAGTATTTATTAAATCGGCATAGAATTTGATAGATTTCACAAAATATATTTTAAGTAAAAATACATTAAATAAAGTATCATTTAATTTTAAAAACTTTGGAAACTATTTGCGTATTATTAGTTTCCTGCTTATATTTGCGCTCCAAAAAATAAAGTTTGAAAGAATTAATTTTAGAAAAAACCAGGGAGCTTTTCTTGACCATTGGATTTAAAAGCGTGACAATGGATCAAATTGCCAATGCAATGGGGATCTCTAAGAAAACGATTTATAATTTTTTTGAAAACAAAACTGAGCTTGTAAAAGCGGTGACCAGCTATATGTTTAATAGTATTACCAAAGGAATCACTGAAATTAAAAAAACATCTGACAATCCAATTAGTGAAATATATGATGTTAATCTGTTTTTAATAAAGTATTTAAAAAAAGAAAGTGTTTCTCCCCTGTATCAGTTAGAAAAATATTACCCTTTAATTCATAAAGAAATTAATAAAAAACAATTTGACTTTATTACAAAATCAACAACAGGATCTCTTAAAAGTGGCATTAAACTTGGTTTATTTAGAATGGATATAAAAATAGACTTTATCTCTAGACTCTATTTTAAAGGTATGATTGGAATTAGAGATCTCGACACCTTTCCTACAAAATTATATGATCCTGTAAAGCTGAAAATTGATTTTATTGAATATCACTTAAGAGCTATAGTTACTGAAAAAGGATTGAAAAAATTAAATCATTTTATTAATAAATAATGAAGAAAACAGGACTACTTATATTTCTAATCTTATACTCCTTTAGTTTAAAAAGTCAAGATTCATTTACATTAAATGAGGCAATTGAGTTTGGATTAATTAATAACAGCATTTCAAAAAATGCGGCAAACGATATTAAAATTGCTAATGCAAAAAAATGGGAAACAATTGCTACTGGCCTTCCTCAAATCAATTCTTTTATTGAATATAATAATAACATTAAACAACCTATATCTTTAGTTCCTTCGGAATTTTTTGGGGGAAGTCCTGGTGAATTTACTGAGTTATCTTTTGGAACAAAACAAACAATTGATGGTTCTGTCACATTATCTCAGCTATTATTTGACGGGTCCTATTCCGTTGGACTGGCATCTATAAAACTTTATATGGACATTGCATATAAAGTAAAAATAAAAACTGATCAAGAAGTAAAAAAATCAATTATTTCAGCCTATGGAAATGCGCTTGTAAGCCAAGAAAGAGTTAAATTTTTAGAAAGAAATCTTTCAAATGTCAAAAGTAATTTAGATGAGATCGAAAAAATCTATAACAATGGTCTTACTGAATTAGAAAATGTAGAACAGCTTAAAATTACTTACGGTTCAATTAAAAATTCACTTGACTATTCTGCTAAATTGAACAAAACCTCTTTGAATTTATTAAAACTTATTATAGGATACGATATTGAAAAGGAAATAGTTCTAAGTAATAACCTGCAGGATCTAGCTATTAAAAACATACTTGATAATAAATCTATAGAAAATTTTGAAATAGAGAAAAATATTGATTATCAAATGGCTTTAAATAATACAAAATCTCAAAAGACTTTGTTAACACTTGAAAAGTCTAAAGCTCTTCCTACTTTAAGAGGATTTATTAAAGGAGGTTATAATGGCAATAACAATTCATTTAAGTTTTTTAAACCAGACCAAAAGTGGTATGGATACTCTTTCGCTGGAGTTTCAATGTCTGTTCCAATTTTCAGTTCTCTAAGAAAATCTGCTAAAACTCAACAAGCTAAAATAGAGTTTGAAAAATCAAAAATTGATTTTTCTCAATCTAAAAAGAAAATCATTATTCAGTTAGACAATGCAAATAGCGAGTACCAATATGCCGTGAATTCATACAACAATGCAGTTGAGAATGTTAAGCTTGCAGAAAAAATTGAAAGAAAAAATCAAATTAAATTTTTAGAGGGGTTGATTTCTGGTCTTAATCTAAGACAGGCTCAAATGCAGCTTTACTCTATTCAAAATGAATTACTACAATCAATGCTTGAGGTTATAAATAAAAAAACAAACCTTGAGATTATTTTAACTCAGAACTAATTTTTAAAATGAAAAATATATTTACACTATTTCTTGTCATTACACTAATCTCTTGTGAAGATAATTCAACACTTCAGAGCGTATTAGAATCAAACGATGTAGAAAAAATAAAACTTAAAAGAAAAGAAATTGCAACATCGCAACAAGATTTTTTTAATAAGCTTCAAATTATAGATAATAAACTGGATGAATTAAATACTAATCCACAATTGCCAATTGTTGAAGTCCTGAAAATTAATTCAGTAGAATTTGATCACTACATTCAAGTTCAAGGAAGTGTAAAGTCCGACGAATTAATAAATATTTTTCCTGAATTTTCTGGAATTATTAAAAATATTTATGTTAAAAGTGGAGACATTGTAAAAAAAGGACAGCGATTAATAAAAATTGATGATGGGGGGCTAAAAGAACAATTATCTCAGCTTGAAATTGGTTTTGAATTAACTAAAACTACATTTGAAAGACAAAAAAGATTATGGGATCAAAATATTGGTAGTGAAATTAAATTTTTAGAATCCAAAACTATGTATGAGTCTCAAAAACAGGGAATCAAACAATTAAAAAAACAAATTAAAAAAACTTTAATTGAAGCTCCTTTTAGCGGGACTATAGATAATGTGCTAGCAAAAAAAGGTGAAGTAGTTTACCCAGGAAGATCTAATCTAATGATGCTGTTAAATTTAGATAATTTATATATTGAATCCAATGTTCCTGAAAAGTACATCGCTTCAATTAAATCTGGCAATAAAGCCCTTGTTCACTTTCCGTTATTAGATAAAACTATCTCAACAACAGTTCGTCAATCGGGTAATTACATAAACCCAATTAACAGAACCTTTAAAATAGAATTAAAAATTGAAAAAAATAATTTAAATATAAAACCCAATTTAAATTCAAAAGTAAATATCAACGACTACTCCAACAAAGAAGCATTATTGATAAATCAAAATTTCATTAGCATTGATAGTAACAACAAAGAGTACGTTTACAAAACGTACAATAAAAACAACAAAACTTATGTGTCTAAAACAACTATCGTCACTGGCAAAAATGATGGAGTAAACGTAGAAGTTCTATCAGGCCTAAAGCCTGGTGATAAAATAGTTTCTGAAGGAATTAGAAAATTAGTAGATAACGCACAAGTTCAAATAATCAATTAAAAAAATAAGAAATTGAACAATAAAGAAAAAGAATTTGCACCATCATCTTGGGCTGTAAATAACAGCACAACAATGTATGTTGTCATGGCATTGGTTCTACTGCTAGGAATTAATGCATATTTTAGTATGCCAAGAGAAGATTATCCCGAAATAAAGGAAAATATAGTTTTTGTAAGTTCTATTTATCCTGGTAATACTGCTGAAGATCTTGAAAAACTGATAACCGAACCACTTGAAGATAAGCTTAAGTCTGTTAATAATGTTCTTGAAATAAAATCTTCATCTCAAGAAAATTTTTCGTTAATAATTCTAGAATTTGACGATGGAATAGGATTTACTGAAGCTAAACTAAAAGTTAAAGATGAGGTAGAAACTGCAGTAGCTAGCGAGGATTGGCCGATGTATAATAATGTTAAAGTCGATCCCAATGTCTTTAATATGACTTTTACTGAAGAAATGCCAATATTAAACATAAATATTTCCGGAGATTATACTACAGAGAAGTTAAAAGAATATTCAGAAATATTACAGGAAGAAATTGAAAGCTTAACTGAAATTAAGAAAGTTGATATTAGGGGAGCGTTAGATAAAGAAGTTGAAATTGCAGTAGATATTTATAAAATGATGGCTTCTAAAGTTTCTTTTTATGATGTAATTAGTTCAATTAAATCAGGAAACATCTCTGTCTCTGCTGGTAATTTGAAAGCCAATGAACAACTAAAAACCGTTAGAATAATTGGGGAGATAAGCTCCCCAACTGATCTTGAAAATTTTGTTGTTAAATCTTCATATAACAACTCAGTATTTTTAAAAGATATAGCAGATATAAGATTTAAAGAAAAAGATGTCACAACTTATGCTCGAGAAAATGGTGAATCAGTAGTGATGCTAGATGTTAAAAAAAGATCCGGACAAAACACTATAGATGCTGCAGAAAAAATACATTCCATTGTTGAGAATAATATAAATAAAGTTTTTCCTAAAAACCTAAAGGTAACCATCACAAATGACCAGTCTGAATTAACTGAAAACCAAGTAACTGATTTAGTTAATAGTATAATTTTTGGGATTATTATAGTTGTTATTGTTTTGCTTTTTTTCCTTGGCTTTAAAAATGCGCTTTTTGTAGGGTTTGCAATTCCAATGTCAATGTTTATGTCTATCGCTATTTTAAGCGCAATGGGTAATACTTTAAACACTATGATATTGTTCGGTCTAATCCTTGGACTGGGAATGCTAGTAGATAATGGGATTGTTGTTGTTGAAAACGTCTACAGGTTGATGGAAAAAGAAGGAATGAGTAGAATAGAAGCTACTAAAAAAGGTATTTCTGAAATTGCTTTTCCAATAATAATTTCTACGGCAACTACAGTAGCTGCATTTATTCCTCTTGGATTATGGCCTGGAAGAATAGGAAAATTTATGGTGTTTTTTCCTATTACACTCTCAGTTGTTCTTTGTTCTTCATTAATTGTAGCTATATTTTTTAACTCTGTACTGGTTTCTAAAATGATGAAAATTGAAGACACTAATATGCCTATAAAAAGAATTATAAGGATAACTTCATTGCTAGGGGTTTTTGGAATTTTATTTTTAATCCTAGGGTTTATAACAGAAAATACGGAATCTGCAGGATTTTACAGGTTTTTAGGATCTCTTCAAATATTTATTTCAATTAATTTTTGGATTTACAGACTAGTACTTAGGAAATTAGCAAATAATTTTCAGTCTAAAATCCTTCCAATTTTAGACAACTATTATGAAAGATTATTAAAGACAATACTAATAGGGAAAAGACCTTATTTAATAATACTTTCCACTTTTATAACTCTAATTGTAGCCTTTATGAGTTTTGGAACTTCAATTGAATCCCAAAGAACAAGTATTGAGTTTTTTCCTGATGAAGATCCTAGGCAAATTATAGTTTATGTTGAGTATCCGGAGGGGACTGACATTTCAAAAACAAATAAAATTGCCAAACTTATTGAAGCAGATATTAACTCTATTATATATTCAAAAAAATATTATGATGATTCTGGATACAACTTTATGATCCAAAATAATATTTCACAAGTAGGTGAAGGCTCAGAGAATCCAGAAAAAGAACTAGGAGCATTATCTGAAATGCCGAACAGAGCAAAAATTACCACCTCATTTAGGGATTTTAAATATCGTCAAGGATTAAGCTCAAGAGAGGTTAGAAAAGAGATTCAAGAAACATTAAAAAATAAGTATGCTGGAGTATCTATTGCAGTTGAAAAAAATCAATCAGGTCCACCAGTTGGATATCCAATTAATATTGAAATCACTGGAAAAGACTATAGTACATTAATTGAAAAAGCTGAAAAAATAACTGAATATATTAACACTAGAAATATTCCTGGGATTGAAGAGTTAAAAATAGATGTTAATAAATCGAGAATAATAAATCTAGTTAATATTGATAGAGAAAAGGCAGGTGAATTAGGCCTTAGTGTGGGACAAATTGGACAACAACTAAGAGCGGCTCTATTTGGAACTAAAGCTGGAATCTACAAAGAAAATGGAGATGATTTCGATATAAATATTAGATTTAATAAAGAGAACAGATACTCTGAAAATATTCTTTTTGATCAAAATTTAACATTTAAAGATCCTGACAGCGGAATGATTAAAGAAATTCCTATTTCTAGTGTCGTTAGTAACTCAAGAGCAACAACATATAGTGAAATTAAACATAAAGATTTCAAAAGAATTGTTACAATTTATTCAGGCTTATCATCTGGATATGTAGACGCTGGAGCAGTCGTTAGTCAAATTGAAACTGAAATGAATAGTTTTAATGAAGATACTAGTATGATTAATATTGACTATACGGGTCAAATAGAAGAACAAAACAAAAATCAAGCTTTTTTACTAAAAGCTTTCATGACCGGATTATTACTTATTTTTTTATTATTAATTCTACAATTTAATTCCGTCAGTAAGCCTACAATTATTATGATTGCAATAATTCTTAGTTTAATAGGGGTCTTTGGATATTTAGCTATTTCGGGAAATTCATTTGTGATAATGATGACGATGATGGGAATAATTGCTCTATCTGGTATTGTAGTTAATAATGGAGTTGTGTTACTTGATTATTCAGAAATTTTATTGAATAGAAAAAAACAAGACTCGTCCAACAAAAACAAAAAATTAATTGAACTTAAATACGAATCAATAGTAGAATCCTGCAAATCTAGATTAAGACCCGTTTTACTTACAGCCATAACAACCATTGGTGGCCTTGTTCCACTTGCTGCAGGTTTTAATATTAATTTTTATACTTTATTTAGTGATTTTGATCCCAATATTTATTGGGGAGGTGATAACTTTGTTTTTTGGGGACCATTAGCAACAACTGTAATTTCAGGTTTAGTAGTGGCTACATTTCTAACTTTATTTGTAGTTCCCTCCTTATATTTAATGATTGAAAAATTTAAATTTTGGATAGGCGTAAGATATAAGTAATATCTTGTTAAATTTATAATTCTAAAAAAGTAGAATGTATAGAACTCATGATTGTGGCGAACTAAGACTATCAGATTCAAATAATAAAGTAATTCTTTCTGGATGGGTGCAAAAATCTAGAGACAAAGGCTTCATGGTATGGATAGATCTGAGAGATAGATATGGTATCACACAATTAATTTTTGATGAACAAAGAAGCTCAAAAGAAATTTTAGAACGAGCTAAAAGCTTGGGAAGAGAATATGTAATTCAAGTCTCTGGAGAGGTAATCGAAAGAAGTTCGAAAAATTCAAATATTCCAACCGGTGATATTGAAATTCTTGTTTCAGATTTAAAAATTTTGAATAATTCGAAAACTCCTCCATTTACAATTGAAAATAAAACTGATGGTGGTGAAGAGCTTAGAATGAAATATCGCTATTTAGACATTAGAAGGGAAGAAATTAAAAATAAATTGATTTTTAGGCATAAGGTAAGCTCTGAAATAAGAAACTATTTAAGTTCTAAAAATTTTATTGATGTAGAGACTCCCTATCTTATAAAATCTACTCCGGAGGGAGCTCGTGATTTTGTGGTCCCTTCTAGAATGAATTCTGGAGAGTTTTATGCTCTTCCACAATCCCCACAAACTTTCAAACAATTATTAATGGTTGGTGGATTAGATAGATATTTTCAAATTGTAAAGTGCTTTAGAGATGAGGATTTAAGAGCTGACAGGCAACCCGAGTTTACTCAAATTGACTGTGAAATGTCATTTGTAAATCAAGAAGATATTTTAAACACTTTTGAGGGTTTAACAAAACATTTACTAAAAACAATTAAAGGATTAGATATTGATAAATTTCCTAGAATAACATATGATGAAGCTATTTCTAAGTATGGTTCTGACAAGCCTGATATTCGATTTGGAATGGAATTCGGAGAGTTGAACAGTGTATCTCAACACAAAGATTTCAATGTTTTTAACTCTGCTGAATTAGTAGTTGGGATTTCAGTTCCTGGAGGAAACACATTTACAAGAAAAGAAATTGACAAATATGTTGACTGGGTTAAAAGACCTCAAATTGGTGCTTTAGGAATGATTTATGTTAGATGTAATGATGATGGGACGTTTAAATCTTCCGTAGATAAGTTTTATGATCAAAAAGATTTAAGTAGTTGGGCTAAAGTAACTAACGCAAATAAAGGAGATTTAATTTTTATTTTATCTGGAGATAAAAATAAAGTAAGAACTCAGTTAAGTGCCTTAAGGCTGGAACTAGCTCAAAATTTAAATTTAAGAAATCCTGAAGAATTTGCTCCTTTATGGGTGACTGATTTTCCGTTACTAGAGTGGGATGAAGAGTCTGAAAAATTTCATGCTATGCATCACCCGTTTACTTCTCCAAAACTAAATCAAATTGACCTTCTTGAAAGTAATCCTGAGAAAGTTAAAGCCAATGCATATGATTTAGTGTTAAATGGGAATGAAATTGGCGGAGGATCAATTAGAATTCACGATAAAAATATTCAATCACTAATGCTAAAACATTTAGGGTTTTCAGAGGATCAAGCCAAAGAACAATTTGGATTTCTAATGGATGCTTTTGAATACGGAGCTCCCCCTCATGGAGGAATTGCCCTAGGCTTAGATAGGCTAGTCGCAATATTAGATGGTCAAGAATCTATTAAAGACTACATAGCATTTCCAAAAAATAATAGCGGAAAAGATGTCATGATTAATGCCCCTTCAAAATTGGATAATGACCAGCTAGATGAGCTATCATTAGTTTTAAAGATTAAAAATTAAATCTTTAAATCCAATGAATAAAATTATTCTCATCTCTTTCATTACTTCAATAATTGGAATATTTATTGGCTACTATTTTAAACTTGAAAATGAAATGCTTGGCAACAGAATAATTGGTATTAGCGTTATTATTTTCGTAATTCTATTTATGCCCTTATTTATCTATAATAGTTGGAAAGGAAAAAAATTGAGTGACTATACTTTTAGTGACGAAAATATTAAAAAAATGAAGTCAAAATCTTCAAAATCAATTAGATAAAAAAACTCTAATTTATATAGATTTGTCTATATAATTATTTAATCACTACATTTACATCTTATAAATAAATAATTTTTAATTAATGACAGGTACAGTAAAATTTTTTAATGGGTCCAAAGGATATGGTTTCATTACTAACGACGAAACGAGCGAAGACATCTTCGTTCACGCAACTTCTTTAGATGGTATCCAACTAAATGAAGGCGACAAAGTAGAATATTCAGAAGAAGATGGTAAAAAAGGTAGAGTTGCGGCTGACGTAACACTTATCGACTAATAATATTTTATTTCTTACAATATTCAACCCTCAGTTTACTGGGGGTTTTTTATTGTAATCCTCTTTTCTTTTTAAAAAAATCATCTATTAATTCTTTAGACTCATTGGAAAGAAGTCCATCAATAATTTTAGTTTTTGGATGTATTTTAGTTTTCATAGTTCTAAATCCTCTGTGAATATCACTAGCACCAATAACTATTTTGGATATTTGAGACCAGTAAAGTGCCCCTGCGCACATTTGGCAAGGTTCTAGAGTTACATAAAGAGTACAGTCTTTTAAGTATTTTCCTCCAATATAATTAGCGGCTGATGTAATTGCTTGCATTTCAGCATGAGCTGTAACATCATTTAATGTTTCTGTTAAGTTATGAGCCCTTGCTATAATTTGATTATTACTTACAATTACTGCTCCCACTGGAACTTCATCTTTTTGAAAAGCAATTTTAGCTTCTTCAATTGCTCTTCTCATAAAATATGAGTCATCATATAAATCTTTCATATCTAGTTCATTTTTTTATACCACTCCAAAGCTTTTCCATCAGTCAAACTAGCTATAAAACAACTAATATCTAAAAGCTGAGTATAGAGATCTTTCTCTTTATGTAGATATGATTTGGGAATGCATGCAAGTGCTAAATCATCAAGTGTCGTCATATTGTCTTCCTGATTATTAACGGCTGCTCTTACAAACACTTCTAGAAGATGATTAATAACCTGATACCCTTTTAACTCTTTTTCAATAACTTCTTCTGATTTATATACTTTCTCCACACTAATATCAATGATATCTTTCATTTGAGCTTTAAAAGCGCTTTCTGATAAAATAGATTTTGAATAGTTTCCAGATAATAAAGCTTCTTCGTTTTTCATAAAAATATTTACCGCATCATTAATCAAAGTGTTTACTGAAAGTGCTCTTAAGTAAGCTACTCTATCTGACTTATGCTCTAAAGAATTATACTTTTTAATATCTATACTATCTTTTACTAATCTAATCAAATACTCTAAAGCAAACTCTTCGGAAATCCAACCAAGGTTAATTCCGTCTTCAAAATCTATTAATGTGTAGCAAATATCATCAGCAGCTTCAACTAAATAAGCCAAAGGGTGCCTAGAGTAATTGCTTTTTGATTCTTTCAGCCCTAGTTCATTAGCAACTTCTTCGAAAAAATCATTTTGTGAATTAAAAAATCCGAATTTTTTATCTTTAATATGTTTTGAAGATTTATTGGATGTGGATCCCTTAGGATATTTAGTAAAAGCACCTAAGGTAGCATAGCTTAATCTCAGTCCCCCTGGAATTCCAATTTTATTTTCACTAATAATCTTAAACCCATTAGCATTACCTTCAAAATTACAAAGGTCTTTATATTGTTGCTCAGAAAGTTTTTCTTTATATTTTAAACCGTTCCCGTTTTTAAAAAAATCCCCAATTGCCATTTCTCCACTGTGTCCAAATGGTGGGTTTCCAATATCGTGAGATAAACTTGCTGCTGCTACAATAGCTCCAAAATCATTGCTTTGAAATCCATATGTTTTATTTAAATACGGATGTTTTTTAATTAATTTTTTTCCAATAATACGACCTAAGCTTCTTCCAACGACTGAAACTTCCAAGCTGTGAGTTAATCTTGTATGAACAAAACTTGTTTTAGAGAAAGGAATTACTTGGGTTTTGTCTTGAAGAGATCTAAAAGCAGATGAGAAAATAATACGATCGTAATCTACTTCAAAACCAATTCTAGTTTCGTCTTGCTCTATTCTAAGTCTTTTAAGGTTATCTCCTTGTCTTTTTAATGATAATAATTGTTCCCAGTTCATTCATGCAATTTAATAAATCCTTTTCAACAGAAAACAGAATTACATTGAAATAATATTATTTTAAATTAATAGTAACAATTTCTTAACATTAAAATTAATTAGTTGGACTACTTTTGAATTAAAGTTTTAGAAATGTTAAAAAAATTTATATTTTTCATCATTTTATTTTGTTTAACTAACTCAAATGCTCAGAAGGATTTTAGTCCAAATGGCTCCCCTTATTTTAAAGTATTCTGGAACTACCATAATGATTTCACAAAAGAAGTAACAAAAAAAAGTGCTTTTGAACTCAAACGAGTTTACTTAGGTTATAAACACGATTTTAATGACACTTTTTCTGCTAAGGTTACTTACGATATTGGATCTAACTCAGGTGGGAGTGAATACACAGCTTATGTTAAGATTGCTCAATTAGATTGGAAATTAAAACCAAGAGTAAAACTAAGTATGGGTTTAATCGGGAACAAACAGTTCAATGATCAAGAAAGTTTGTGGGGATATCGTTATGCACATAAAGGTATTCTTAACGAATTTAAATTTGGCCCGAGTGCAGATCTTGGAGTTAATTCAGAATTTACCATTAATCCAAAATTTAAAATAAACTTATTTATTTTAAACGGAGAGGGATATAAATCTCTTCAGGATGATAATGGAAATCAGAAAATGGGGACAAGTTTCATTTACAATTTTTCAAAGAAACTTACAGGAAAAATTTACATGGACTCTCAACGATCAGAAAACACTAAATCAATAAAAAATAACTCCTTCTTCTTAGGATACAATAATATTGATTTTAGATTTGGACTTGAATATGGTAAAATTAAAAATGCTAAAACATATAAAAATGCTGAAGATGAACATAATAGAAATGGGTTTTCAGTTTTTGGATCAAAAAAAATATCTAAAAATTATGAATTATTTGCTAGATACGATCAAATCAGTTCAAATGTTTTAAATGGAAAGTCAAACTCTTGGAATTATGATAATGACGGCAGCTTAGTAATGTTTGGAGCCCAATATCAGGCAATTAAAGGAGTGAAGTTTAATTTAAATTATAAACTATTTAACAACGATAATTCACTAATCAATAATAAATCTATTCTGTCTTTAAATGCAGAATTTAAAATATAACTTATGAACTTTCTTAATATTTATTTTACAATATCTATGTTCGAATTATCAAGTTTTACAACACAATTTAATAATGATACAGACATATATTTAATAATGATCATTGCACTAGGTCTTCTTGCGATTGCAGATTTAGTTGTTGGAGTTAGTAATGATGCAGTGAATTTTTTGAATTCTGCTATTGGATCCAAAGTTTTAAGCTTTAAATCAATAATGATTGTTGCCAGTCTTGGAATAGCGGTTGGAGCTGTGTTTTCAAGTGGAATGATGGAGGTTGCTAGAAAAGGAATTTTTAATCCTGATATGTTTTTCTTTTCAGAAATTATGATAATTTTCATGGCAGTAATGATTACTGATATTTTATTACTTGATTTTTTCAATACTCTTGGAATGCCAACATCAACCACTGTTTCAATAGTTTTTGAACTGTTGGGCGCAGCCGTTGCAGTTTCGTTAAT
>Ga0308012_10000422_pt1 | contig 25811 bp, 21 predicted proteins | sample Neamet179_FD_203133 | JGI IMG/M metagenome (GOLD analysis project Ga0308012, IMG submission 203133) | Marine microbial communities from water near the shore, Antarctic Ocean - #179 | ecosystem: Environmental > Aquatic > Marine > Unclassified | place: Southern Ocean | collected 2014-07-25 | reverse complement strand
TCTAAGCTAATTAATTGCTTTCTAGCGGTAGTCATACAAGATCTTCCTAGCTAAAGGTTATTGATTAACATTAGCTGAGAGGGCTGTATAATTCAATTTTTAAGCGACTGTCCTAGTTAATTATTATTTTCTAGTTAATTTTTTAAGCGACTGTCCTAGTTAATTTGAGGGTTACCAACAAAAGGCAGTAACCTGGAGGGTTGTCTTCCTTTTTTTGCAGATATAACGCGTTGTTTTACGCTGGTGTATCCTGAGCTTTCAGGCGTTTTTGCAACATTGGCTCTTATAGGGTTTAAGTCAACATAGGCCATACAAGCAGCAAGGGCAGCTTCATCTAATAAGGCTTGTGATTTAAAACGCCCTTCCCAAAAATGACCTGTGCAGTTATCTTCTTGATTCGCCTGTGTGGCAATACTTTGGTTGAGTATGCGCATAAACCAGCTGATATCCATCAAGCGGTTACGGTAAACCTCAACGGTTTCAAGTAAAGAAGTCATAAGGTAGTCGGGGATTTCTTCTCCTTGGCAATACTGCTGAGTTATCAACGTGCCTTTGAATAACTGATGCCACCGCTGAAGTACTTCACTGATTGTCCATGATTTTGCTGTGCTTTCATCAACAAAGAGCACCATATGTGTGTGATTACTCATGACAGAGTAAGCACAAACATCAATAGAAAACACCTGAGTTAAACTGAGCAGTTTATCTTCTACCCAACCCCGCCTGTGGTCAAAGTTTTTCCCTGTGTTTTTATCTTCACCGCATAAAAAGGCACGGCGAACACAGCGAGAAATACAATGATAATAAGGGGTATCTTCTAAGCTAATTAATTGCTTTCTAGCGGTAGTCATACAAGATCTTCCTAGCTAAAGGTTATTGATTAACATTAGCTGAGAGGGCTGTATAATTCAATTTAAGCGACTGTCCTAGTTAATTCAAGAGGGCTGTATAATTCAATTTTTAAGCGACTGTCCTAGTTAATTTCTTAGCTGAGAGGGCTGTATAATTCAATTTAAGCGACTGTCCTAGTTAATTCCTAGTTAATTCTTAGAGGGCTGTATAATTCAATTTAAGCGACTGTCCTAGTTAATTCTGCTAGTTAATTTAGTAATGCGCGCTAATTCAACATCATATGTACACCAGCAATGGCCATAAGCAATAGCAAAAACGAAAAAGAAGCTAAAAAAGAAATAACTACGTACTTAGATAAGCTACATAACCATACAGGCGCAGTCTCATATACATTTTCTAAGCCCCTTTTCTTCCCACTTGAAGGAAAACCTAAAAGCCTCATAAACATTAATGTTCTAATATAGCCGAAAGGAAAGCCACTGAAAGCAGTGGTTTCTGCTAATTTAAAATAAGGCTCTTTAAAATAGGTTTTCAAAACACGCTTTGGTATTAAAAGGTGAATAATAAAGATTAATCCAAAATTCAAAAAAAGCCATACAAATGAAAATAGCATAAATTCAAAAAGTAAAGGCATGTTGATTATTTGCATATTGCTCCAATTCCAGAACCAGAAACGAAATCAATCTGTGATCCAGACTTATCGTAACTATAACTAGCTACTTTTCCAGCCCCATAGCTCACTGCTGCACTTCCTACGGCTAAAACAATAGCAGTTCCCCAACCGACTGGATTTGAAACAAGGAATAAACCAATAACAGCCCCAGCACCAACACCTACAGCGGTACTTGCAATTGTTTCTACAAAGATTTCGTTTTTTTCATGAGTGTTTTTTGTTTTAGCTATTTGCATACAAGATGTCGTCAATCCAACTCCAATTAAAACAATCCCTCCTGCTTTTCCGACTTTAGCTAACTGATTTAATCTATTTGCATTTCGCGCAATGTTTGCAGTAGCAGGAATCCCTCCTGAACGGGCAATTCGAATGGTTTCATGAGTTGTGTTTTTCCCAAAAAGCCATTTTTCAAATGGCCCTATATTAGCTTTAAGCTTGTCCAGCGATACTCTTCGTCGATAATCGTATTGTCCTTTTGAAATTCGTCCTGATTTATAATCTGCATAATGATCACTCACAGTATTAATTAAAGCAATATTACTACCGCTCAATAAATTCCCACTTGCCCCTGTGGCAATGCCACCAGGAATAGTTAAATAATTTGAATTATGTTCAAGCCAAGAAAGTGCCCAAAAATTTTCCATATCTTGAGCATTTACTTGTGTAGTAACAAATCGACTTGGAGATTTAGGAACAGGATTTTTAGTAATTGAAGGTAAAGTGTTCAGCTGTAAAATATCACCAGTTCTAATTAAGTCAGGATTCGTTATATGAGAATTAATAGATAATATATAACTTTCTTTATCGGAGTACCTACTATCATTCATCCCATAACCATACATCTTAAAGATAATGCCTGATAAAGTGTCCCCAGCTTTTATTTTATACTCAAAAGATTTCACATTCTGACTCATATTTTTTATGTCCTTATTTAGATATCAGTAAGCTACCTAATGTAGCTAACTATTAAACATTTAACGCACTGTTAAGGGGCAAAAAATGGTTTGCTATAATGTTGAGGAACGAAACAGCAAACTGTTTTTTGTCCCTCTTGAACAGCTTGTTATACGTTTACTGCACATACAAGCTTGAGTATTCTTCTAATATGGCATCAAGTTCTTTTGCTGTACATTTTAAATTTTCAGTAACTAGTACAACAGGCGTTTTGTACCATATTTTTGTTATTTTAAAGTAGTACTTCGAGAACCAATTAAGATGACTGAAGAATTGATTGTCGTTATTTAAGTGAATAGAAAAATGTGGTGGTGGATTCAAATCTGGACAGTTGATTAATTTAACATTAGACCACTCAATTAGGATGTTATTGGGCAATATTGAATTATCAATTAGACCTTCGGGGGTAAAAATAAGACCTAAACAAGTGCTTCTGACAATTAAAAGTTGAGCATATGAATAAACACTCATCATAAAGCCTAGCGCTGTAAATAATATTGAATATATAAAGCTTAATTTCCCGACATTTAGCCAATAAACACCATATATAATTAAAGGAGGACCAATTAACAAACTTAGTAGTGCGTAAAATAATGCTTTTCGTTTACTTATCTCAATTTGCACCACAACTCCTTAAACGTATAACGGCTTATTATGGAGACTTCTCAGCAATGTCCGTCCCATAATATTTAATTAATTCATATTAATATCCCATAATTTCAGTACTTTAGAAACGAAAAATATTTTATTTTTATTATAACTTGAATATTACTGAGAAGTCTCAGTAATATTCAACATAGAAATAAATGTTATTATATTTTAAATCAATGGATTAGGGGGATACAAAGTGTTTATAGATTGTTACTAAGACTTCTCAGTAATATGACAAATAAATACTTATTCAGCTACCACAAAGTGATCATTAATTAGTAGATTGCTAACGGCAAAAACCTGTTGGCTGTTGTTCTTTGGGGTTTATGGCTTTAGGCGTGTTCATATCAATAATTGATTGTTATTTTAAAGTAATATAACTTAGGAGTCGCTTAGTAAGCTAAGAACGTTCAAAGCCTTCTAATACCAAGAGAAATATAAAAAAGGATGAGTGAAATGGTAAATATGTTAATTGAGTATCAACTTAATGGCGGTGATGTTATTGAAATTAATCACCCAGAAGAGTTTGAGTTTAAGGACTTAGACGGTAACAGTTTAGGAAATGCTAAGGTTATCAAGCTTCATAATAATGATCTAATATTGGCAGAAGCGGCATTCGTGATTTCAGCTGAACATGAGAATGTTATTATCCCAAGCGATGCTGCATTTATGGAGTCAAAAACTGGCGTAAAACAACCGTTTGATTTTAATGGTCTTGTACAAAGCTGTGGCTTTAAGTCTGTTAAATATAAATTTGATAAACAGGGTGTTGATAGTTCTGAGTGGGTTGTTGCTTATCCTCAGGAGCATTAAACTAAAAATAAAGGCTACTGAGTAGCCTTTATCTTCTATTGGTGCCGATGTGAATATAATTCAAACAGTTTGGGGCTTGAGGGTTAAAGTTCTGTCTACACTTGTCAAATATCTCTATGTAAACACCTTTAAGAGCTACTTACTAAAGCTAACTATAAAGAGGCTTCAAGTATACGTGTAAGGCGCTTGGCAGCGATTAAAAGCTGCTTCTCCATAATAGGCAAGTGTTGCTGTGCATAATTTTCACTTAGCGTTATTGTGTCTTGAGGTTTAAGGCAACTTTTATTACTCGATAATTCACAATATTGAAAGCTAGGTTTTCTGATAAGCTGATACGATTCATTAGCCCACTTCCACACTTGTTGATTATAAAAATCTGGTATAGAGATAGAATTCCAATCGTGGTCTAATCGTTCTACCCACTCATTTTTAGTACGCATACTTGATTTTATTAGGCAAGAGTCCCAATATTGGTGTAAATTTTTACACTGACCTCTGTTTTCTACAAAACGTACTTTATTACCCCCTAAATCGCTAGCGTAACTAATATGCAAGGGTTGATGAATATCACCTAACCAATGTCCTAAAAACAATAATGCTTGAGCAGATTGCCATGAACGAGGGCTAGTTTTTAATTGTTTGTGATGTGTAATTATAGCTTGAGGTATACAATTTCTACTACACAAAGGTTTACTAATACGGGCTAGATCACGAGGCACATTCATATAGTGCCACTTATTATACTGTTTAAAGTTGCTTTGGCTTTTTATGGCGTCTGCCCAAGTACAAGCATTAGCAAAAGTTAATGGGGTGTTTTTGTTGAGGCGATTATAGTTATTGATAATCGTTTGTTGTTTTCTTGGTACAGCATTTAGTTGTTGCGTAATACGTTGCTGTTTTGATGTAGATAAATGATCAAAGGCGAGTTGACAGACAATTTTATGCCCAAGTTTTGATAGTGCAAAACTTGGTTGGCTGTAGAGCATACCCACTGAAAATAGAGTGAGGAAAACAAGTGTTTTGATCATTATCTAAACTGCCCTTAATCAACAAAAATCTGCATTTCTTCACCAATTTTTTTACGCATGTCCATCAACTTTATTGCTGTTTCATGTTGTTTTTTATCAGCCTCAGTTTCTGGTATCCATTGAGGAACTCTTTCAGATTGACCATTTTGATCAACAGAAACCATGATAACAATACAGTGAGTTGTTAAACGGCGATTTAATGATTTAGGATCACATGCGTTTACTTCAAGAGCAATATGCATTGATGAATTTCCGGTATAAATTACTTTGGCTTCAACTTCTACTAAGCTACCCACGTGAATAGGTGCTACAAAACGAATACCACCGGCATAAGCGGTAACACAGTAACGAGCGCTCCAGCCTGCAGCACACGCATAAGCAGCTAAATCTATCCATTTCATTACCGCGCCACCGTGAACTTTACCACCAAAATTTACATCTTGTGGTTCGGCTAAAAATCTTAAAGTAATGTCGCGTTGTGGTGCATTCATAAGTGAGCTCTTTATTGTTAATAAGGTAAATTGAAGAATATTAGATATATTACTCAAAACTATAGTGTTCAGTGTTAATAAGCAAATAACATTGCTTAGAAATTACTAAAATATTACTGTCTAAAAATAAGGAGTTATGAATTTAAATTTTATATTAAAGTATTTTACACATATATTTTTATTAAGTGATTGTATTTTAAGTGAAGAAATGGGTATTTCAAGAGGGATAAATATAAGGTAAAGGTAAAGAGGCACTTTTATTCCAAATAATATTTATTGATTTCAACTAATAAAATTATGGTATTTAATCAGTGATATCGTTGTTTTTAAGTCGCTTGTTAAGGTGGCAATTATCGCGCTACTTTAGTGCAAGGCTAAAATAACAGCACTTACAATAATATTATTTCGTTAAACGAAGTAACCGCTTTTAGAAATATTTGCTTATGACTTGCTCATAACTTGTTATAAAACGGTGATGGGGAAGCTAGCGATGTAGCTCGAAAAATTTAGTCGAGGTAATCGTAAACTGCTAGGTTAGTTAGAGTGAGAAGTTAGACTTTAATTTCACAAGTATTGGAGCCTACATAACTATATTTAGGTTTTCACAAATAAAAAGGCCTTTCTCGAAGAGAAAGGCCTGAAATGCTCGCATTATGGTCTTGTTACCAAGCTTCTTATTATTTGTTTTTTCTTGCTACTGTTTACTTTATTATTATTATTTTATTATTATTATTATTATTTTAGTATGTTTTTACGTGCTTCTACTTATTTTTATTATTGTTTTTCTGTAGCGCAGGCATTTTATAGCAAAGCATTTTTACCATCGCAACAACTTTAATAGAGTATAAACTCCACGAATTTTTTCGTAGTAAACTGGTCTAATAAGCAAACGATTATAAGTTGTTGATTCAATATAGATTGCTAAAAAACAACAGTAAAATGTCAAAAATAAAAAAAAGTTAAATAAATTGTACTTTTGTAATACCTTTGTGAATTTCAGTTAATTACATGGAATTATTTTTTTGTAGTTGTGTTGATTTATCAGATAGATCGAAAGACGGGTCGGTGCTAAACTGCGCAACATAAATACTTTAGTTAACTTCCTTAATAGGGTAACGGGTATAAACTTAATCAAATAAGTCGTACTAATAATTGTCTATATAAGCAATGTGCCATACGACTACAAAGCAAGAGAATCAGAGGAACTAATTGGTGACAGAATTAAAAAATGATACCTATTTACGTGCGCTATTAAAACAACCAGTAGACTACACGCCAGTATGGATGATGCGTCAAGCGGGTCGTTATTTGCCAGAATACCGTGAAGTACGTAAAGAAGCCGGCGACTTTATGTCGGTTTGTAAAAATGCTGAACTAGCTTGTGAGGTAACTATTCAACCGTTACGTCGTTTTCCATTAGATGCCGCCATTTTATTTAGTGATATTTTAACTATTCCTGATGCTATGGGCTTAGGCTTGTATTTTGAAACAGGCGAGGGGCCAAAATTTGAACGTCCTATTACTTGTAAAGCAGATGTTGATAAAATTGCCGTACCTGATCCTGAAGATGAGTTAGGTTATGTAATGAATGCTGTGCGTACTATTCGCAAAGAATTAAAAGGTTCAGTACCACTTATTGGTTTTTCTGGTAGCCCTTGGACATTAGCTACTTACATGCTTGAAGGTGGTAGTTCAAAAGCCTTCACAAAGATTAAAAAAATGATGTTTGCAGAGCCACAAACCTTACATTTGTTGCTTGATAAATTAGCTGATTCAGTTATTAGTTATTTAAATGCCCAAATTGCTGCTGGCGCTCAATCAGTCATGGTATTTGATACTTGGGGCGGCGTATTATCGCCACGAGATTATAAAGATTTTTCTTTACAATACATGTCCAAAATTGTTGATGGTTTAACCCGTCATAATGAAGGCCGTAAAGTACCTGTGACGTTATTTACTAAAAATAGCGGTATGTGGTTAGAGTCTATTGCAGCTACAGGTTGTGATGCTGTAGGTCTTGATTGGACCATTGATATTGAAAACGCGAAAGCCCGTATTGGTGATAAAGTAGCTCTACAGGGGAATATGGACCCGTCAATGTTATACGCGCCATTACCACGTATTGAGCAAGAAGTTTCTAAAATACTTGCTGGTTTTGGTGACGGTGGTACAGGTCATGTATTTAACTTAGGTCATGGTATTCACCCTGATGTGAACCCTGATCATGCAGGCCACTTTATTGAATCTGTGCACCGCTTGAGTAAGCCTTATCATAAGTAAGCGTTGATATAAGTCTTATTTTTATATTAAAGACAATAAAGCCGCTGTTAGTTATTTTAAGATAACTAACAGCGGCTTTTTTATTACGATCTATTTGTAAAATTAAAACTTAATGAGGCACTATTTCAAGATGATAAAAAAGGCACTTATAAAAGTACCTATTAGGAAAAAATTATGTGCGCTAAAAATGATTACTCATTAACGTCATCAAGTTCAACATCGTCAACTTCATAGGCGCTAAAGTCGGTTATACCCTTTGCTTCAAGTAGGCGTCTGACACTAGCAGGTAATTTTTCATTATTATCTTTTGCTAAGTCTTCATCATCAGGCAGAGGTTGTCCGGTAAAGGCATGTAAAAATGCTTCACATAACAATTCACTATTTGTAGCATGACGAAGGTTATTTACCTGACGTCTTGTGCGCTCATCTGTTAATACCTTTAATACACGCAAAGGAATAGAAACGGTGATTTTCTTTACTTGCTCGCTTTTTTTACCGTGTTCGGCATAGGGATTTAAGTACTCGTCATTCCACTGAGCCATGGATATTCCTCTGTAATGCTTTAAACCCGTTACCAATTAATATGGTGTTGCTGTACTTTGAATGGCAACGAGTGTAATAAGTTAATGCTATTTTATTTGTATGATTTTACCTGTTGCGAATTAGCAGTCAAGTAGAAGTTTAGATGTCTAAAATTACTTGACCGAATTCAGTAAAATGTTTAGAGTTATAGACGTCCAAACATCTAAAGTTTATTTGTAATTATTTCACCTAAAAGTGATCCCCAACGGAGAAGAGTATGTCGATTAAAAATATTAGTACTGCGGCAGTAATAGCAGGAATTAATAATGATCCACACCATGGTGCTGTGGTTGCTCCTATCCATTTATCAAGTACGTATTCATTAAAAGGGTTTAATGAAAAACGTCAATTTGATTACTCTCGAACAGGTAACCCAACCCGCGCTCTTTTTGGACAAGCGATTGCTGATTTAGAGCAAGGCAGCGTTGGTATTGTAACCAGTACTGGCATGGCCGCAGTACATTTAATTTGTCAGTTATTGTCTACCGACGATACCGTTGTTATTCCACATGATTGTTACGGTGGTAGTTTTAGATTATTCACTCATTTAGCTAAACGTGGGCAGTTTAAACTTATTGTGATTGACCAAAATAATCAGCAAGCTTTGGATGATGCTTTAGCGCAAAATCCTAAAGTGGTATTACTTGAAAGCCCAAGTAATCCGCTATTACGTTTAGTTGATATAGAAGAAGTCACTAAAGCATGTCATGCCGTTGGTGCTTTAGTGGCAGTAGATAACACGTTTTTATCTCCTGCACTGCAACAGCCGTTAACATTAGGCGCTGATATTGTTTTTCACTCTACGACTAAGTACATTAATGGCCACAGTGATGTGGTTGGTGGCGTTTTAGTGACTAAAACTGAAGAGTTAGGTGAGCAACTTGCTTGGTGGGCCAATTGTATTGGTATTACAGGCAGTGCATTTGATAGTTTCTTAGCGTTACGCGGTTTAAAGACATTACCTGTACGTATGAAACAACATCAAGAAAATGCTTTACAAGTGGCTGCATTTTTAAAGAACCATGAGGCGATTGACGCTGTATATTTTCCTGGCTTCCCTGAACATGTTGGTCATGAAATTGCTAAAAAACAACAAGCCGGTTATGGTGCAATGCTTAGTTTTGAAGTAAAGGGCGGTGTTGAAGCCGTTAAAAAATTATTTGATAACTTAAACCTATTTACACTCGCTCAATCATTAGGCGGTGTTGAAAGTTTAATTAGCCATCCATCTACCATGACTCATGCAGGTATGGAAATAGCAGATCAGTTAGAAGCGGGCATTACTCAGTCTTTAGTACGTATTTCTGTAGGTATAGAATACATTGACGATATTTTGGCGGATTTAGCTAACGGTTTAATGAAAAGCCAACAGTAAGACTTAAATAAACCCATTAATAAAATGGGTTGTTATTTTGAAGAATGAATTAAAGTTAATTAATTCATTCTTCAAAGGATCCCACCTTGTCAAACTATTGATTTTAGCTATTATTACTAGCACGATAGATCTTATTTATTAATTTCAGTGGTCAATGGCTAAAGACACTCCTCATCAAACACATTACACACGACAAATTAACCATTTGTTAGCAAAGGTCTATGGGCGAAGTACCGTTAAAGACTCTTTGTTAGATCGTGCTATTAGCTACTTCACAGAAGAAGAGTTTAGTCCTTCTGATGGAAAAATGTCGACGGAGGAGTCTCAGCTTTTACAAATGCAGAAAAGTGAACGATATTCTAGTCTATTATCAGTTTCACGAGTTATTCTAGAGCTAGCCGAAGGGAGTGGATTTGCTGAGAATAACCGGAAGTCAGCACAATTTCTTGGAACTATTCAGCTAATAAGTCCTACAGAAGGCAAGCGGGTAGCTATGAGTAATGAGCAGAGTAAGTCAGTTTATAAAGCGGTATTATGTCTTCGCTTACTAGACCGTCTTATTATGAACGATCAAATTAATGAGCCTCACGTTAATAAGTTTTTAAAGAACATATCACCTGAGCAATATATAGATTTTACAAATCATAATAGTGAGGCTCACCAGATATTTGCCGAACAAGTGAAAATACCACTTATTATGGCTGCATTATTACAAGATATTGGTAATTATCACCCTAAAGCTCAAATAATACTTTGTGGAGATGACGGTAAATTAGATCCATTTAGAATGCTGGATATTACACAACGAAAAGAGCTGTTGCAAATTAACTATCGTGAAACCATTAAGTACTTAATTGAAGGTATTGGCATACCAATATTTTCTGGTAATACTAAGGATGAGCGAGATCAGTTTATGGCAGACGAGCAAGGTAAATTAGCTTTTATTAAACTGCTTTTAAAAACGAGTGTTAACCCTAAAAAAACTATTGGTAATGTTTTAAAGGTGCCACAAATTTATACTTCAATAATATTATCAACCAAAGGTAATTATAACTACAAATTATTACCTCAAGTCTTTCAAGTATTACATAAAAATGCGGATTTAGGTGCCTGTGCACAAAGTGTTGTTGATGCCTTATACCATATTACCGGTATGTTCCCGCAAGGCTACGGAGTTGTTTATATGCCGTCAGGGGAGTTTGCTGATAAAGGGGATTGTTATGAATATGCGCTAGTGAATAGTTTGTATCCGAAAAATTCAGAGCATCCTCACTGTCGAATGACAACAAGAAAGCTAACGTTCATTGGTTATGGGCAAAATATAATAATCACAAATAATAGTAATCTTTATTTCACCGAAACGGCCAAAAAATTAGCTACGTTAAGTAAAAGTAGATTGCATGAAATATTAGAGTTATTAAGTTCAAATGCGCAAGAAAGGAAAGAATCAGATTTATTACCGCGTTGTTGGCATGCCAATGAGTTTTTCTCTGTTAAAGTGAATCAAAATTTGTGGAATAAAGGAGAGGCATAAGGTATTTTATGCCAGAACAAAAGGACGGAAATTAAACTATGTCAGAGCAGGTAAAAAGTAAACGTATTGCAGCCATTGATTGGATGCGTGGTTTTGTAATGATTGTTATGGTGCTTGATCATGTATCAATGGCCTATAACAAAGGACATATATCAGCTGATTCTGCAGCCAGTTATGTTATTGGCTCACCTTTACCCGCTTTAGAATTTTTTACCCGTTGGATAAGTCATATCTGTGCACCGGTGTTTGTTTTTCTTGCGGGTACCGCTTTAGCTATAAGCGTAGAACGTAAGTTGTCTCGAGGTTTTGATAGCAAAGCCATTGATAAAGACATTTTGATTCGTGGCGCTTTTATTGCTTTATTAGATCCAACGATTACTTCATTCTTCTCTGGTAAGCTTATTTTTCAGGTACTGTACGCGATTGGCATCGCCATGATGTGTATGGCCTTTTTTAGACGCTTATCAAGTACTCAATTAATTATTATTGCGTTGGCTTGGATCTTAGGTGGTGAATTAGTTACTGCTCAGTTTTGGTTTGCTGGCGGGCAAGAGCAATCTATTATTGTTGCATTGTTAATTGGTAAATATTCTTCAGCAGATTTAAGTATTTCTTATGCGGTTGTACCTTGGCTTTCAGTCATGATTTTAGGCTGGGTTTTCGGTCGTTATATATTAAATTATGGTGATGGAAAAGTAACGGTTAGTCCTGCACAGTTGTTATTTCGTTTAGGGTTTTCTGCCTTAGCAGCGTTTGTAGCAATTCGATATTTTAATGATTACGGTAATATGTTTTTATTAAAAGAAGATAATACTTGGCAACAGTGGCTACATGTAAGTAAGTACCCACCTTCGACAAGTTTTATTATGCTTGAATTAGGTCTTATGGCAGTAATTTTAGCGTCAATGATTAAAATTGAAGAGCGTATAGGTGTTCGTCCCAATGGCGTATTACTCGTTTTTGGACAAACCTCTATGATTTTCTATTTAGTACATAGAATATTTCTAACGGGTACTGCCACCTATGGCGGATTAAATGATTTTACTAACCTCACCAATACTTACATTATTACCGGTATATTGTTAGTGCTGCTGTATCCCTTTTGTTTATGGTATCGGGGTTTTAAAGCTAAGCACCCTGAGTCACTTTGGCTGAAGTATCTGTAAAGAAGCTAGAGAATCCTTATAAAGTAAAAACTCTTAGTTATAAAAAAGCAGTCATTACGTGAGTATGACTGCTTTTATATTTTGTGTAGTCCTATTTAGGTAAGACGTATTATGACTGTTTTTATTAGAACGGCTTATAAGCAGTAATGCTGGATCATTCGGGTTAGTAATTTTTCTGTTTTATCTATTTCGCTGTGAGCGAGGTATTCATTCGGCTGATGAGCTTGGTCGATTGAGCCTGGACCAAGCACTATAGTTTGACAACCCAACTGCTGAATAAACGGTGCCTCTGTCGCGTAATTAACGGCGCAACAACTGTGACCACTAATTTCTTCTGCAATATCAATAAAGGTACTTGGCTTCTTCTGTTCAAAACTAGGTGAACTTGGGTGCATTTCTGCAAAGGTGATTCTGCCGGGGTAAATCTCTGCTAAAGGTTTTAAGGCGTCACTTAACCAATTAATTAATTCATCATCACTCATTCCTGGCAATGAACGTAAATCAATATCTAAGTGGCAATGTCCACAAATTCTATTGGCATTATCGCCGCCATGTATCGCACCTAAATTTAAGCTAGGCGCAGGAACATCAAAGTCATGGTTTTCATAATTTAACTCAAACTTTTCTTTAAGATCTATTAATTGACCAATCACTTTATACATAATTTCAATGGCATTAACGCCTAAGTTCGGCTTACTTGAATGACCTGACTTTCCTTCAACACTTATACGGTGTGACATGTGACCTTTATGCATAACTACAGGTACTAAATTTGTGGGTTCACCAATAATCGCCACGTCAGGTTTTATGGCTTGGCTTTTAGCAAAAAATCGTGCGCCTGCCATCGTTGTTTCTTCATCTGCGGTAGCAAGAATATACAAAGGTTTTTTGAGTTGCGAGGCGCTTAAGTTTTTACATACTTGTAAAATAAACGCAAAAAAACCTTTCATGTCACAGGTACCTAAACCAAAAAACTTATCATCTTGATTTACAACTTTATGAGGATTAGATTCCCAGCGATTTTCATCAAAGGGAACAGTGTCTGTATGGCCTGCCAATAATAACCCACCTTCACCATTTCCTAATTTAGCAAGTAAGTTAAATTTATTATTAGTATTAGGTACTGCTTGAATTTCAATACTAAAACCGAGTTGTTCAAACCACGTTGCCAGCAGCTGGATTACGTCTTTGTTACCTTGGTCCCAGCTCGGTTGTGTGGAGCTTATCGAAGGGCAAGCGATCAATTGGCTTAAGCTTTGACTAAAATCAGGCAGTTGTGTCATATATAACCTATAAAGTTGAAGTTTAACTTAAATAGTTATGCTGATTAGTTGCATAACTACCCACTCAGTGGTATCTTAATATTACTAGTGTAAATAACATGCTCAAATAAGGCTACCTCCAAAATGATAAACGCTATATCAGATTCGAATAACAGTGTGCAAAAAGTTGCTATTGTAGGCGCAAGTGGCTACGCAGGCGCAGAACTTGTTGGCTTATTAGGTAATCATAGCAAAGCACAAATATGTCATTTAGTTGTTTCTGAAAATAGTAGTTCAGAAGGTAAAGCTTTTAGTGATTTACATGGCCGCTTTAAAGGTGTTTGTGATTTGCCATTACAAGCTTTCTCTAAAGCTTGGTTTGACGAGTATGCAGCTACAGTTGACGTAGTGTTTTTTGCAACGCCACATAATTTTAGTGCCGATTGGGCACAAGCCTTTTTAGATGTAGGCGTAAAAGTTTTTGATTTATCGGGTGGTTTCAGACTTAAAGAGGCTAGCGATTACCCTAAGTATTACGGTTTTGAACATGCCGATACTAATGCCTTGGCTAAAGCTATATATGGTTTAGCTGAATGGCAAGAGGATGAAATTGCTAATACTAACTTAGTGGCAGTCCCTGGTTGTTATCCAACAGCAAGTTTACTTTGTTTAAAACCACTGACCAGTAACAATTTACATGTAGAAAATTCTCTTGTGGTAGTTAATGGTATAAGCGGTGTGAGTGGCGCAGGCAGAAATGCTTCTTTAGCGACTAACTTTAATGAAGTTAGCCTAAAACCTTACAATATTTTACAGCACAGACATCAGCCTGAAATATCACAAGAATCTAATGTTGAAGTGATATTTAACCCTCATTTAGCGCCTTATAAAAGAGGGTTGTTGTCAACGGTGACTTTACAGCTTAATATTGGCGTTACAAGTGAACAAGTTACTGAAGCTTTTGAAAAAGCTTACAGTGATAAACCCCTTGTAAGGTTAGTTGATAGTTGGCCTGAAATTGGCAATGTTGCTTACACACCGTTTGCAGATGTCCACTGGAAATTTGATGAAGATAAACATGTTGTCGTAGCAAGTTGCGCAATTGATAACGTACTTAAAGGTGCTTCTTCACAAGCGATACAGTGTTTTAATATTTCACTGGGTTTACCGAGTGAGTATTCATTAATAAACGGCCAGTAATTTACATTAGCTATTAATCAATAAGATAAAGAACAAATTAAGGCATAGAAATGACGGAACAAGAAGTGAAGCCAGTATTAAATCAAGTATTAAAGCCACTAGTTATTAAAATTGGTGGTGCGATCCTTGAAAAAGAATCTGCGTTGAGTGCCTTATTAGCCGTTATTGCAACGTTGAAAAACAAGCAAGTGGTTTTAGTTCATGGCGGTGGTTGTGTTGTTGATGAAACGTTGGCGCAAGCGGGTTTCACTACTGAGAAAAAGCATGGTCTTCGTGTTACGCCAAAAGAACAAATCCCTTTAATCAGCGGTGCGTTGGCAGGTACGGTTAATAAATCGATTGTTGCTACGGCAAACAGTATGGATTTATCAGCTGTAGGGTTATCGTTAAATGATGGCGATATGGTCAGCTGTACGCTATCAACGCAAGGGTTAGGTCAAGTAGGCATACCAAAAACAAATAACAGTAAGTTATTAGATTGTTTATTAAGTGCTAAATTCTTACCGGTAATTTCTTCTATTGGCGCATTAGATAATGGCGACATAGTTAATGTAAATGCTGATGATGCAGCGGTTGCTATTTGTCAGTTACTTAATGCCGAATTACTGTTATTAACTGATGTAAATGGCGTTAAAGGCGCAGATGGCGAGTATTTATCATCGCTTAATGGTGAAGAAGCTAAAAGCTTAATTGAACAAGGTGTTATTGCCGGCGGTATGACAGCAAAAGTTAATGCTGCTTTGCTTGCCGCACAGCAATTACGACGAAGTATCGCGGTTGCTAGTTGGCAATCGCCAGAGCAAATTACACAATTGCTTGATGGTCAGGGTATTGGCACGCAAATACAGCCAGATTAATATCAATGCCGTCAAATATATAATAAACGCGACCAACAAAGCGTTTAGCATTAATGAGCTTGAGCTCAATTTTGAGAGAAAAACTAATGTCATCAAATACAGTATTAACAAATTTAGCTAATTTTCTAGCGGATGATCAGTTAAATAAAGAAGAATTATTAGCCTTAATCGAATTAGCGATTAAGATTAAGAAAAATCCAACGGACTATAACCAAGTATTAGCAGGTAAGTCTGTTGCAATGATCTTTGAAAAACCGTCATTGAGAACTCATGTGAGTTTTGATATGGGTATTAATAAGCTCGGTGGTCATGCGTTATATTTAGGCCAACAAAATGGTAAACTAGGTGAACGTGAACGTGTAAGTGATTACGCAAAAAACTTATCATGTTTTGCCGATGCTATTGTTGCCCGTGTTTTTAGTCATGATTCAATTAAAGGTTTAGCTGAGCATGCTAGCGTTCCGGTAATTAATGCTTTGTGTGATTTGTATCATCCTTGTCAGGCGCTTGCTGATTTTGTAACATTAAGCGAAAATTATCCTGATTTAAGCGAAGTGAAATTAGCTTACGTAGGTGATGGTAATAATGTTTCAAATTCATTGATGATCATGGCTGCAACGTTAGGTGTCGATTTCACCTTAATATGCCCTGAAGGATGTGAACCAGCACAAGATATGGTTGAAAAAACTAACGTTTTGGCAAACGGTTCAGGGTGTAAGTTTATACTAACGAATGATATTGAAGCCATTGGCAAACAAGATGTAATTTATACAGACACTTGGATTTCAATGGGTGATGAAGACCCTAGCAAAAAAGCCGCAGTTTTAGCTCAGTTTGCACCGTATCAAGTAAATCATGCTTTAATGGTAAAAGCAGAAGCAACTACGGTTTTACATTGCCAGCCAGCGCATTTGGAAGAAGAAATAACAACGGAATTATTTGATAGTGAACTATCAAAAGTATTCCAACAAGCAGAAAATAGAATGTGGGCACAGAATGCAGTATTAGTAGCACTATTTACAAATTAGACTCTGTTCTAGTTATTTGACGCAATAGCCGCGTTAAAAGTACTCACTGACATGCGTCAGCTCCGTGCTTTTGCCTTGCTCTTGCATCAACTAACTTACGAACAAAATCTAATTTGAAGGACTCATTAATAGTTGTAAAAGCAGGCATTAAAAATATTTGAAAAAATAACTGATAAATACATCAGTTAATTATTAGACAAAATAAAGAAATAATTTAGACTACGTTGATAAAATATTAACTAGTCAAATCTAACATTTAAGAGAGATTTAAAATGGCTTTAGAAAAGAAAAAAATTAAAAAAGTAGTATTAGCATACTCAGGTGGTTTAGATACTTCAGCAATCATTCCATGGTTAAAAGAGAACTACGAAGGCTGTGAAGTTGTTGCTTTTTGTGCTGATGTTGGCCAAGGCGAAGAAGAGCTTGTTGGTATTCAAGAAAAAGCTATCGCTTCTGGTGCTTCTGAATGTCACGTTGTTGACTTAAAAGAAGAATACATTAAAGAATACGTTTACCCAATTTTAAAAACGGGTGCGGTATATGAAGGTCAATACTTACTAGGTACGTCTATGGCGCGCCCTGTAATTGCTAAAGCGCATGTTGAAATTGCACTTAAAGTAGGTGCTGACGCACTTTGTCATGGTTGTACTGGTAAAGGTAACGACCAAGTTCGTTTTGAAGCGTGTTTCGCAGCACTTGCTCCAGAGCTAACTGTTATCGCGCCATGGCGTGAGTGGGACATGGTATCTCGTGAAGATTTACTTGATTACCTAGCAGCACGTGAAATCCCTTGTGCAGCTTCACTAACTAAAATTTATAGCCGTGATGCAAACGCATGGCATATCTCTCACGAAGGTGGCGAGTTAGAAGACCCTTGGTGTGAGCCATCTAAAGAAGTATGGACTATGACGGTTGATCCTATGGATGCACCTGATGTTCCTGAAAAAGTACAATTAAGTTTTAAAGACGGTGAATTAGTTTCTGTTGACGGTAACGATTTTACTTCTGCAGGCGCTGGCGCTTATGAAGGCCTAATGTACTTAAATGCTAAAGGTGCTGCACATGGTGTTGGTCGTATCGACATTGTTGAGAACCGTTTAGTAGGTATGAAGTCTCGTGGTTGTTATGAAACACCAGGTGGCACTATCTTAATGGCTGCTTACAAAGGTTTAGAAACATTAATTCTAGACAAAGAATCACTTAAGTATCGTGAATCTGTAGGTCATGAATTTTCACATGTAATTTATGATGGTCGTTGGTTTACACCACTTGCTAAAGCGCAATTAGCATCAGCTGCTTCATTTGCTGAAAAGCTTACGGGTGATGTAGTTGTTAAGTTATACAAAGGTATGGCGCAAGTTGTTCAACGTCGCTCTCCAAATAGCTTGTACTCAGAAGCATTTGCAACGTTTGGTGCAGATGATGTTTACGACCAAAAACATGCAGAAGGCTTTATCCGTTTATTCAGCTTATCAAGCAGAATTACAGCGCTTTCTCAAAAAACGTCTTTAAATGACACTCTAAAAAGTAAAGGCGAATAATAATGGCTTTATGGGGCGGAAGATTTAAAGAAAAGGCGAGTACACAGTTTAAGAAATTTAACGACTCGCTGCCGGTAGATTACCGTATGGCAGTACAAGATATTGTTGGGTCAATTGCTTGGGCACAATCAATTCATGAAGTAGGTGTAATAAACGATGATGAATTAGTTCGTTTAGTTGCAGCACTACAAGAATTAAAAGCGTCTGTAGAAGAAAACCCTAAACAGATCTTGTTATCTGATGCGGAAGACATTCATAGCTGGGTAGAAATTCAGTTAATTGAAAAAACCGGTGATTTAGGTAAGAAGCTCCATACGGGTCGTAGTCGTAACGATCAAGTAGCTACAGATTTAAAACTTTGGTGTAAAGAAACTGGCGGCGATTTATTATTCGCTCTTGTTAACTTACAACAAGCAATGATGAACTTAGCTGAACGTGAAAAAGACACGGTTTTACCAGGTTATACTCATTTACAAAGAGCTCAGCCGGTAACTTTTGGTCACTGGTGTTTAGCTTACGTAGAAATGTTTAACCGTGATATTGGTCGTTTAAAAGATGCACTTTATCGTTTAGATGTTTCACCACTGGGTTCAGGTGCTTTAGCGGGCACGGCTTATCCAATTGACCGTAATGCATTAGCTGGTCGTTTAGGTTTTAGAACGGCAACAATGAACAGTCTTGATGCAGTTTCTGACCGAGATCACGTTATTGAGTTATTAGCTACGGCAAGTATTTCAATGGTGCATTTATCACGTTTTGCTGAAGATTTAGTTTTCTATAATTCTGGTGAAGCTGGTTTTGTTGAAATGAGCGATTTAGTAAGCTCTGGTTCATCATTAATGCCACAGAAGAAAAATCCTGATGCGTGTGAATTAATTCGCGGTAAAGCAGGTCGTGTTTTTGGTTCATTAACAGGTATGTTAACAACCATGAAAGCATTGGCGCTTGCGTACAATAAAGATATGCAAGAAGACAAAGAAGGCTTATTCGACGCGCTAGATACGTGGGAAGAATGTATGGAAATGGCCGTACTTGTTGCTGATGGCTTGAAAGTAAACCGTTCACGTACACTTGCTGCAGCTCAACAAGGTTATGCAAACGCAACTGAACTTGCTGATTATTTAGTAGGTAAAGATATTCCGTTCCGTGAAGCGCATCATATTGTTGGTGAAGTAGTATTAGCTGCGATCGCTAAAGGCGTGCCTTTAGAAGATTTGAGCATCTCTCAACTGCAAGAGTTCAGTGATAAAATTGAAGGGGATGTTTATCAACATCTATCAATTGAGTCAACGCTTAATAAACGTGAAGCCCTTGGTGGTACATCACGTGAGCAAGTAGAAAAAGCTTTAGCGACTGGCAACGAAGAAATTTTAAACGAGCAAGTTGTTGGCGCGCCAGGTAAACAGCAAATTAAAGTGGCACTTAAGCAAGTTAAGCAACGTTTAAATGCTCAACGTGCTGCGGCAATGTCAGTTCGTAGAGCTAGAATGTCTGATGTTGATAGTATTCACCAATTAACCAATTATTGGGCTGATAAAGGTGAAATACTACCACGCACGCGTAACGACATTATCTATGGTATTCAAAATGTTGTTGTTGCAGAGTTAGACGGCGTTGTTGTTGGTACTGCATCACTTTATATCTATGAAACGGGTTTAGCTGAAATACGCTCAGTAGTAGTGAAAGATGATGCACAAAAGCAAGGGCAGGGCGAAGCACTTGTTCAATACTTATTAGAATTTGCTCATCAAATGGAGTTAACACAGATTATTGTTTTAACTTACATCCCGCAGTATTTTGAACAACTTGGTTTTACGTTAATTGATAAAAACTCACTTGCTGAGAATATCATAGAAGATAGCGTACCAAGCCAGAATAAAAATGCTGATGATGAAGTCGCAATGGAATACATTGTGGGTCAAAGTAAGTAACTTCACTGTAAAATGTATGAGAAGCTGTTAAATTTCTGTTCATTGCAGTAGTTTGACGGCTTTTTTTTTAGTCGTATTTATATCAAAATAGCACTTAGCTAGGTTAATAAAATGGAACGTATGAATAATAGCGAGCAAAATTACGTAAAATGGTTTAGAAACGCCGCGCCTTACATTAATGCTCATCGTGGAAAAACGGTAGTACTTATGTTTGGTGGTGAAGCTGTAACTCATCCTAATTTTGCCAATATTATTCATGACATTTCTTTATTGCGCAGCTTAGGTGTGAAATTAGTGGTAGTGCATGGTGCACGACCACAAATTGCAGATCGAATGAAACGTCGAAATATTACAGAAAATGTTGTTGATAATATCCGTGTGACTGACTCTGAGACCCTAGTGGCCGTTAAAGATGCTACGGGCTCACTACGTCTACATATTGAAGCATTGCTTTCTACTGGCTTAGTCAACTCGCCTATGCACGGTGCACAAATTCGTGTCAGCACGGGTAACTTTGTTATTGCGAAACCTATGGGTGTGCGTAACGGTGTTGATTTTAAGTATACGGGTAGCGTTAGAAGAATCGATTCAGACGGTATAAATATGCAGTTAGACTATGGTTCGATCGTTCTACTTTCACCTATTGGTTATTCGCCAACAGGTGAAGTATTCAATTTAGCCTTAGAAGATGTTGCTACACGGACAGCTATTTCGTTAAAAGCAGATAAGCTTATCGCCTTTACCGAAGATGAAGGGCTTATTGATAAGTCTGGATCGTTAATTCGTAGTTGTAGTGTTCGTACTGTAAAAAGTTTACTTGATGAAAATGACGATCATGTTCGTCAGTTATTACTCAGGTCTATTATTCAAAGTGGTGAAAATGGTGTAGAACGTTGTCACTGTATCAGCTATCAAAGTGATACTGCTTTGTTACAAGAGCTATTTACGCGTGATGGTGCCGGTACATTGATTGCAAAAGATCATCATGAATTAATTGCTACGGCAACTATTGACGATGTCGCAGGTATTTTGGAGCTTATACAGCCGCTTGAAGAGGAGGGCGTTTTAGTTAAACGCTCTCGTGAGCTACTTGAAATGGAAATAGAGTGTTTCACTATCCTTAAAAAAGAGGATGTGATCATCGCTTGTGCTGCTTTATATCCTTATCCTGAAGCAAAATCAGGTGAAGTCGCTTGTGTTGTTATTGACCCCGATTATCGTAAAGGTAACCGAGGTGAAAGAATTATTAATGCATTAGAGCTTACGGCTAAAAAGAAGGGGCTAACGTCTTTATTTCTACTCACAACCGTTAGCGGGCACTGGTTTCGAGAACAGGGTTTTATTGAAACATCGTTGGAAAACTTACCAGAAGGTAAAAAACAGATGTATAACTTCCAACGTAATTCTCAAGTGTTTATTAAAGAAATATAATTTAAAGACAAAGTAAAATAGAAAATAAAAAGCAGCGAGTGTAAATCACTCGCTGCTTTTTTTTTCAGATTAGCCTCTCGAAAATATGAGACTAAAAAAGCTCTTCTTCTTCTGTTTCGACTTGACCACCAGATAATATTTCGCGTGTGTTATCTTCTGTTACGTAATCTGTTGGAACATTACCTAAGCGGAAGTACTCAAATTGACTGCTTTTATCTGTTTTAGTGGTTAATTTTCCTGTTTCTTTATCAATACGGACGGAGACTATATCTACCGGTGGTTGGAAAGCCTCAACGTCAACATCAGCTAATGCCACACTCATGAAATCAATCCATGCAGGTTGTGCCGATTTTGCACCAAATTCATTTCCCGTTGTTTGATTTTTTCCTAAATTGTTGTTGTAAACCGTTCTACCTAACATATGACGAGGATCATCGAAGCCAATCCAAGAAGTTGTTACTATGCGTCGGCTGAAACCTGAAAACCAAGCATCTTTTGCTTCGTTTGTAGTACCCGTCTTGCCTGCAATATCTTTTCGTTTGAGTGTTCTAGCTCGCCAACCCGTTCCTTGCCAGCCATGTTTTGCTGCCCAATCTGCACCCCAAATAGCGCTATTAAGCGCTTGCGTGATTAGATAAGCATTCTGTGGACTGATAACTCTAGTTGCTTGTTTTGTTTTTATCACTGAATCGGCTTCGGTATTATCCGGTGATTCAGATTCAGATTCAGATTCAGTTTGAGAGAAGTCATTGAAAAATGAGTCTGTATCAACTGATGCAAAGGATAGTGCTTGAGTTTCCAGCTTATTAGCTTCAGCACATGGATCACACGCTAGTGCCGGATTAGCTTGATAAAGAACTTCACCGTCACTATTTTCTATACGTTCAATTAAATAAGGCTCTACTAAGAAGCCGCCATTAGCAAAGGTAGCAAAACCAGTGGCAACCTCTAACGGTGTTAAAGATGCTGAACCAAGGGCCAATGACTCATTTCTTGGTAGATCAGCAGCGTTGAAACCAAAAGTCGATAAATGCTTTATAGTCTCGGGGACACCGATACTTTTCAATAACCTTACAGCAATTACATTTTTAGATTGTGCTAGCGCTAGACGAACTCTTAATGGGCCAACATAAGTCTCCGGAGAGTTTTTAGGGCGCCAAACTACACCTGAACTTTTGTCCCATTGATTAATTGGCGCATCATTAACGAGAGAAGCTAATGTAAAGCCATTCTCAAGTGCTGCGGAATAAATAAAAGGCTTAATGTTTGACCCTACTTGACGCTTAGCTTGAGTAACACGGTTAAATTCGCTGTGTTTAAAACTGAATCCCCCTACCGCAGCCTTGATAGCGCCATTATCTGGTGATAATGATACGATGGCGGCACTGGCTGTAGGTAGTTGCGCGAGACGGTAATTATTATCGGGCATTTTAGTGACTAAGATAACATCACCAAACTTAAGGATGTCATCAGCTTTTTTTGGTGGTCGTCCTTGTTTTTGATCATTAATATAAGGACGGGCCCAAGACAAGCCCTGCCAATTAATTGTTGCAGGAATTTTATTACGTAATTGAAGCGTGACAGATTTATCAAGTACATTAGTAACAACTGCAGGGGTAAGCATTTGGTAGTTGCTTTGTAGTGAAAGCGCTTTGTTAACCTCTGCTTGTGTCAACGATAGTTCTTGGTCTAAAGTCGTTTTATTTGATGCAGTCTTTAGCTGAGGTCTCAATGAAGTAAGTGGACCACGATAACCATGACGTTGGTCATAATTTAATAAATTATTAACAAGCGCTTTTTCGGCCGCTACTTGTAGTTTAGAGGTTACTGTAGTGAATACTTTATATCCCTCAGAGTATGCTTTCTCTTTTCCGTAACGTTCTAGAACTTCCTGATGAGCCATTTCAGCAACGTATGGAGCATTAAGTTCTATTTCTGCACCATGCCGTTTACCGGTTATTTCTGCAGATTTTGCTATTTGGTATTGTTGTTCACTGATATAACCATTGGCAAGCATTCGATTAAGAACAACAGAACGACGCGCTTTAGCTCGTTTAGGGGAGCGAATAGGATTAATAGTAGAAGGGGCTTTAGGCAGACCAGCTAGAACAGCAATTTGTGCAAGAGTAAGTTCATTTATATTTTTACCATAATATACTTGTGCTGCAGCACCAAATCCAAATGATCTATGTCCTAAAGGAATCTTATTGATGTACAGCATTAAAATTTCATCTTTACTAAGTAAGCTTTCAATGTGAAATGATAAAAATATTTCTCTAATTTTACGTGTATAAGTGACTTCTCGTGTAAGGAAGAAATTACGTGCGACTTGCATGGTGATTGTACTAGCGCCACCTTTGTCCTGACCCATTAACTTTCCTGCTACAGCCCTACCCATGCCAATTGGATCAACACCGAAATGCATATAAAACCGGTCATCTTCAGTTGCTAATAGTGCGTCAATGAGTTGTTGAGGTACTTGTTCAATAGTAAGAGGAGTACGCTTTTTTTCACCAAATTGAGAAATTAATAATCCATCTCTGCTATATATTTGTAATGGCGTCTGCCAATGTAGGTCCTTTAGTGACTCCACACTCGGTAATTCAGAGCGCATTGAAAGGTATAAACTATAAATGGCAGTCGATGCCAAAATAATAAGTATAAAAGTGATTTTTAGTAAATATTTGATTGAAAACACAGCAAAAGACCAATAAGTGGTTAGAAATGTAAGATAATGCTAGTATATCGTGTAAAAGAATGTAATAAATGTATTTATGCGTATTTTGCGTCTAAAATAATTACAAAAAACAAAATTGTAGGTTGTTATGCTAGACAAATTGTTTAAAAAGAAGAGTTCGATGATGGTGGGGATTGATATTGGTTCCCATTCGGCTAAAGCCGTATTGTTGAGTCAGGGCAGTGAAGGCTTTGTAATAGAAGATTTTGCTATTGAGCTGATGCCTCGTGGTAGCGTTGTTGATCGTGAGATTCAAGATATTGAAGCCGTAGGTGATGTTATAGCTAAACTCAGAAAGAATATTTCAGCTAAAGCTACCGATGCAGCAGCCGCCGTGTCGGGACAAACGGTTATTACGAAAGTGATTTATATGGACGTAGCACTAACCGAAGATGAACTTGCTAGTCAAATAGAAATTGAGGCCGATAGTCTTATTCCGTTTCCATTGGATGAAGTGAGTTTAGATTTTGAAACGCTTGACGTTAATGAGTCAGATCCAAGTAAAGTAAATGTTCTACTTAGTGCCGCTCGTACAGAGTCAATTGAAGCACGGGTTGCTGCATTAGATGCTGGAGAGTTTAACGCTAAAGTTATTGATGTTGAGTCTTATGCTGTAGCTCGTTCTTATGACCTATGCTTAACTCAATTACCAGAAGATGCGAAAGATAAAGTAGTGGCCATAGTTGATATTGGCTCCACGGTAACACTTTTTTCAGCTACAGATGCAGGTAAGCATATATATAGCCGAGATCAAATGTTCGGGGGCGAACAATATACACGCTCTATTGTATCTTATTACAATAAATCATTTGAACAAGCTGAAGAGGCTAAAACCTCTAATGATTTACCACCTAATTATACCTTTGAAGTATTAGCCCCTTTCCATACTATTTTAATGCAACAAATACGTCGTGCCATTCAAATGTTTTTGACTACCAGTGGGCAAGAAAAAGTTGACTATTTATTGATTTCAGGTGGGACTGCGGGGTTAGAAGGTATTGGAAATCTACTGACAGAAGAGCTTGGTATACATACTATTATTGCTAATCCATTCCATGATATGTCAATTAGTGAAACGGTTGATAAAGATGAACTTAACAAAGTTGCACCTCAATTGATGGTTGCAACTGGTTTAGCTTTAAGGAGCTTTTCTCCATGGCACATATAAATTTACTTCCTTGGCGTGAAGCAGCGGTCAAGGCGCAACAAAAAGAATACTTCACGCTTTTGGCTGCTATTGGTGTCATCTCACTGGCACTTGTTCTTGCATTTAATTTTTATTATCAGGCGCGTATCGACGGGCAAAGTACGAAGAATCAATACCTGAAAAATGAAATTGCACAATTAGATATTCAAATCGATGAAATAAAAACGTTGAATGACAAAAAGGCTGCGTTACAAAAGCGTATTAATGTTGTTGAACAA
>Ga0308012_10000421_pt1 | contig 25835 bp, 23 predicted proteins | sample Neamet179_FD_203133 | JGI IMG/M metagenome (GOLD analysis project Ga0308012, IMG submission 203133) | Marine microbial communities from water near the shore, Antarctic Ocean - #179 | ecosystem: Environmental > Aquatic > Marine > Unclassified | place: Southern Ocean | collected 2014-07-25 | reverse complement strand
CGGTGAGTTATCCGCAGCCTCAAAGGGCTTTGATGTAGAGAAACTTGAGGGCTCTGAAAAAGCAGCCATTTTGTTACTCAGTTTATCTGAAGAGGACGCAGCACAAATATTAAAACATCTTGAACCGAAACAAGTACAGCAAGTAGGTACTGTTATGGCGGCAATGGAAGACTTTACCCAAGAAAAAATAACAGCTGTGCATAAGCAGTTTATACATGAGATCCAAAATTTCTCTACTATTGGTTTCCAAAGTGAAGAGTTTGTTCGTAAAGCATTAACTGCAGCATTAGGTGAAGATAAAGCTGGTAATTTAATTGATCAAATTGTTATGGGTGGCGGTGCTAAAGGTTTAGAGTCGTTAAAATGGATGGACTCTAAGCAGGTAGCTACTATTATTCGTAATGAACATCCTCAAATTCAAACCATAGTTTTATCTTATCTGGAACCAGAGCAATCAGCAGAAATTGTTGGTCAGTTTGCAGATAAAGTTCGTTTAGATTTAATGATGCGTATCGCTAATTTAGAAGAAGTTCAACCGGCAGCATTACAAGAATTAAATGAAATTATGGAAAAACAGTTTGCCGGACAAGCCGGTGCGCAAGCCGCGAAAATGGGTGGTTTAAAAGCCGCGGCTGATATTATGAACTACTTAGATACCAATGTTGAAGGTATGTTGATGGATTCAATTCGTGAAAACGATGAAGAGATGAGTCAGCAAATTTCCGATTTAATGTTTGTTTTTGAAAATCTCGCGGATGTTGATGACCGTGGTATGCAAGCCATATTACGTGAAGTACAGCAAGAAGCTTTAATGAAAGCAATTAAGGGTACTGACGAGGCATTAAAAGATAAAATAATGAGTAATATGTCTAAACGTGCGGCTGAAATGATGGCCGACGATTTAGAAGCTATGGGCCCTATACGTATTAGTGAAGTTGAAGCTGCGCAAAAAGAAATTTTATCGGTAGCTAGACGATTATCCGATTCAGGTGAAATTATGCTTGGTGGCGGCGGTGGTGGCGATGATTTCTTATAACATGGTCTCTATTTAGTTAATTTATTTAGCTATCTATTAGCATATTGGTTAGTAAAGGTACTGTAATGAATAAACCTCCTATTAAAGTAATCAAAGCGTCAAAAACTGATGCATCTGATGTTTGGGCTCTACCTGATGTAGAAGGAAGTCCAAGTGCAGAGGATAGAGATAAAACGAATGCTTTAGGGCAAAAAATTCATTGGGTTTACGAGCCGCCTGAGCCTGAAGAAATAGAACCAGAGCCACTAACAGCACAAGAAATTGAAGATATTCGACAAGCTGCAAGCGAAGAAGGGTTTAATCAAGGTAAAGAAGAGGGCTTTGCTAAAGGCTATGAAGAAGGTAAGGTTACAGGTCATGAAGAAGGTAAATTACAAGGTATTGAAGAAGGTACAGAACAAGGACTGGCGCTTGGAAAAGATCACATGGATGAACAAAGTGTTCGCTTTGAAAAGCTAATAGAGCAATTGCATCAGCCCTTAGCCAGTGTAGAGAAAAATGTAGAAGAACAACTCCTTAATTTGGTCTTACAATTAACAGAAGCCGTCGTTTTACATGAAGCAAAAACTAACCCTGACATTTTAATGGCGGCGATAGCTACGGGTATAAAAAGTTTATCCAGTAATGATGGTAAAACTCAAATATTTTTGAATCCAACTGATATTAACCTTGTCGAAGCCCAATTCGGTGCAGAGCATATACAGCAACAAGGTTGGCGTTTACTCCCGGCACCACAAATCTCGCAAGGTAGTTGTCAAATAGAAAACAGTACTTCAAATATTGACTTACAAATGAAAGCAAGACTAAAGCAAGTACTGGAACCTTTCTTGCAAGATGCCATACATCAAACAAGCTAATTATGATTAAAGTATAACCCGTTTAATAGTCTTTCTATTGATTAAATAAAGGGGTGCTATATATTTACTCCATATACAAATACAGACCCATTTTTTGATTGAATCACTCTTTGGGTTTGATGCTTTTTAGTACGGTATGTTTTAGTGCGGATCTTTTAGCGCGCATATTTGAATAACGTATATTTGAGCATTGTTAGTTTTGAATTTTATCTTAAGGTTAATAAATCCTATGGTTGATAGTTTACGCTTAACCGATCGTTTAAAAAACAGTCAAAAATTTATTCATAATTTTAACGCCCCCGTAGCGGGTAGATTAGTACGCGTTGTAGGGCTAACGCTTGAAGCGGTTGGCGTGAAAGCGGCTGTAGGCAGTCAATGTTTAGTTGAAACCGCGTACGGTGATTTACTTGCTGAAATTGTTGGCTTTGCTCAAGATATTACTTATTTAATGCCAGAAGAGAGCCTACGTGGCGTTATGCCTGGTGCTCGAGTACTCCCTATTTCAAGTAAGGCTAAAGTACCTTTATCAATGGAGTTACTTGGCCGTGTTATTAATGGCGTAGGTAAACCTCTTGATGGTAAAGGCCCTATTAAATCGGATGATGATTATCATCATGACAGTAAACCCATTAATCCACTGTCTAGGCGCGCTATTACTGAAGTACTTGATGTTGGCGTTCGTTCAATTAATAGCTTTATAAGTATTGGTAAAGGTCAGCGTATGGGACTTTTTGCTGGCTCAGGTGTTGGTAAAAGTGTACTTATGGGTATGATGACTCGTGGTACTACAGCTGATGTTGTCGTTGTAGGCTTGGTGGGAGAACGCGGTCGTGAAGTTAAAGAATTTATTGAGGAAATTTTAGGCGAAGAAGGTTTAAAGCGTGCTGTTGTTGTAGCTGCACCTGCCGATAATTCTCCCTTAATGAGATTAAAAGGTTGCGAAACAGCAGTACAAATTAGTGAGTACTTTCGTGATAAAGGGCTTAATGTACTGTTATTACTAGACTCATTAACACGTTATGCCCAAGCACAACGTGAAATAGCTTTAGCGGTAGGTGAGCCACCTGCAACTAAAGGTTATCCACCTTCCGTTTTCTCAAAGTTACCTCAGTTAGTTGAACGTGCTGGCAATGGTGGTGAAGGGCAGGGATCTATTACTGCTTTTTATACGGTATTAACGGAAGGTGATGATTTGCAAGATCCCATTGCCGATGCTTCTCGTGCCATTTTAGATGGTCATGTAGTACTGTCTCGTGAATTAGCGGATGCAGGCCATTATCCTGCAGTTAATATTGAAGGCTCTATTTCCCGCGTAATGCCAATGGTAACAAATGATGAGCATCAAGAACTCGCCAAACGATTAAAGCAAATGTATGCACTGTATCAGCAAAATAAAGATCTTATTGCTATAGGGGCTTATACCAAAGGTAATGATCCACGTATTGATCAAGCGATAAATGTATTACCCGTTATTAACTTCTTTTTACAACAAAAAATTAGTGAAGTTATTCCTTATGATCAAAGTATTGCTCAACTGAAAGAAATAATTGCTGCGGCACACGCACATAATAAACAATAGGTAGTTATTTTAAACAACGACTTGTAGTAAATAATAGACGCTATTTTTTCTATAAATAATGGGCCAATTGATCAAAAAGGTATTCAGCATGGTAATGAAACAACTTGACACTATTTTAAAATATGAAAAAGACAATGAACAGCGCTGTGCGGATCAGTTAAAGGTGGCCGAAAATGAATATCAACAAAATATTACTCGCTTACAAGGGGTTGCTGATTATCGATTAGAGTACATGAAGCGCTTAAGTCAACGTGCTGAAGAAGGCGTAGATAGTGCAACTTATAGTCATTACCATGCCTTTATTGCTAAATTGGATACCGCTTCAAAGCAAGTAGAGGTAGCAATGCGACAAGCAAAAGCATTAGCGGAGAAAAGTAAAAGTCTTTGGTTAAAGCAGAGGCAAAAAGTCAAAGCGGTAGAATTATTACGTGATAAGCGTTTAAAGATAATTGCTGTTGCGGCTGAACGGTCAGAACAAAAAATGTTTGATGAAATAGCGACTCAACAATATATTCGTCGGCCAATACGCTAATTAGCATGACTAAATAATGACTAAGTAATTACTTAGTCATTATTATGACTTTTATTGGAGTGATAATTGCATTGTTTTACGATAAAGGAATTAAATAAAAAATATCTAGACGAGTATTCGTAATCACACGCCGTATTTTTTAGTATTTTAGCCAGCTAACCTATTAGGGTAATTATGCAATCAGTAAATGTTTTACCTATTCCTGTTTCGCAAGAGACTGATTTTAAAAGTAAAGATTCTTTGGTTTCTTCAGGTGAGATCAGTAAAGAGTCTGGGTTTTCTCGTTTGGTTGATCAGCATGTTAATGATGAGCGAAAGCCGGTTGATGATAAATCGTCCCAAGTAAAAACGGAGTCGGTAGCGGCAAATAATGGTAATACTCTTGATAAAAGTGTCCCAACTGAGACTAAGCAAGATAATACCCGTCAAGAAAGTGGCTCTTTATCAGAAGTAGAGACGAATAACTCCAGCCAAATGAATGAAAATAAAGACGCTAATATTGATGTAATTAATCAGCATGATATTTTGGCTGAAGAAAGTAGCCAAATTAAGTCAATCGACAATGAAGCATTAGCTGAATCTGAGCAGTTTATTTCTTTACTTTATAATAGCGATCAAACACTAAGCAGTTCAGCGGATGAGGTAAAGTCGGTTGTGGTGACGGATAACCAAGCTATAAGTTCTAGCCACAATGATAACAATGGTAATAATACTGCAATATTAAGTAGTCATCTTTCAGTAGCAATCAGCCATACCGATAATGCTGTAGCAGGTCATGCTAATGATATTCCGAGTACCGATGAACCGAGTGATAAAATAACGCCACCGCTTTTATTTGAGCATAAGCTCAAGTCATTTTCTAAAGATGAAGTACTTACACCCACGACACTAAAAAATAACGTCACCGGTGAGACCCTATTAAAGCCACCAAGTGATCAAGCATTAAAAGATTACCAACTGTCGTTACAGTCACAAAAAGACACATTGAAGAACGATAGCGTTAGTAATGAACCGGTATTAAATAGTCAATTACTAAATGCACAGCTTAAAAATAATAACGACGCTGATTTAGTCGCGGCAGGAGCGTTCGCCAATAAAAGTCTTATAACAAATGAAATAGCCTCTAACTTAGACAAAGTGCCGACTGAGCCTATGAATAAAGAGGTATTAGTTCATACTCATAATAAAAACTTCTCTCCGGTAACAACAGAAGTAACTAAAGGTGCTGATAACTCATCACAAAATAGTACTATCTCAGAAGCTGTTCATGTTGCATCAAGTATAACTGATACGCAGTTAAGTAAAGCTGATACTCAGTTAAGTAAAGCAAATATAGATAAGCTCATTGCAGAACAACAATTACAAGCTGGACCTGAAAAAAAATCAATAGAGCAATCAATAGAGTCTCCAGTTAAACAATCAGGGATGACAAGTGCTCAAGTACTTGCAACACAAACATTACAACAATCTCAGATTCAAGAAAATGAGCAAAATGCTATTGAAAAATCTGGCGAAGATTTTATTGAGTCAATACTTTCTCCTAAAGGTAGCGTCGTAGCACCAGAAATAAAAACAACGAGCAACCTTACTGAAACACTTTCACAGCGGATGGCATCCGATTTACAAGCACAAACAGCCCAAGCGACACAAACGAAACAAAGTAATGATGCCTATAGCGATCATCAATCATCAGAAGTACTTAATTACAATGTGGCAACGGATACCGCACAAATTCAAAAAAATAATGTGCAGCTTCAACAAGAAACGGTGTCTATTTTTAGAAAAGACTTCGCCGATGCCGTAAAAGATAAAGTGATGGTGATGATCAGCCAGAAACTACAACAATTTGATATTACTCTTGATCCTCCTGAATTTGGGAATATGCAAGTACGTGTTAATTTACAAGGCGAACAAGCAGCGGTTAATTTTGTAGTACAAAACCAACAAGCAAAAGAAGCGCTAGAACAAAATATGCATAAATTAAAAGAAATGCTTGCTGAGCAAGGTGTTGATGTCGGTGGAGCTAATGTTGAACAACAAGATCAGCAACAAAGTCATGGTGAAAGTAATCTAGACCAAAATAATGATGATAAATCACTGTTATCAAAACAAAATATAGATGTTAATAATGTAGAGCACCTTTTATCCGCTCAGTCGTTCATTTCTCCTACAAAGGGTGTCGATTACTACGCTTAATTGATTTTAATGGAGTTAAGTTGATGAAAACAGATTGGCTCAATCACTATTCAAGGATATAGTCTATCAATACATACATGGCCGTTATTCATCGCTTTTTAATAATGAATGACATCAATATAAAGGATTCTCATGGCAGACGAAAAAGAAGACGTTAAAGAAGGTGAGTTAGAATTAGATAACTCAGGCAAAAAGAAAAAAATGATTATAATTATCATTGCTGTAGTTGTTTTACTCGGTGGTGGTGCAGGTGCTTATTTTGTCTTTATGGGTGGCAGTGATACAACTCAAACGGAGCTTGATACAACTCAAACGGAGCTTGATGCGGCATTAAATAGTGAAATGGAAGGTGGCGATACTGCAGCTGTTGCGGCTGATTCAGGCGCAAATATGGGTTCCGCTTTATATGTACCGATGCCGAGACCTTTCCGTTTTAATGTACCAGGTGCCGCACGAGACCGTTTTGTTGAAATACGTGTACAGTTACTGGTTCGTGGTGCAGATCATGAAGAAAACGCTAAAATGCACATTCCATTAATTGAAAGTACTTTATTAGGTGTATTCTCACGTGCCAATGCAGATGACTTAGCAACAAGCGCCGGTAAAACAGCTTTGAAGCAACAATCACTGGCAGAAGTACAGAAGGCAATGATGGATATTGAAGGTAATAAAACAGTAGATAAAGTACTTTTTACTGCTTTTGTTATGCAATAGTTAGTTAAGTAAATTAGTTAGCTCCGTTTTAGCATTATTTAATAGAAAACTAAGAAGAGTATATTGAGTGAGTGACTTATTATCCCAAGACGAGATTGATGCCTTATTACATGGGGTTGATGATGTTGAAGAAGAAGATGACGTTGAGGATGTAGCTCAGCAAAAAGGCAGTGCCTCTGAGTATGACTTTTCTTCACAAGATCGTATTGTGCGTGGTCGCATGCCAACGTTGGAAATGGTTAATGAACGTTTTGCACGGCATATGCGCATCAGTTTATTCAATATGATGCGTAGTACGTCTGAAGTATCTATTAACGGTATTCAGATGATCAAGTTCGGAGAGTATGTACATACTTTATTTGTTCCAACCAGTTTGAATATGGTACGTTTTCGCCCGTTAAAAGGTACTGCTTTAATTACGATGGAAGCACGATTAGTGTTTATTTTAGTGGATAACTTTTTTGGTGGTGATGGGCGTTATCATGCAAAAATTGAAGGGCGAGAATTTACACCAACAGAACGCCGTATTATTCAAATGCTGCTAAAATTGATTTTTGAAGATTATAAAGAGGCTTGGTCACCTGTAATGGATGTTTCTTTTGAATATTTAGACTCAGAAGTTAACCCATCAATGGCCAATATTGTTAGTCCAACAGAAGTCGTTGTTATTAGCTCTTTTCATATAGAATTAGATGGTGGTGGTGGTGATTTTCATATTGCCTTACCTTATTCTATGCTCGAACCCATTCGTGAACTATTGGATGCGGGTGTGCAAAGTGATAAAGAAGATACAGATATGCGTTGGTCTAAGGCCCTACGCGATGAAATTATGGATGTATCAGTAAATATTAATACTAAGTTTATTGAAGTTGATATTCCCTTAAGTCAAGTTATGGAATTACAAGCAGGTGATATAATCCCCATAGAAATGCCAGATAACATTACGGTATTAATTGAAAACCTACCTACTTTTAGAGCTAAATTAGGACGTAGCCGTGATAATTTAGCATTGAAAATTGAATCGAAAATCAAACGACCAGAATCAGCTAAATCTGAGTTAACTATTTTAACTAAAGGCGGTAAGCGTCTTGATAATGATGCAGAACTCCATTTGCTAGAAGACGACTTATAAAAAGATGTCTAGTTATTCGAATAAATTATAAATTGAGGCCAGTAGTATGAGTGAAGATGAAGATTTAAGTATGTGGGATGAAGCGCTTGATGAACAAGCGGATGCACTTGCGACAACAGAAGCTGCGGCAGCAGAAGCTGTTGAGCTTGAAGAGTTAACAGAAGAGAGTGCACCTATTACGGGTGAAGAAAAGCGTAAGCTTGATGCTATTTTAGATATTCCTGTAACTATTTCGATGGAAGTTGGGCGTAGTAATATTAGTATTCGGAATTTATTACAATTAAACCAAGGTTCAGTGGTTGAATTAGACCGCGTTGCGGGTGAGTCACTCGATGTAATGGTTAATGGTACTTTAATTGCTCATGGTGAAGTCGTGGTTGTTAATGATAAATTCGGTATTCGCTTAACTGATGTGGTTAGTCAGATAGAGCGAATTAAGAAATTAAAATAATTACATTTGATTAAGTAGAATAGAGTACCAGTAAAGATATCTAATTTATGATAATAAAAATAATACGTATTTTCTTAGTGGTAAGTTGCGCTTTACAGTCTTCGATAGTTTTTGCACAAACCAATACAACTGAGGAGGCTGCAGTGATTGTATCAAGTCGTGCTTCTACTATTGTTTTAGATAAAAAATTACCGCTAGAAGCGCTTATAATTTCCAGGACATCAGTTAATGAAAAGTCAATTGATGAAAAGTCGATTGATGAAAGTTCAACACAAAAATCATCTTTAGATAAGAAACCTACTAATAGTTTATTGAGCAGTGAACCGCAAGTAGGTAAACATGTTATGACAAACATGAATGCGGGCAGTATGATTTTATCTTTATTAATGGTTTTAGGGTTAATTATTGTTTGTGCATTTGTGCTTAAGCGTTTTAATTTGACTCAACAAAGCGTTAGTCAACTTAAGGTAGTAACAAGCCTGAGGCTAAGTGCTAAAGAGCGAGTCATAGTGGTACAAGTAGGGGATCAACAATTATTATTGGGTGTGACAGGACAAAAAATCACATTATTAGATAAGTTGTCTGAGCCATTAATTAGTCAAAGTAGTAATTATACCCCTCTACCAAAAAATATTTTATCCTTTTTATCACCAAAAAAACGTAATGATTAATTACTTTAGTCGAGCTTGTTAATTAAGGAATATTAGAAAATCATGAAAAGTCTTTCGTTAATCATTATTACTACTTTATCTTTACTCAGTATCAGTTTTGGCGCGTCTGCTGAAGATCTATCGTTATCAGCATTAACGCTTACGACGAATCCCGATGGATCTCAGGAATATTCAGTAAACTTACAAATATTAATTTTTATGACTGCGCTAAGTTTTATTCCAGCCGCGGTGATAATGATGACATCATTTACTCGCATTGTTGTGGTGATGGCTATTTTACGGCAGGCCTTTGGTCTTCAGCAAACGCCTTCTAATCAAGTCATTATTGGGTTAACACTATTTATGACGCTATTTATTATGACACCCGTTTATAATCAAATAGATAAGACAGCTATTCAACCTTATATATCTGAGCAATTAACGTCTACTGAAGCGGTTAATCTAGGTATTATTCCGTTGCGCGCTTTTATGTTAGAACAAACACGTATTAAAGATTTAGATACTCTAGCCGAAATGGCAGGCGTTGGTCCAGTAGCTCAAGCGACTGATTTACCTATGACGGTCATTATTCCCGCTTTTATTATTAGTGAATTAAAAACCGCTTTTCAAATTGGTTTTATATTATTTATCCCGTTTTTAATTATTGATTTAGTTGTTGCTAGTATATTAATGGCGATGGGTATGATGATGCTTTCTCCTATGATTGTTTCTTTACCTTTTAAATTAATGTTATTTGTTTTAGTTGATGGCTGGAATTTAGTTATAGGTACTATCGCAACCAGTTATGGATTAGGTACTTAGTGGCGTTTTTTATTGTTTTTTTATCACGCAACTTTTTTAATTAATAATATCAAATAAGTAAAGAGAATAAGTTATGGGTCCAGAAATCTATATAGATATACTAGGAGATGCATTATTACTTGTGATTATCTTAGTTTCCGCGATCATCTTACCAAGTTTAGCCGTGGGCTTAATGGTTGCTGTTTTTCAAGCAGCAACCTCAATCAATGAACAAACATTGAGTTTTTTACCGCGATTAATAATTACTTTACTTGCACTGATATTTGGTGGTCATTGGTTAGTACAAAAAATAATGGACTTTACTATTCGGCTTATTGCCAGTATTCCTACAGTGATTGTTTAATGGTAACTATTAGTCATCGCTTTACTAGAAGCCTTAATGCCATATATACAAACGTATTTAACTTAACTGTTATAGGTATATAAAGATGGAGTTTACTGAGTCTGTTATTAATCAATATATGGCAGATTTTATTCTACCTTTTAGTCGCATATCAGCCTTGATTATGACGATGATTGGTTTTAGTGCCAATACAATTCCTGGTCGCATAAAAGTATTTTTATGTATTACGATCACCATTGCCGTTATGCCCGCAATACCCCCAGCTAGAGTTGATAGTTTATTATCACTTGCTACGGCTATTTTACTGGGGCAGCAAATGATTATTGGTATTATGCTGGGTTTTGTCACCGTTATGGTGGTTAATACCTTTACACTCGCCGGACAAATTATTGCAATGCAATCAGGCCTTGGTTTTGCTTCACTAGTTGACCCAACAAGTGGCATGAATGTACCTGCGGTTGGACAATTCTTTTTAACCCTGTCTTCATTATTATTTTGGGTTATGGATGGTCATTTAGCTTATTTACAATTTGTTGTCGCTAGCTTTGATACTTTGCCTATTCCAACGGAACATTTGTCGAGTATAAAGTATCGTGAAGTGGTTGAGTGGGGAGGATGGATGTTTGCTACGGCTTTATCACTTTCTTTAGCGCCTATAACAGCCATGCTATTAATCAATTTTTCTTTTGGTGTAATGACCAGAGCAGCACCACAACTTAATATTTTTGCTATTGGTTTTCCTATTACTATGATGGCAGGTTTACTTATTATGTGGCTAACTTTTGGTAATTTCTTTACCCACTTTGAGTTGCAATGGCAACGTGCGCTTGACTTTAGCTGTTACCTTATTGATTGTCAGGCTACCTAAATGGCTGACTCTGATAGCGGTGAAAAAAGTGAAGAGCCTACGGCAAAAAAGCTATCAGACGCCAGAAAAGAAGGTCAGATAGCGCGCTCTAAAGATTTAGGAACTTTTTTTGTTCTGGTCGGAAGTGCTTGTGCGATGTTATTGATGGGGGGATCTTTAACCAAGGCAATGGTTAATATGATGGGGCATATGTTTAGTATTAATAGACAAGAGGCTATGGATGTTAATGCTTTATTCAAAGTAATTAATGATGGTGCTTATCAAGTACTTACTCCGTTATTGTGGATTTTCTTTATTATTATGCTTTCGGCATTTGTGGGTAATATATTACTAGGAGGAATGAGTTTCTCATGGAAAGCAATGGCGCCAAAAGCAAGTAAGCTATCGCCGCTTGCTGGCTTTAAAAGAATGTTTGGTGTTCAAGCGGCTGTCGAGCTTATCAAGTCTATCTTAAAGTTTTTTGTTGTTTTTATTGTTGCCTTCTTATTACTAAGTGCGCTGTTTGAAGAAATATTAGGCTTAAGTCGAGAAACTATTCCTACCAATTTTGAGCATGCCGCTACGATGTTACAATGGATGTTTTTAGTTTTAGCGTTGTCTATAGGTGTTATTGTTGTTATTGATGCGCCTTATCAAGTTTGGAATCATGCGCGTCAATTGAAAATGACTAAGCAAGAGATTAAAGATGAGCATAAAAGTAGTGAGGGTAGCCCTGAAAATAAAGGACGTATACGCCGAACCCAATACGAAATGTCACAACGCCGTATGATGCAAGATATACCCGACTCGGATGTTATTATTACTAACCCGACTCATTTCTCTATTGCTATTAAGTATGATGCTTCCGGGGGGGGAGCTCCTACCTTATCTGCAAAAGGAGTTGACGAAATGGCTTTACATATTCGTACTATTGCTAAAGAGCACCACGTTGAGATTATTCAATCGCCCGCCTTAGCGCGTTCATTATATTATACGGCAGAGGTAGGAGACGATATCCCTGAAGAGTTATTTGCAGCGGTAGCGCAAGTACTGGCTTTTATTTTTCAGCTTAATGAGCACAAAAAAGGTAAAGGTGGAAAGCCAAAGCCCATATCGAAAGATTTACCTATTCCTGATGAATTTAAATATTGATATTCTTTAATCTTATTCAATAAAAAATAAGTAGCGTTTATTATTGTCGAGGCTTTTTATTTGTAGCTATAAATCTTTATTTTGGTATAAGAATTGCTAAATCATATTCACTGTCAAAAAAACATCACGAAGTGAAAATGAAAATAGTCGATTACTTTAATCAATTAGATAAGTCTAAACTACGCCATTTAAGTGGCTTAGGTACCCCAATATTAGTGATGGCTGCTTTGGGTATGGTTATTTTACCTATGCCATCTTGGTTATTAGATATTTTATTTTCTTTTAATATCGCCCTTTCTCTCGTTGTTCTACTTATTACCGTATACACCTTAAAGCCTCTTGAATTTGGCTCTTTTCCTGCTGTTTTACTTATCGCAACTATTTTAAGGTTAGCCTTAAATGTTGCCAGTACCCGTGTTGTATTACTTGAAGGGCATGAAGGGCCTGGAGCCGCAGGTAAGGTAATTGAAGCTTTTGGGTCTGTTGTTATCGGAGGGAATTATGCCGTTGGTTTAGTTGTTTTTCTTATCTTGATTATTATTAATTTTGTGGTTGTAACCAAGGGTGCTGGCCGAATTGCAGAGGTAACAGCACGTTTTACACTGGATGCAATGCCGGGTAAACAAATGGCAATTGATGCTGATTTGAATGCAGGTTTTATTACCCAAGAACAAGCAAAAGATCGGAGAACAGAAGTAACCAGTGAAGCTGACTTTTATGGTTCTATGGATGGTGCCAGTAAATTTGTTAAAGGCGATGCCGTTGCGGGTATTTTAATTTTATTCATCAATATTGTGGGTGGATTAATTATTGGTATGGTGCAACATGATTTACCTTTTGGTGAAGCGGTTGAAATATATACACTATTAACGATTGGTGACGGTCTAGTCGCGCAAATACCAGGGCTATTATTATCTATTGGTACCGCGATTGTAGTAACACGTCAAAATACTTCTCAAGACATGGGAGAGCAAGTTAGTAGCCAACTTGGTCAAGAAAAATCTCTGTATATAGCAGCAGGCGTAATGTTTGTTATGGGCGTTATTCCAGGTATGCCTCATTTTGTATTTTTATTATTTGCTGCACTTATTGCTTTTACTGCTTTTATTGGTGCAAAAAACAAAGTTAATAAAACGACTGAGTTAGCAAAATTAGCAGAAGATGAACAAGTACAACATCAACAACAAGAAGATGAAGTGAAGGATCTCGATTGGGATGATGTTAATCATGTTGATATTATTGGTTTAGAAATTGGGTATCGTTTAATTCCGTTAGTAGATAAAGCGCAAGGTGGAGAGTTATTAAGTAGAATTAAAGGGGTACGTAAAAAATTATCGCAAGAGTTTGGTTTTTTAATACCTTCGGTACATATACGTGATAATTTAGATTTAGACCCAAATAGCTATCAAATTTCATTAATGGGTGTGGTGGTAGGCACCGCGCAAATTCGTCACGATCAAGAGTTAGCTATTAATCCTGGGCAAGTTTTTGGCAAGCTAGAGGGGGTTGCAACGAAAGACCCTGCTTTTGGGTTAGAAGCCATATGGATTAATCAAAATCAACGTGATCAAGCACAAACATTGGGGTATACCGTGGTTGACTCTGCAACGGTGTTAGCGACACATTTAAGTCAAATACTCACCAATAATGCCTCGCAATTGCTAGGTCACGAAGAAGTTCAAAATTTATTAGATTTACTGGCTAAAAACTATCCTAAATTAGTTGAAGGTTTTGTACCTGATACTTTATCTTTAGGGACTGTTGTTAAAGTTTTACAAAGTTTAATGAATGAAGGTGTTGCTGTTCGAGATATGCGATCTATTGTACAAACATTGGTTGAGTATGGTCCTAAGAGTCAAGACTCTGAAGTTCTTACTGCGGCTGTACGCATTAGCCTAAGAAAATTTATTGTACAAGACCTTGTTGGATCGGAGCAAGAAGTACCCGTCATAACTTTGGCTCCAGAATTGGAACAAATGTTGCATCAGTCAATGCAGATGGCAGGAGATGATGGAGCCGGCATTGAACCCGGATTAGCGGAACGCTTACAAAAATCATTAACTGAAGGAGCTAACCAGCAAGAAATGGCTGGTGATACACCAATATTATTAACATCAGGAATATTACGTCAAGTTTTGGCAAAGTTTGTAAAATACACAATTCCGAGCTTACGTGTTATTTCTTACCAAGAAATACCTGATGATAAACAAATTAAAATTGTTAGTGCTATTGGGCAATAATATTGAATTTAACGTTATTGGTATATAGTTTAACTTATAGTAAACACAGAGGTTGGATATGAAAATAAGACGTTTTGTTGCCAAAGATATGCGTACAGCATTAGCACAGATAAAAGATGAACTTGGCGTTGATGCAGTTATTATGTCCAATAAAAAAATTCCAGAAGGTGTGGAGTTAATGGCTGCGGTTGATTACAACCAAGTAGTCCCTCCGGCACAATTTTCTAAAAGTAATCCACAACAGAGTAAAGAGGTCGAAAGTCCTTCTGTGGCAAGAGAAGTCAGTAATGATGTTGTTAGCCTTGGTCAAAAAGTGCATGACCAAAATAATACCTCAGCATCTAATGATACTTTACGCAGTGATACCCCGGCAGATAGTTTATCTGCATTACTGAGTCGCCAAGTACAGCAACCAAGTCAACAGCAAGATAAAACGCCTGATACCCTTGATGAGGGAGCTATAGAACAACAACTTAAGGATTTTACCGACCGCTTAAGTCATCCTAATATTGATTCGAATGAATCGAAAGCTGAAAAAAAATCTCATTCTACTTATGATAATGATGATATAACAGCAAACTTATCTTCGCATATACCTTCATCAATACCATCAAACGCTGAACCAAGTAACAGTATCAATAATGATGCTAATGTTTCATCACAAGATTTAGCAAAGATGCAACAAGAAATGGCTTCTATTCGTTCATTATTGGAACATCAAGTTTCTGGTTTAATGTGGCAGGACATGGCTCAAAAAGATCCGCAACGCGCAGTATTGGTCAATCGCTTACTTTCTTTAGGCTTAAATGAACAGATTGCAGATCAAATTGCAGGCTATGTACCTGAAAAAGCACATGATAATGAAGCCTGGACTCAAGCAACACAGCTTATTGCAAAACAAATTAATACAACACAAAATGACATAATAAATCGTGGTGGTGTTGTTGCGTTAGTTGGTCCTACAGGGGTAGGTAAAACAACGACTATTGCTAAACTTGCTGCCGGATTTTCTCAAGTTCATGGAAGCGATCAAGTTGCGTTAATATCTACAGATACCTTTAGAATCGCAGGCTTTGAACAATTAGCTACCTATGGAAAAATTATTGGTTGTCAGGTAAGCCTAGCTAAAGACAGTCAGACATTAGATACATTATTACAGCAATATGCTAAAAAGAAGTTAATTCTCATTGATACAGCAGGCATGGGACAACGTGATATGCGTTTAGCGGAGCATTTAACGACGTTAATTTCTAACTCCCGAGTAAGAATTCGTAATTATTTAGTGTTAGCTGCTAATGCTCAGCAAGGTGTTATGCAGGAAAATGTTGATCGTTTTAAAAAAGTACCTTTATCTGGCTGTATTTATACTAAACTTGATGAAAGCATCAGTATTGGTGAAATCATAACAACGTCGATCCAAAATGGATTACCAATAGGGTATCTTACTGATGGTCAAAGAGTTCCTGAAGATATTAAAGTTGCAAATGCTGAAAAGTTAGTTATTCTTGCAGATAAGATGGCAGCTAAATCAGTTAGTAATAATGTTAGTGTATTACGGCCAATGCCAGTTGCACCAGCGGCAATAGCATAAAGCCCAAACGCTTAAATAAATTGTTAATAGATATAAATAGAAGTAATCATTAAATGATAGATCAAGCGAGTGGCCTAAGAAAAATGCAAGACCTACAGCAAGTTAAAGTCGTAGCAGTTTCAGGAGGAAAGGGTGGAGTGGGTAAAACCAATACTTCTCTGAATACAGCTATAGCCCTAGGACAACAAGGTAAAAGAGTACTCGTACTCGATGCCGATTTAGGTTTAGCTAATGTAGATGTAATGCTAGGTTTAAGAGTTAAACGTAATCTCTCACATGTATTGTCAGGTGAGTGTGAGCTTGACGATATTATCATTGAAGGTCCTGCAGGAATTAAAATTATTCCTGCGACATCAGGGTCCCAATCAATGGTGGATTTAACGCCATCAGAACATGCAGGGCTTATTAGAGCTTTTAGTGAAATGAAAACTCAGTTTGATGTATTGATAGTTGATACCGCTGCAGGTATTTCTGACATGGTGTTAAGTTTCACGCGCGCAGCACAAGATGTAATGCTAGTTGTTTGTGATGAACCTACTTCTATAACCGATTGTTATGCTTTAATGAAATTACTGAGTCGTGATCACGGTGTATTCAAGTTTAAAGTTGTAGCAAATATGGTTCGTAGTCCTAAAGAAGGGCAGCAATTATTTGCTAAGTTAACCAAAGTAACCGGTAGGTTTCTTGATGTAGCAATAGAATTGGTTGGCGTTATTCCATTCGATGAAAACATGAGAAAGTCAGTACGTAAGCAACAAGTTATTGTAGAAGCGTACCCTCAATCCCCAGCAGCGTTAGCCTATGTTGAATTAGCCAGAAAAGTAAGTGAATGGCCCGTGCCTAAACATGCTTCAGGGCATTTAGAATTTTTTATTGAACAATTACTAGCAAATTAATCGATTAAGTCTATCCTAATGAGAGCGTGAGTAAGTGGCAAAAGCGAATAGCTATAATAGTCAAATTGATAAAACAACTTTACTTGAAAGACATACCGTTCTCGTAAAGCGTATTGCTTATCATTTGTTAGCAAGACTACCTGCTAGTGTATTGGTTGATGATTTAATTCAGTCAGGAATGATTGGCTTATTTGAAGCAGCTAATAACTTTGATAACAGTAAAGGTGCAAGTTTTGAAACTTTTGCTGGTATTCGTATACGGGGGGCTATGCTTGATGAAATGCGCAGAGGCGATTGGACCCCTCGTTCGGTTCATAAAAATAGCCGAATGGTAAGTCAAGCCATAAAAGAACTTGAATCAAGCTTAGGGCGAGATGTAACTGATATTGAAGTTGCTGAAAAACTTGATATTTCGTTAAATCAATACCACCATATATTAAGCGAAGCGAGTTCAGGAAAAATACTCGGTATTGATGACCTGGGCATTGATGAAGATGTAATTAAACATAGAGATGACTCATTGAGTGATGACCCCTATGAAAGCATTGAACATAGCGCATTTAAAAAGGGTCTATCAGAGTGTATTAGCGCTTTGCCAGAAAAAGAAGCTTTAGTATTGTCTTTGTATTACGATGAAGAACTTAATTTAAGAGAAATAGGCCAAGTACTTGACGTAAGTGAGTCAAGAGTAAGTCAAATTCATAGCCAAGCAATGCATCGACTTAAAGCGCGTATGCAATCTTGGAAAAGTTAGTTAAAAATTAGCTATTTGAATAAAGCTAGCTATACTCAATTAATAATAAGTTAATGATAGCTAAAGCTAAAATTACTACATACCTTTTTAGGTAAAACACATAGAAAACTAATTTATTTTGAACGTTTCGCCGGAGGGTGCCTTGGATAAAAATATAAAAGTACTGGTTGTTGATGACTTTTCAACAATGAGACGTATAGTGAAAAACTTGTTACGCGATTTAGGCTTTACCAATATTCAAGAAGCTGATGATGGTAGTACTGCCTTACCTATGCTTCAAGGTGGAGATTTCGATTTTGTTGTAACTGATTGGAATATGCCTGGTATGCAAGGTATTGATCTGCTTAGGGCTATTCGAGCAGATCCTGCTCTATCACATATCCCAGTATTACTTATTACAGCTGAAGCTAAAAAAGAGCAGATTGTAATGGCAGCACAAGCAGGTGTTAATGGTTATATTGTTAAGCCTTTTACAGCTGGAACATTAAAAACTAAGTTAGATAAGATTTTTGAACGCTTAGCTTAATGTCTGGGCTTTAGTTGATATGTTTTTATAAAGCTAAAGTAAGGTTTGAATAACTATTGTATAAGGACCTAGTATGAGTATATCTATACCACCTATACCAGCTATACCTATACCACCGATACCTATGACTGGGCGAATATCATTAGAACAAGCAAAGTCCTTGGTTGAGCTTTTAGAGTCAGGCCAGAATGATGAAGCCGATGCTGTTTTTGCTGAAATTCAAAGTCCAATCAATTCAGAGCTTTTTGAAGAAATTGGTAAATTGACACGACAGCTTCATGACTCTTTAAGCAATTTTCATGTGGATTCAAGGATAAATAACCTTGCAAAAGCAGATATTCCTGACGCCAAAGAAAGATTAAATTATGTTATTACCAGAACGGAAGAAGCTGCTAATAAAACAATGGATGCAGTAGAGTCTATTTTTCCAGTGATAGATACTATTTCAGAACAAGTCGCCGGAGTAGAGCCTTCGTGGACCAAATTAATGAATAACGACTTAGATTTAAACGAATTTAAATCGTTATGCTTAAATATTGATGCTTTATTGAAAAATACAGGCAAAGAAACTCAGCGTATTCATAGTTTAATGACCGATGTATTAATGGCGCAAGATTTTCAAGATCTTACCGGGCAAGTAATTCGTAAAGTTATTGATTTAGTTATAGAAGTTGAAGATAGCTTAATTAATATGCTTACAGCCTTTGGTCTTTCTGAAGATTCAACAATAGAAAATATTGCTCCTAAAGTTGGTGATAATCTCGCTGAAGGACCAATTATGAATGCAAAAAATAGAGATGATGTGTTAGAAGATCAATGTGATGTAGATGATCTTTTATCAAGTTTAGGTTTTTAAGGGGAGTTACTGAATGTCTTTTGAAGCAGATGAAGAAATTTTACAAGACTTTTTAGTGGAAGCGGGTGAAATCTTAGAGTCACTTTCAGAGGAGCTAGTTGAACTCGAAAATGACGTAGATAATGCAGAATTACTTAATTCTATTTTTCGTGGTTTTCATACAGTTAAAGGGGGCGCAGGTTTCTTAGCTCTGAATCATTTAGTTGATGTCTGTCATGGTGCGGAAAATATATTTGACTTATTACGTACAGGACAACGGTCTGTCAATGCAGAGTTGATGGATACTATTTTATCAGCGCTCGATACTGTTAATGATATGTTTGTGTTAGTGCAAAATAAAGAATCACTTGTTCCTGCGGATGCTAAATTACTTGCTGAACTTGCTCGATTGAGTAAGCCGGAGGGTGAGAAGTCTGCTGAAGTAATTGAAAAGCCAGTTGAAACAGTTGAAGCCTCTAGCTCAGGTGACGAAATGAGTGAAGATGACTTTGAAAAGCTTTTAGATGAATTACATGGTTCAGGTAGTGTCTCTTCAGAGCCTACTGCCGCTAAACCACAAGCTAGCTTAGATGGCTCGAGTGATGAAATTTCAGATGATGAGTTTGAATCATTATTAGATGAGTTACATGGGCAAGGTGCATTTTCTGCTGATGCTGGTGATACCGCAACGAGTGCTGCAACGAGTTCAAGCGAAGATATTGATGATTTAGAGTTTGAAAAGCTTTTAGATGAACTGCATGGTAAAGGTAATGCACCTAAACCAGGCGATGTTCCTGCAGTAAGTGAGAGCGTTACTGCTAAACCTCAAACACCTAAAAAACCAGCGGCAGTTAACACTCCAGTTGCTAAAGTAACGCCTCAAGAAGTTGCTCCTGTTAAAGCTACCTCAGCCCCTAAAAAGGCAGCTCCGGTAAAAGAAAGTGCTAAGAAAGCAGCAGCTCCTGCCGCTCAAGGTGAAACAACTGTTCGAGTTGACACTAAGCGACTTGACCAAATTATGAACATGGTTGGCGAACTTGTTTTAGTGAGAAACCGCTTAACTACCTTAGGCTTAGTATCAGATGATGAAGACTTGAATAAGGCTGTTACTAATTTAGATGCTGTAACTACCGATCTTCAGGGCGCTGTTATGCAAACTCGTATGCAGCCAATTAAAAAGGTTTTTGGTCGCTTCCCTCGAGTAGTACGTGATTTAGCGCGTAGCTTACAAAAAGAAATATCACTAACTTTAGAAGGTGAAGAAACTGATTTAGATAAAAACTTAGTGGAAGCGCTTGCCGATCCTCTAGTGCATTTAGTGAGAAATTCTGTAGATCATGGAATAGAAGCGCCAGATGTTCGAGAAGCTATAGGTAAGCCACGAGAAGGTACTGTTCTTCTGGCTGCTTCTCAAGAAGGCGATCATATATTGTTAACCATCAAAGATGATGGCGCAGGTATGGATGCTGAAAAGTTAAAGAGCATTGCTATTGAACGTGGTGTATTAGATGCTGAGTCAGCCGCTCGTATGCCAGATAAAGAAGCATATAGCCTTATTTTTGCACCAGGCTTTTCGACTAAAACTGAAATTTCAGAAGTTTCAGGACGTGGCGTTGGCATGGATGTAGTTAAAACTAAAATTACTCAGCTTAATGGTACGGTAGATATTGATTCTGAATTAGGTGTGGGTACTGTACTTGAAATAAAAGTACCATTAACTTTAGCTATACTACCAACATTAATGGTTGTTGTAGGTAAGCAAACATTTGCTTTACCGTTGGGCTCAGTTAATGAAATATTCCATTTAAATCTATCAAATACTAATAGCGTAGACGGACAGTTAACTATCATTGTTCGAGAAAAAGCGATACCGTTATTTTATTTAGATAAGTTTTTAATACGAGATCATGTTAAAGAGTCTCGTGATAAAGGTCATGTGGTTATTGTACAGTTAGGCAATCAACAAGTTGGATTTGTAGTTGACAGTCTAATAGGACAAGAAGAAGTTGTAATCAAACCGCTTGATAGATTGCTTCATGGCACACCAGGTATGGCAGGTGCAACAATTACCAGTGATGGTGGTATCGCATTAATATTAGATATAGCAAGTATGTTAAAATTCTATGCTAAAAAGTCGCCAGTTAATATGAAGTTACGTGGTTAATTACTTTTAAATATTCCCCTTTGTGCATCGCAAAGGGATATTTGTAACACGAATTAAAATGTTATCAGTGAGGTTAAATGGCCTATAAGGTACTTGTTGTTGATGATTCGAGCTTTTTTAGACGCCGAGTTACTGATATTCTTAATAAAGATCCCCAGTTAGATGTAATTGACGTAGCAGTGAATGGGCAAGAAGCTGTTGAAAAAGCAATGTCCCTCAAGCCTGACGTTATTACTATGGATATTGAAATGCCAATCTTAAATGGTATTGAGGCTGTAAAAATAATTATGGCCAAATCCCCGACCGCAATATTAATGTTTTCATCCTTAACACATGAAGGTGCTAAAGCAACAATCGCAGCCCTTGAAGTAGGAGCGTTAGACTTCTTGCCTAAAAAATTTAGTGAAATTGCAAAGACTAGTGATGAAGCTGGGAGTTTATTACGACAACGCGTTGTTGGAATAATACGAAAATCAGGTTTTTTAAAGAAAAAAGCAGCACTTCATTCTGAGGCAGCAAGTCTGATATCACACAAAAAACTACCGATTCAAAGCAGGGTTAAACAACCATCAGTAAACTCTTCTATACCAAAAGATAGAATATTTACACGTAGCTCAGGTAAGGAATATAAACTTTTAGCTATTGGTACTTCTACCGGTGGCCCTGTAGCATTACAAAAAATATTAGCCCAGCTAGACAAAGATTTCCCTTTACCTATTATTATTGTCCAGCATATGCCTGCTGCCTTTACTGCCGCATTTGCCAATCGATTAAATACCTTATGTAACATTTCAATCAAGGAAGCTGCGGATGGTGATGTGTTAAAGCCAGGTCATGCCTATTTAGCACCTGGTGGACGGCAAATGATTATCACTGGCAGTGAAAACTCAGCAAAAATAAAAATATTGGATGATGACTCCCCTAAAATAACCTTTAAACCGAGTGTAGATATTAGTTTTGGTTCGGCAGCTAAAATATTTTCAGGTAAAGTACTTGGCGTTATATTGACAGGAATGGGTTCAGATGGAAAGGAAGGCTCTAGAGTATTAAAAGCAAAGGGAGCAACTATTTGGTCTCAAGATGAACAATCTTGTGTTGTTTACGGTATGCCTCAAGCCATTGATAAAGCTGGCTTGTCCGATTTATCACTCTCTTTAGATTCTGTTGCCGTTTCAGTAATGAAGGAAGTAGGTCATGGATAAATTGAGCGTTATTGGGCTATTAATTGCTATTTTAGCTATTTATATTGGCTTTACCCTAGATGGTGGCCACCTACCTGCTTTATTTGAACTACCTGCCTTTATTATTGTTTTTGGAGGTACATTAGGCGCTGTCATGTTGCAATCTTCAATGATGCAGTTTAAACATGCAATCTCGTTATTAAAATGGGTTTTTTATCCTCCAGAGTATAATATGAATCGTGGGATAACTGAGATTGTTAATTGGGCTACTCAAGCTAGGGAGTCAGGTTACCTCGCTTTAGAGGATACGGCCTTGGAAATCGAAGATACTTTTACCCAAAAAGGGTTAAACTTATTGGTTGATGGTGTGGAATTAGATAATCTTCGAGACACCTTAGAATTAGATCTAGATATTTATCGAGAGCATAACTTACGTTCGGCTAATGTTTATGAAGCTATGGGCGGATATAGCCCAACGATTGGAATATTAGGTGCTGTACTTGGCTTAATTCATGCTATGAGTAATTTATCGGAACCTGCCTTATTAGGACACGGTATAGCAACCGCTTTTATAGCGACTATTTACGGTGTTGGTTTTGCTAACCTATTATATTTACCAATAGCTAATAAAATTCGTACTATTGTTCATCAACAAACTATGTATCGAGAAATGGTTTGTGAAGGATTAATCTCTATTGCTAATGCTGAGAATCCTCATGCTATTGCAAATAAATTATCGGCATTTAGGTTAGAGCAATGAGGCGTCAGCGTAAAAGACGAGATACGATAGAATATGATAATGTTCATCGTTGGTTAGTATCTTACGCTGATTATATGACGTTAATGTTTGCTTTGTTTGTTGTGTTATACGCAATGGCCATGGTAAATGAAAAACCTTTTGAGACTGTTACCGAGTCTTTTGGTCGTGTGTTCCAAGTTTATGAAGATAAAACTAAAAATCGTGGTCATGGCGACGGGCTTTTAATGGTGAATAAAACTAAAACAAACACTCGATTATATGGTGATGGTATATTAGAAGTTGCAGGGCCTGATCTTCTTGATAATAAGAATAGCTTATCTAATATTTCAGATGAGCAAGTTGGAAGTAACTTAATCTCATTAGAAAAAGAGTTACATACCGCTTTATATGAACTTATTGAATCAGGGTTTGCACAATTACAAATAGATGGCGATTGGTTAGAAATAGAGCTAAATAGTGGGTTGTTGTTTCCTAGTGGTTCCTCTTCAGCGACAAAGTCTGCTGAGGATATACTATCCGTAATTTATGAGGTGATAGGCGAGGGCAGTAACTTTATTCGAGTACGAGGTTATACTGATAATCAGGCCATAAACAATGAAGTTTTTTCTTCAAATTGGGAGTTATCGGTTTTTCGAGCTACGGCTATACTACATATATTAGAAGCGTTAGGTTTAAGCCCTGCTCGTATGGCCATAGAAGGTTATGGCCAGTATTATCCAAGTGCAGAAAATCTAACTTTACAAGGACGAGCTAAAAATAGAAAAGTGGTTGTCGCTATTTCTAAATATGGACGTGAACATAAAAATTTAATTGAAACACCTTCTATTGATTTAAAAAATGTTGAAAATATTAATAATTTAGAAAAATTAAATAGCCAAAATATTGATCCTTTTAACGAAATAAAGGTAATTAAATTAGATAGTGGTGGTATTCGAATTACAACAAGAGAAGATAATGACAATACTTCTAATTTACCTGATAAGACGACTGCTAAAGATATAGAAGGTAGCGGTGTTGAGAATAATTAATTATAAAATAACTAAGAATGTTAAATAACTAGTAATATTAAATAAATAAATAAATAAATAAATAAATAAAGTGAGTAGCTCTTTTGATAGTGTGGACAGTAGCGAACCAAAAAGGTGGTGTTGGTAAAACCACAACAACTATTTCCCTTGCTGGCATACTCGCAGAGCAAGGATATAGAGTATTATTAGTTGATACCGATCCTCATGCTTCATTAAGTTATTATTTCGGGATTGAATCTGAAGACTTAGATCTTAGTGTTTATGAATTATTTACACAAGTATCTTCTAGAGAACAAATATTACAAACATTATGTCCGACTCAGTATCCTAATATTGATATATTACCTGCAACAATGGCGTTGGCTACATTAGATCGATCTATGGGTAGCAAAGGTGGTATGGGTTTAGTGCTTAAGAAAGCGTTGCAAAAAGTAGCTGACTGTTATGACTATATTTTGATCGATTGTCCTCCTGTATTAGGGGTTTTAATGGTCAATGCATTAGCTGTGGCTGATCGTATTATTATTCCAGTGCAAACAGAGTTTCTTGCCCTCAAAGGGTTAGATCGTATGGTTAAAACAATGGAAATAATGCAAGGTGAACAAACCGCTAATTTTAAGTACACAATAGTACCGACTATGTTTGATAAAAGAACTAAAGCGTCTATTTTAGCCTTTAAAAAGCTACAAGAAGACTATACTAATAAAATATGGCCAGGGGTAGTTCCTATAGACACAAACTTGAGGAATGCTAGTTCTGCTAAAAAAGTACCTTCAGACTATGCTGCTAACTCTCGAGGAACATTGGCTTATAAAAGTCTATTGAATTTTTTAATGAAACAGAATGTAAAGAAATAATGAGGTTGAACGCTAAATGAGTAAATCGTTAACCGCTAGTAAAGCTGTGATGAAAACGTACCTGTCAGAGTTATTAACAGAGACAGAAGTGACGAATGAATTATTACAACAGCGTATTGTTAAAACAGAATCTAACAAACCACTAGCGCATAAAGATAACCAATCTTTAGAGAAATTGCTGAAGACTGTGAGTGAGCCTGAAGAAAAAATTATCATCAAAGAAGAAGTTTTCATAGAAGAGAAGAGTATTGTCAAGGATGAAATAAATCTTCCTGATTTAACAGAACTTGACTTGTTACCTATTTCTACAAATAAAAGTCGAGCTGAATCTTCTAAGTTAAAAGAAAAAAGTTACCGTAATGGTGATTTTCAAGCGATGTTTTTTGATGTGGCAGGATTAATTATTGCTGTACCTTTAATCGAATTAGGCGGAATTCATAAGGCTGAGAAAACAACGAGTCTAATGGGTAAACCTGATTGGTTTAAAGGGGTTATGCTTCATAGAGATGAAAAAATTAATGTTGTTGATACCGCATTATGGGTTATGCCGGAAAAATGTGACGAAAAATTAAAAAGTTCGCTAAACTATCAATATACTATTATGTTAAATGATAGTCATTGGGGATTACTAGCAGAACATCTAGTTGATACTGTGGTATTAACTCAAGATGAAGTTAAGTGGGTAGATTCTA
>Ga0308012_10000419_pt1 | contig 25853 bp, 21 predicted proteins | sample Neamet179_FD_203133 | JGI IMG/M metagenome (GOLD analysis project Ga0308012, IMG submission 203133) | Marine microbial communities from water near the shore, Antarctic Ocean - #179 | ecosystem: Environmental > Aquatic > Marine > Unclassified | place: Southern Ocean | collected 2014-07-25 | reverse complement strand
TGGTCATTTTATAGATACCACAGCCGTAGTAGCTACTATGTTCGGTTTGGCTACCACACTCGGATTAGGTATTCAGCATATTAACTCTGGAATGCACTACCTATTTGGGGTGGCAGAAAATACGAATATTCAAGTAATTTTAATTATTATTATTACCATTTTCGCTACTATTTCTGTAGTTTCTGGTTTGCATAAAGGCGTTCAAATACTCAGTAAAGTAGCTTCGGTAATGGCTATTATATTAATGATATTTATGTTAATTGTGGGGCCTACTTTATTCATCCTCGGCTCTACTATTCAAAGTACTGGGTATTATTTACAAAATTTAATTAGTACAAGTACCTGGATGGAAGTCTATGAAGGCACAAATTGGATGGGTAGTTGGACCGTATTTTATTGGGCTTGGTGGTTTGCTTGGGCTCCTTTTGTAGGCTTATTTATTGCCAGAATATCCAAAGGAAGAACCATAAAAGAATTGCTGCTAGGTGTGGTGCTTGCACCTTCGGCAGTAAGTATACTTTGGATTTCTATTTTTGGAAGTACTGCTTTCCATATTGAGCTTTTTGGAGCTGGAGGAATAACTGCAGCTGTTAACGAAAACATTACGACCGCACTGTTTAGTTTGTTAGAACACTTTCCATTGTCCTATTTTAGTATACTATTTGTACTTATTGCGGGTATAATATTCTTTGTTACTTCCTCAGATAGTGGTTCCCTAGTAATAGACTTTATTACCAGTGGAGGTAGAGAAAAAACGGCTGTGTGGTTAAGGGTTTTTTGGGCTTTAGCCGAAGGACTTGTTGCTGCGACTCTAGTATATGGTGGTGGACTTATAGCATTGCAAACAGGCTCGCTTGTTACCGGCTTACCTGTCTGTATTCTTATGTTAGTTTTGTGCTATTCTATTTTAAAAGCATTGAGGCAATACCACAACGATACAGAAATAAATAAGTGATGTATTTTATCCTTACTTTTTAAAGTATGATGTGTATTCTGGCTCCATCGGTGTTTTACCAAGAATAAGATCAGCTGCTTTTTCGGCAACCATCATAACAGGCGCATAGATATTCCCATTGGTTACATAAGGAAACACTGAAGCATCTACCACTCTTAGGTTGTTTATTCCGTGTACCTTTAAATTTGCATCTGTTACAGCCATTGGGTCTACACCCATTTTACAGGTTGAACATGGGTGGTAAGCGCTTTCTCCTTCTTTGGCGATAAAATCTAAAATCTCTTCATCTGTTTGAATATGAGAACCTGGAGATAATTCCTTCCCCTTTAATTCACTCATCGCATCAGTTTCAATAATTTTTCTAGATAAACGTATTGCCTCACACCATTCTTTACGTTCGTTCTTGGTAGATAAATAGTTGAAAAGTATACTTGGGTAGTCTTGAGGATTAGCCGATTTAATTTTCACTCTTCCTCTTACATCCGTTCCCATAGGTCCTACATGTAATTGAAATCCATGCCCTTCACTTGGAGCTGTACCATCGTATCTGATAGCCAAAGGAAGGAAGTGAAATTGTAGATTTGGATATTCTACCGTGTCATTACTTCTGATGAAACCACCAGCTTCAAAATGGTTGGTCGCACCAATTCCTTTTTTTCTAAACAACCAATCGAATCCAATTTTAGGAGCTCTCCAAGGACTCAATGCAGAAAATAAACTAATAGGTTTTTTACAAGCCCATTGAATATATACTTCTAAGTGGTCTTGTAAATTCTCTCCTACTCCTGGTAAATCCTTTACTACGGGTATTCCTAAACTCGTTAAATGCTCTGCATTTCCTATTCCAGAAACCTGTAATAATTGAGGAGTATTAATAGCGCCACCACAACAAATAATTTCTTTACCGTAAACTTTATGAGTTTTCCCACCCCTTTTGTATTCCACTCCTACAGCTGTGTTTCCTTCAAAAAGAATACGCATTACCATAGCTTGGGTAATCACATTAAGATTTTTACGGTGTTTTATTGGGTGTATATATGCACGAGCAGCATTTAATCTTCTAGATTTATAAATGGTCTGGTCAAATTTCCCAAATCCTTCTTGTTGCTGTCCGTTCACATCATCGGTTAATGGGTAACCAGCTTCTTGTACAGAATCGAAAAAAGCATCGAAAAGTGGATTGTCACATTTCGGAGTAGTCAAATTTAAATGCCCTTTATCTCCCCTATAATCATCTCCACCAATAAGTCTATTTTCTACTTTTTTGAAATAAGGTAAACAATGAGCATAATCCCAAGAATCTAGTCCATCGTCCTTTGCCCATTTCTCAAAATCCATGGCATTACCACGAATCCATATCATTCCATTTATAGAACTACTACCACCCAAAACCTTACCTCTAGGTTGTGCAATTTGACGGTTGTGCATAAAGGGTTCTGGGTCTGAAGTATAAGCCCAGTTATAATTAGTACCGGTAAGTAAGTATGTTAATGCCGCTGGCATATGAATTCTGAAATCCCAGGTATAATCTGGTCTACCAGCTTCTAATACTAGTACTTTGTTCGAAGAGTCTTCACTTAAACGATTGGTAAGTACCGAGCCTGCAGAGCCTCCCCCAATTATAATATAGTCCTGAATCATGAAATGAGTTTTGTTATTGCTGCAATTTACCTATTTATTTAATGAATCTCATTTTTTTTTATGCTTATCCACACGTAAATAGCCTTGTGTTTTACTCGCATTATTAGCATCAAATAACACAATTGTAACACAAGTCACTTTGTATCTAAATTATTCTTCCGACTTTTGCTTCAACTAAAAAAAGAAAATGAATTTACAAGATTTAATAAACTCTAAGGAGGTACGTATTGTCGATGTTCGCTCTCCTCTAGAATTTCAAGCAGGTAATGTAATCGGGTCTATTAATATCCCTTTAAACGAAGTTGAGGCGAAAATTGAAGATTTAAGAAAAATGCAACCTATGGTTTTATGTTGTGCTTCTGGTGGTAGATCTGGTCAAGCATGTGATTATTTAGAAGCCCAAGGATTTACAGAAGTTTATAATGGTGGTGGCTGGATTACGGTTAATGCACAAAAGAATAAATAATGATATCGTTTTTAAAAAACCTATTTAAGACTAAGGATTATAAGTCGCTTATGGCTCAAGGAGCTAGAGTAATTGATGTACGTTCTGTAGCCGAATACAAAAATGGTCATATTAAAGGAAGCGAGAATATTCCTCTTCATAATATTGAACAGCAAGTAAAAAAAATAGCTGCATTTAAATCGCCTATTATTTTGTGCTGTGCTTCTGGAATCCGTTCTGCAAATGCGACATCCTTATTAAAATCTGCTGGAATTAATGCACATAATGGTGGAGGTTGGGCTTCTTTAAAGTCTAAAATATAATCCCGGATTCTATGAAATACAATTTATACAATACACTGCTTGTTGTTTGCTTCTTTCTAGTAAGTTTTGCGAATTCACAATCTGTAATAAATCTGAATGCTGAAGAGTTTAAGGCACTCTTACTTACAGAAAGTAGTGTTTTATTAGATGTTAGAACTCCTGAAGAGACTTCTTCGGGGCAACTCGAAAACGCCAGTACAATTAACTTTTACGACAGTGATTTTGAGTCTAAACTTCGACTTATTCAAAAAAATAAATCGGTGTTTGTATATTGTCGTAGCGGCTCTAGGAGTTCAAAAGCAGCAAAATTACTTATCGAATTAGGGCAGTATAAAGTATTTAACTTAAATGGTGGGATTGGAGCGTGGAGAAAATCTGGTTTTCAGGTTACAAAACCCTCAGACCTACAAGACGATAGTATACAAAGTTTAACTACTACAGAATTTAAGAGTCTGTTGCAGACTAATAAATTGGTCTTAGCAGATTTTCATACACAGTGGTGTGTTCCTTGTAAGAATTTAGTGCCAATAATAGAAGAATTGGAGATTGAGTTTGTGGAATCTACTACCTTTTTACGCATTGATGTTGACTCTAGTAAAGCGCTTTCTGATGCATATGAAGTTGTGGCTGTTCCTACCTTATTGCTTTTTAAAAATACTGAATTAATATGGAGTAATACTGGTTTTATGAACAAGGAAGAACTTCGCTCAGTTCTACTCCAATATAGATAAAATCCTTATTCGTTTGATGTACAATACATAAGCCTAAAAGACTATTAGCATTTATTCTCCCTAGTGACTTAATTGATTTATTTTGTTAAATAAGTATAGATTCGTATTTTTGAGCTAAACTACAATCTCTATGAAGTCAATTTCTCTTTTTGCATTATTTTTATTTAGCTCTTTAAGCTCTACTGCTCAGTTGGTAAATGAGAGCTTTGTATTCGAAGGGGTTCAACGCGACCATAAAGTTTTTGTTCCTGCTAGTTTTTCAGAGGATATGCCTTTAGTATTAAATTTACATGGCTATACCTCCAATGCTTTTCAGCAAGTTTTTTATAGTAATATGAATGCTGTTGCAGAGCAAAATAACTTCTTGGTAGTTTATCCCGACGGGACTACCGATCAGTTTGAAACTACTTTTTGGAATTCAGCAATCTTAGGTGAGTCTGTAGATGATTTAGGGTACCTGTCGGCATTAATAGACTCTATGATCGTTAACTATAATGTTAATCCAAGTAGAGTTTATATGTGTGGGATGTCTAACGGTGGATTTATGAGCTATTATTCTGCATGCGAACTATCTGATAAAATTGCTGCTATTGCCTCGGTTACAGGAACGATGAATAACGAGATTTACGATAATTGTAATCCGGCTAGAGCCGTACCCGTTTTAGAAATTCATGGTACTGCCGATGGTACAGTTCCCTATAATGGAGCTAGTAACAGTGGTAGTTTTCAAACAATGATCTCTACAGAAGAAGTTGTAGACTTTTGGGTTAATCACAATAATTGTACATTAGAAAGTGAGCAGGAGTTGGAAGATATCTCCACTACAGATTTGTCTACAGTAACACATTTTGTTTATAGTGGTGGAACAAATGGAACCTCAGTAGAGCTCTACAGAATAAATAACGGTGGTCATACATGGCCGGGAAGTATAATTCCTTTACCGGGGACCAATCTTGATATTATAGCCTCAGAAGTCATTTGGGACTTCTTTAAGAAATATTCTATTGATGGTTTACTTGAAATTGATGTAATAGCTGACTTTAATAGTTTTGATATTATGCCAAATCCAATGTTAGGCTATACAAGTGTTAAAAGTTCTACCGAAATGGAATTACTTTGTATTTATGACTTACAAGGTAAGAGGGTGTTTACTGATTTTGTTGATGGCTTTGAGTACACCTTAGAAAAAGGGAACTTGAATTCGGGAATGTATATAATAGAAGTAAAGACAGGAGCTCAATCAATTCACAAAAAACTGTTCGTACGATAACCTTGGTTTTAAATTGTTGAGCAATAATTTATGAAATACACAGCAACAAGTCCAGACGATTATGTATCTCAACTACCAGGGGATAGAGCCATAGTAATTTCTAAACTTAGGTCTCTTATTCAAGAGAATATCCCTGTAGGGTTTACCGAAGAAATGTCTTACGGTATGATTGGCTACGTGGTGCCTCATTCAATTTATTCAGAGGGTTATCATTGTGATACATCTTTACCATTGCCATTTATAAATATCGCTTCCCAAAAGAATTTCATTGCTTTTTACCATATGGGGATTTATGCAGATGAAAAGTTGTGCAATTGGTTTGTTAAGGAATATCCAAAACATAGTAAACGCAAATTAGATATGGGGAAAAGTTGTATTCGATTCAAAAAAATGGATGATATTCCCTATGAATTACTTTCAGAACTTGTTAAACAAGTGTCCGTTTCCGACTGGGTAAGTCTGTATGAGCGAGGATTAAAGAAATGATTTCACACAGTGTTTAGCTAATTACCGGCTTTGTTTTGTGCTGTATATCTAAGCAGATTCCTACGTTTTATATAAAATCTTAAATCTAAGCGCTGTGCATCTTATTATCCTTCATTAATTTGTATTTTTGCACCGTATGAAAAAGCTAAGGGTTCATGATTTGGACTTTGAAATTTATCTCGAAGAGAATACCTTGAAAGAGCGTGTATCAGTAATGGCGCACGATATCTTTGTAGAGATGAAAGGAAAAACACCTCATTTTGTTGCAATCCTAAACGGTTCTTTTGTATTTGCATCCGATTTACTACGCGCTTATCCTGGCGATTGTAAAATATCATTTGTGAAATTGAGTTCATATGATGGTATGGTTAGTACAGGAAAAGTAAATGAGTTGATCGGTTTAAAAGACGTATCAAAAGAGGAAACAATTATCGTATTAGAAGATATTGTAGATACTGGTGGAACACTTTTAAAGATTAATGAAATCTTTAGGTCACAAGATTTAGAATGGCAAATCGCAAGTTTGTTTTTTAAACCTGAAGCCTATAAAGGGAAAAGAGAAATTGACTTTGTCGGATTTGAAATCCCCAATGATTTTATTGTTGGTTATGGCCTCGATTACAATGGCTTTGGTCGGAATTTGAAAAACGTTTATCAATTGGCGAAAGCCTAAAAAAAATGTATGCTAAATTTAGTTTTATTTGGACCTCCAGGTGCAGGAAAAGGAACTCAGTCTGCCCGATTAATTGATAAGTACAATTTAGTCCACCTTTCTACCGGAGATATTTTTCGGTACAATATGAAAGAAGGTACTGACTTAGGGAAATTAGCTAAATCGTATATCGAAAAAGGTGCTCTTGTGCCAGACGAGGTTACGATTGGAATGCTAGAAGCCGAAGTCAACTCTAATACACAGGCTAAAGGTTTTGTGTTTGATGGTTTTCCTAGAACTAATAATCAGGCTGAAGCCTTAGATGCTTTTTTAAGCTCTAAAGGAACTTCAATTTCTGCTATGTTAGCCCTTGAAGTAGAAGAACAAGAACTCGTTTCTCGTCTTTTGGAAAGAGGAAAGTCTAGCGGTAGAGCTGACGATCAAAACCCAGAAATAATAAAAAATAGAATTCAAGTTTACGAAAACGAAACCGCAATCTTGAAAGACTATTATACTGCTCAAAATAAATTTGTAGGTGTTAAAGGAATTGGTTCTATAGAATCTATTACCCTTAGCCTATGTAAAGAAATAGACGCTTTAGTTCAATAAAATGGCTGTAAACGGATCAAATTTTGTCGATTATGTAAAGATACATTGCGCTGCCGGTCACGGTGGTGGTGGTTCTGTACACTTACATCGCTCTAGATTAACTGCTAAAGGTGGCCCCGATGGTGGCGACGGTGGACGCGGTGGTAATATTTACCTTCGTGGAAACGATCAAATGTGGACTTTACTTCACCTGAAGTACAAAAGACACGTTAAAGGTGGTAGAGGTGGTGGTGGTTCATCTAACAATAGTTTTGGAGACGACGGGAAAGATGAATACATAGATGTTCCTCTAGGTACTGTTGTTCGTGATGCGGAAACTCAAGAAATTATTTTTGAAGTTACCGATCATGGAGAAGAAATTATTATCCGTAAGGGTGGACTTGGTGGTAGAGGAAATTCTTGGTTTAAGAATTCTGTTCGTCAAACTCCTCGTTATGCTCAACCGGGTACAGAAGGTGAAGAAGGTTGGAATGTTTTAGAGCTTAAAGTTCTTGCAGATGTAGGTTTAGTAGGTTTTCCTAATGCTGGGAAATCAACTTTATTGTCTGTAATTTCTGCTGCCAAACCAAAAATTGCCAATTACGCATTTACGACACTTGTCCCTAATTTAGGTATTGTAGCTTACCGCGATGAACGTTCTTTTGTAATGGCCGATATTCCAGGTATTATAGAAGGTGCTAGCGAAGGTAAAGGATTAGGTCTGCGTTTTCTACGACATATAGAACGAAATTCTACGCTTCTATTCTTAGTGCCAGCCGATGCAGATGACATTACGAAAGAATACGAAATTCTGTTAAAAGAATTAGAGATTTACAATCCACAATTATTGCATAAAGACCGCCTGTTAGCGATTTCTAAATCAGACATGTTAGACGATGAGCTTAAGGCTGAAGTAGCTGAAACACTTCCTGAGGGAGTTAAAACAGTATTCTTTTCTTCCGTAGCTCAACAAGGTTTAATGGAATTGAAAGATTTAATCTGGCAACAATTGAATGCTTAATAAATTACTTCAATGGGATCAAGAGTTTTTCTTGCTGCTAAATGGTGCAGGAACAAAAACTTTTGATTCTTTTTTTGTTTTTATCTCCAGTACAAAATCAGCAATTCCTCTTTTCTTATTTATTATCTTTTTGCTGATAAAAAAATACCGAAACTCTTTTTGGCAAGGATTAGTTCTCATACTCATTGTAGTGAGTTTGGCAGACTTAACTTCTGTTCATGCTTTTAAGAATGTGTTTATGCGTTTGCGCCCAAGCCACGAACCCGCTATTATAGATCAAATCAGATTGCTAGTTTCAAAAGGCGGCTTGTATGGCTTTGTATCCTCTCACGCTGCAAACTTTTTTGCCATTGCCGCCATTGTTTCTGCGCTCTTTTCTGAACGAAAATATTTACCATACCTGCTTTATTCTTGGGCATCACTAGTTGCGTATAGCCGAGTGTATGTTGGTAAACATTATCCGCTTGATATTATAGGCGGAGCAGTTTTAGGAATTGTAATGGCTAAATTACTTTGGGCTTTTGCTAAGAAAATAAAGGAAAAGTATAAATTAGCCTTATGAATTTAGTCGCAATTTTTATTGGTGGTGGTTTAGGGAGTTTATGCCGCTATGGCTTAGGTAAGCTTAGCGCTACGTATATAAACGATACATTTGCATACGCTACACTTTTTTCAAACCTATTCAGCACCTTAATTTTAGCTTGTTTTGTGTATTTTTTTCAAACTAAGTTTGGTTTGAGTAATACCTGGAAACTATTTGTAGTAACAGGTTTTTGTGGTGGGTTTAGTACTTTTTCTACCTTTAGTTTCGAAACTTTTGAAATGCTTAAAAACGGACAAACATTTATGGCAGTAGCCAACGTCTCTTTGAGCATACTTTGTTGCTTATTTCTTCTGTACATTATCTATAAAAATCAATAATATGAGACTTTTCATTATTCTTTTCTTATCGCTTAACATCAATCTAATAGCTCAAGTTGCTCAACCCAAATTGGTTGTGGGCTTAGTAGTCGATCAAATGAGATTTGATTATATAAATAGGTATTGGGATGAGTTTTCTGAAGGAGGATTTAAACGTTTGGTAGCAGAAGGATATAACTGTAACAATACTAATTACAACTACATTCCTACTTACACAGGCCCTGGACATGCTTCCATTTATACAGGAGCAACTCCTAGTAGTCATGGTGTAATTGCAAATACTTGGTACGATAAAAAGAGTGAAGAATACAGCTATTGTGTTTCTGATGCAGAGATGAAAACTATTGGTGCAGCTAACGAATCTGGTAAGATGTCTCCCTCAAAAATGTTGAATACTACTTTTGGAGACGAATTGCGCTTGTTCACCATGAACAAATCAAAGGTTATTGCCGTTGCCTTAAAAGATCGTTCTGCTGTTTTGCCTGCAGGTCACATGGGTGATTTTGCTTTTTGGTTGGATTCTGAAACAGGTGATTTTGTTTCTAGTTCTTATTATGGGCTTCGATTACCAAAATGGGCTCAGAAATTTAATAAAAATGACCATTGTGAGGCTTACCTTTCGCAGAAGTGGGAGTTACTGTTAAATTCTAAGTTATACGATGAGAGTTTAGTCGATAATAGTGTTTACGAAGAAGCTTTTGCTGGAGAGAAATACCCTAAGTTTCCTCACGATCTACCAAGTTTAGTAGCATTGAATGGCTTAGGTTTAATCAAATCTACTCCTTTTGGGAATTCTCTTACTACAGATATGGCTATTGCTGCTATAGAAGGGGAGCGCTTAGGTCAGGATGAGTATACAGATGTTTTGGCTCTTAGTTTTTCTTCACCAGATTATGTTGGTCACCAGTTTGGTGCAGATTCTAAAGAAACACAAGACACCTATTTGAGGCTAGATAGAGATATTGAAAGATTTCTTACTTATCTAGATGAGACTATAGGAAAAGAAAATGTGTTGGTTTTCCTTACCGCAGATCATGGTGCCGTAAGAACACCTTCTTATTTGAAAGATAGAAACGTACCTGCAGGTTATTTCGACGCAGAAGAGCCAATAAAGGAGTTGAAACAATTTTTACAGAATATTTATGGTTTTGGCGACTGGGTAAAAACTTATGGAAATGCACAGATATTTTTAAATAGAGAATTAATTTTTGAGAAATACTTAAGTCTAGAAGAGGTTCAGCAACAAACTGCCGACTTTATGTTGCGTTACGATGGAGTTCAAAAGGCTGTTTGTGGTAGAACTCTAGAAAATAGTGAGTTTACTTCAGGTCCATTAGCTTCTTTGCAAAAAGGATACAACCAAAAAAGGTCTGGCGATGTAATGTTAGTTCTCGATCCTGCATGGATTGAATATGCTCATACAGGAACTACCCACGGATCTGGATATACTTACGACCAGCATGTGCCTTTAATTTGGTATGGTTGGAAGGTGAAAGCTGGAAAGACAGCAGAGAAATACGCTATTACAGAAATAGCATCTACGATATCTAATTTATTAGGTATTAGTTTCCCGAATGGTTCCAATACAAAGGTAATCCCTCTTCCACTTAACGAATAAGGGTAACAACTCCTTTTACTTGATAGGTAATTTCTTCTATAGTATAGTAGTTGATGAGGTATACATAATTATCACTTTTTAGTTCTATTCCTGATTGGTAATCTAATCCATCCCATTTAGGGGCTGTACCTTCCTTGTCGAAAACTATTTTCCCCCAGCGGTCAAAAATCTGCATATGATAACTTTCTACATTTCTGTAAATAGGGAAGAAGTAATCGTTGGTAGAATTTCCATTTGGAGTAAATACATTTGGCACCCAAAAAGTATGATAGAATTCTATAGTTAAGTCTACGCTAGAGGAGTCTATGCATTCGTATTCATTACTCACAAATTGCCATATTGTAAATTCGCCTAAGGCTGGAATAATATATTCGGGTTCTTCTTGAGTACTTGTTTTTCCAGAGCTAAATTCATAAAGATAAGAGTCGCCATACATGGAGTGGTTTGTTATCTGTACTGGGTCTCCATAGATTAAACTATCAGAAGAAATACTAAAATCAGAAATTGGCATTTGCAGCACATTAATGTAATTGTCTACAGTAATACTACCCTCGCATAATGTGTTTAGGTCTATTACATTTACAGAAATATCGTAAACACCCGCCATATAAGTATTTTGTGGATTAGATATAGTAGAGGATATTCCATTACCTAAATCCCAGTTGTATGAATAATCACCTGGATTTACTAAACTTTCAAATTCTACAAAAAAGGGTTCACAGCCTCCTGTGGGTGTGCTTTGGATTTCAATATTTATTTGATTTAATGTTTCAACTGTACTTTGTACGGCATTTTCACAGCCATTAAATAGTACATTTAATGTGATAATTTGCTCGCCTATAGTTGAGAATGTAATTCCATTTGGATTTTGTGCTGTAGAGTTTTGTGCGTTTGCATTAGGACCAAAATCCCATTCGAAAGTAGCTCCATTTGGGTAAATTCCTAGAGCAGAGAAATTGAAGGCATTTCCATCTAAACATTGTGCTCCAAGATCTGGGATTTCAGGAAATAGGTCCTCTTCAAAGACCAATACATTTGCTGTAAATGTTTCATCACAGTCTTCATATTGCACATTAAAACTTACTGGATAACTTCCTAATGCTGGGAATGTGATATTGCTAGGATTAAGCTGGCCAGAACTAATAGGCGAGGCGCTACTTCCAAAATCCCAATTTACTATCGCTCCACCTGGAATGAGACCTTCGCCCTCAAAAGAAAAAGAATTATTGCTTACACACTGTGGTTCGGGACTCGTAAATATAGGATTGAGCTCTGTATATAATGAGAATGAAACGGTATTGGTATCTGCACAAATTGTAGAAGGATTAGCAATTAAGGTAACCGTATAGTTTCCTGTATCTGGGTAGGTGAAGTTTGGTTCAAAATCTGTAGAACTCGTACTTCCACTACCGAATTCCCATAAATAGGTGTTTGCATTTGAACTAGCATTCGTGAAATTCACGGTTAAGCCATTGCAAATCCAATCTGATAATGGACTTGACGCTGTGGTTACATTACAGTCGACTACTAAGAATCTGAAATCCCGAACGATCGAATTAATCAAAACACCATCTCGGTATTCATCCACCTGAACTCCTATTATATACATACCCATTTGTGTGGGTGTACCTGTGATTATCCCCGAAATGCTATTTATTCCTATTACAGGACTAGAATCAATTGGGTAGTTTGCTGAATATCCAGCAGCCCATGGAATTGTAGTAAATGGTGGTGGTGTAATTAGTGTTGGGTTTAATTCGTCTGCTCCGTGTATTGGAGTAGTTAGTGAGTATACTAAAGAATCGTTGTCTGCATCTGTAGCCGATAGGTTTACATTTACATCGTCGCCTAAGCAAAGTGCTAAAGGCGGATAAGCTACAAACGAAGGGCTACTATTGCAATCGGAAACTAAATCTGAGCCAGGAATGTTAGTTGTATATGTATTTCCAAATAAATCGGGTGTAACAATGTTGGTTATGGATGGGTTTCTGCAACAGCGTTGATATGCTAATTGATATCCACCAGGAATAGGAGGTAACTCTACTTGTATAGTATAAATACCCCTTAATATACATAGATCTATTGGTAGTTCTAAGCAGTCATTCCCTACGGTTTGATTACTCAATTCAATTTGTTCGGGCTCTGAAATAAGTAAATCTTGAACCCATTCATTATTACTATTATAAATAGAAATGATTCCATCAGCATCAAAAGTAATTCCTGAAGTATTACTAGGGCCACAATCTACGTACATGATTAAAGTGATCTCGTAAAGATTACCACCTAAACAATTATACGTCATTTCGCCACCTATTAAATGGGTAGCGTATGTGGATAGACTAATGCAAAAGACTATAAAAAGTAGAAAGAGTTTTTTCAAAATATAAATTTGTTTCAATTTACTATAAATAAATAGAAAGCAAAAATTATTCCTTTTTTCTACATAACATCAATCCATCTCTAAGAGGTAAGAGTAGGTTATCTACTCTGGGGTCTTCCTGAACTTTTCTATTGTACTCTAAAAGTGCTAGTGTAGATTTGTCACTTGGGTTAACTTCTTCAATCACTTTTCCAGACCACAATACATTGTCGGCTATAATCCAACCTCCTGGATTCATTTTGTCAATAAGTAAATCGAAATAGAGTGGGTAGTTTTTTTTATCTGCATCAATAAAAGCCAAGTCAATTTTTAAATCTAAACCAGAAATTAGTTCGCTTGCATCTCCTATATGTTGAACAACTTGGTGCTCAAAACCCGCTTTTTTAAAGTAGCGAGCATTCATTTCTTCCAGTTCTTCGTTTACATCTATAGTGTGTAAAACACCATCTATTGGTAAGCCTTTAGCCAAACAAATAGCCGAATAACCGGTGTATGTTCCTATTTCTAAAATACACTTAGGTCGCATCATCCTACTAAGCATTGTTAAAAACTGGCCTTGTAAATTTCCGGAAATCATACGTGGATTTAATACCGAAGTATGCGTTTCTCTATTCAATTCTTCTAAAACGGTACCCGCCGAGCTGGTGTGTTCCGTGCAGTAATTGTCGAGTTCTTTTGAGATGAATTCCATTTAAATTTCTTTGGGTTCGTAGATGATGGAACTCAATAATTTCTCATCGAATATTTCTTTTGCTACCTCTTGTAGCTCTTCTGCCGAAATAGCTAGTATTTTGTTTTTTGCTACCTCTACACTTTCCACATCTCCAAAAGCCTGATAGCTCTTCGCAATAGACTGCATGAGGTTGCTGTTGTTCTCTTGAGCAATTGCCAACTGTCCAATTAACTGCTGCTTGGCTTTTTGTAGTTGTAAAGGACCTAACTTTACATCTCTTAATTTCTTCAATTCCTTAAAAATGAGCTTTAAGGTTTTTTGTACACTCTGTGGTTCAGTTCCAAAATAAATGCTCCACAAACCAGTGTCGCAGTAAGTTGTATAGTTTGATTCTATAGTGTAAGTAAAGCCGTATTTTTCTCTAATCCCAAGATTTAGTCTAGAATTCATTCCAGGACCTCCTAATAAATTTGAGAGTAATATTAAGGTTCTTGCTTTCGGGTCATGCGCACTATAGGCTCTGTTACCAATTATACAATGCGACTGTACAATGTCTTTTTTTACCCGTAGTTCTCTTGTTTGGTACTCGTTTATTTCTAAACGCTTTCCTTTACGTAAGTTCGCAGGGATATTGTTAAGGTGTTTTTCTGCCAGTTTTATTAATTTACTAAAGTCAATATTACCTACCGAACTTAAAATTATTTCGTCTGTATGGTAATGGTTAAGCATATAGTCCTTTGCCTTTTTACTGTTAAAGGCGCTTAAACTTTCTTTAGTCCCTAATATATTGCAGCCTATTGGATGTCCTTTGTAAATCAGCTCTTCAAAATCATCAAAAATCGCTTCAGATGGGCTGTCTAGATAAGAATGTATCTCATCCATGATTACATCTTTTTCTTTAGCTAATTCTTTTTCGGGTAGGGTAGATTGAAATACAATATCCCCTAATAATTCTATAGACCGTTCGTAATATTCTGTCATGAATGTAGAATAGTACCAGGTTTCCTCTTTAGTCGTGTAGGCATTTAATTCGCCACCTACATCCTCTAAACGACTAAGTATATGAAAAGCTTTTCTCTTTTTAGTACCTTTAAATAGTGCGTGTTCTATAAAATGAGCCATACCTTGTTCTGTAGTAGCTTCGTCTCTAGATCCTGTATTTATCATTAAGCCACAGTGCGCCACCTCGTTGATTACCGAGTGGTGAATAATACGTATGCCGTTGGCTAATTGATGCGTTTGAATTTTCATGGCGTAAAGATAGACTTTCGCTATTCGCTATCCGTAAAACGTGAAATTAAATCGTAGTTGGTGTGCTGTAACTAGTGAAATAGTCTGCTACAAATTTGAAATTTGACAACTGAATTTTCAAATCCTTTCTTTTAGTATGATATTTGCAGTGAACGCTTATCTTTGAAACTCAAATTTAAAATTAGTAACATGAGAAATTGGATTTATACCCTTAGCTTTTTAGTTATTTCATTATCGTTTTCGCAAAACTGCGATGCGCAGCTATTTAAAAATAAAAAAGCTAAAACAGAAGCTTCTTCTAAAAAGACTGTAAAAGATAAGTATAAGGCGAAAATAAAAAATTCTGAAAAAATTGAAGGACTTTTTACTTTGTACCGTGATAAAACTAAAGGAAACCTGCTTATTGAAATTACTCAAGAACAGTTAAACAAAGAGTATATCCATTTTTCGTACATCGAAAATGGTGTAATGGATGCTGGGCTTTTTAAAGGTGGATTCAGGAATTCAAAAATATTCAAAATTCAAAAATATTTCAATCGTATAGAGTTCGTTCAAGAAAACACGAATTATTATTTTAATCCAGAAAGCACTCTCGCTAAATCTTCGAACACGAATATTAATAATCCAGTATTGGTAAGTGAACTTATTGTGGCTATAAGTAACGATAGCACTAAGTTTTTAATAGATGCCGATAAAATATTTTTGACTGAGTCTTTAGAACAAATAAAAAGAGCGGCTAGACCTGGCTTTAAAGGGTTTCAATTAGGGAAACTAAGTAAGACGAAGACAAAGTACCACAAACTTAAAAATTACCCAGAAAACACCGATCTTATTGTAAACTACGCATATGACAATGCTTTGCCTAGGGCTCATGGTGGTACTGCAGTTACAGACTCTCGTTTTGTGAATATATTAGTGCAACATTCTTTAATAGCTTTACCAGAGAATAATTTTGAACCACGTTTCGAAGATCCTCGTGTTGGTTATTTTACCACTCGTGTAAACGATATGACAACTACGGATGCCGTGAACTACAGAGATTTAGTTCACCGATGGAACTTAGTAAAGAAAAATCCAGAATTGGAGATTTCGGAACCGGTAAATCCTTTGGTTTATTGGATAGAAAACACCACTCCTGTAGAGATGCGTGAATTGATAAAAGATGGTGTAGAGTCTTGGAGTTTGGCTTTTGAAAGTGCAGGATTTAAAAATGCAGTTCAAGTAAAAATTCAACCAGACGATGCCGAATGGGATGCTGGAGATATTCGCTATAATGTATTGCGTTGGACCTCTTCGCCACAACCTCCTTTTGGTGGTTACGGACCTAGTTTTGTGAATCCTAAAACGGGTGAAATTTTAGGAGCCGATATTATGTTAGAGTGGGTTTACATCACTAAAAGAATTCAACAAGGAGAGTTATTCGAAAATACAGGACTCTTCTTGGACGAAGAAAATCCGATGGATGCACATTACTGCTCTGCTTCTGCTTTAATGCAGTCGAATAATTTATTTGCACATAGTGCAGTAGAGGCAATGGAACTTTCTGAAGCTGCTAAGGAAACGCTTGTAAGAGAATCTCTAAGAAGATTAGTACTTCACGAAGTAGGACATACATTAGGCTTGAACCATAACTTTAAAGGTTCTAACTTATTAACGTATAAAGAGATTTTGAACAAGGAGACTACTTACGAAAAAGGTCTTTGCTCTTCGGTAATGGAGTACCCATCTATTAACTTTAGTTTAAAACCTGAAAATCAAGGTCTGTATTACGATACTATTCCTGGTGCTTACGACCATTGGGCTATTCGTTTTGCTTATTCAGATGTAGATGCAAATGGTTTGGACGCTATATTGAGCGAGAGTACCAAACACGAACACGGCTTTGCTAATGATGCCGACGATATGCGTGGAACGGGTAAAGGAATGGATCCCGATGCGATGATATACGATTTGACCTCGGAGCCTGTACTGTATGCTATAGACCGTATTAAATTGGTAAATAAAATATTCCCTACTTTATTAGAGAAATATAGAAAAGAAGGTGATTCTCATCAGGAATTATTAAACTCTTACTATACACTAACTGGACAATATTCTACCTCTTTAAAAATTATAAGTCGTCAGATTGCTGGTGTGAGAGTTAATAGATCTATGGTAGGACAAGAGACCAACTCTAAGCCTTTTACGCCTGTTTCTTATGCCGATCAAAAAGAGGCTATGAATGTATTGTCTAAATATGCTTTTGCTCCAAATGCTTTTGAAAAAGCTGAAGCTTTATACCCTTACTTGCAAAAACAACGTAGAGGTTTTAGTACTCCTTATGGTGGCGAAGATCCTAAAATTCACGAACGAGTATTGAGTATTCAAAGAATGGTTTTAGGCCAGTTGTTAAATAGAAATGTACTAAACCGTATGGTTAATTCTTCTCTGTATGGAAACGAGTATAGTTTAAGTTCTTATTTTAAAGATTTAAACGAGGCTATTTTTAAAGCTGATAAAAATAAATCGGTTAATAGCTTCCGTCAGAATTTACAGGTAGCCTATATAAACAAGCTCATCCGTGTGGCTAAGGATAATGGTACGAGCACCCAAATTAGAGCTCAGGTTTACAGTACTTTAACTGCGAACCTCAAGGTTGCGAAAAACTCGAATTCAACAGAAGAAAGCACGAATATTCACAGAGAATACATTGCTAGAATAATTGAGATACATTTCGAAAATTAGGTTCAAACTACGAGACTATGATATTTCTTCTGGAATAGAAATTAAGGCTCCATTTGAATAAGTACCTGCTTTATTAGCAGAAAATAAGTAAAAAAAAAGAGCCTCATTTGAGGCTCTTTTTTTGTCTAGTTCCTTGTAAAGGTAAGCTGTATTCCATCTGACCATGGGTTCTGATCTATGATTAGTTCAGTTTCATTTACCATTAAGTTATAGCTATCCTCATTTATTATTATTGTACTGTCGTTTGCTGTGTAATTGAAGCTCCCATTGTTAACTGAGCTGTATGGGATGTTAGAATTAAGTTCAAGTGTATCTTCAAAAGAGACACTTAGTTGGTTGTTGTCGAATGTCCAGACTAACTCATTCATTTCAAATGTCTGATAACCTCCCCAGCCGAGCATTGCATCGGTCATACTCCAGCACCCTTCAACAGTATCTTCAGTCATTATAGTACAAGTAGGTTCGTCCTCTTCGCAAGAGCTGAAAGTAATACTTAATAGTATAGCGGATAAATAAAGTAGCTTTTTCATAAGGTGTTTCTCTAATTGATTTGTGGTTTGTTGTACAATAATTACACCTAAAAATAAATCAAAAAAAAGAAGCCCTTTTGGGCTTCCTAATATTTCGTTTATAGATTTAATTAATCAAAACAATAAGTATTCGCATCAATTAGGTTTTTAGCAATTGCTCTACGGTGTTCTTTTAGGTTTGTAGGCTGTACTTTAGTAAAGCGTTTCAATCCCATTAATAACATCTTTTGTTCATCGCCTTCAAGAATAGCATAAAGGGCTTCTTTACCATTTTTACGTACTTCTTCTACCGCAGCGTGCATAAAGCTAATGCAAATAGAAACCTTGTCTTCGTGTGCTGCTCTTCCATCTTTAGCAATTAGCTTCTCTGTTTTCAAAAAAGTAGATTCTAACATATAGGTTTGAATAATCATATCCGATATATTCATCATTACCTCTTGTTCTAAAGCTAGTTTATCGCCTAGCTTTTGTGCTGCAGTACCCGCAATCATCAGAATAGATTTCTTAAGGTTCTTTAAGACCTTTTTTTCTTTAGCAAACAATTCTGTAGAAGGAGCATCAAAAGAAGGAATACTCATCAGTTCTTTAGCTACTGCTTTTGCAGGTCCGAAAAGATTAATTTCTCCAGTCGTCCCTTTTTTAAGAATCATTTTTACAAGAAGTAAACGATTAATTTCGTTTGTTCCTTCGTAAATACGAGAAATACGAGCATCTCTATAACAAGCTTCTACTTCAGATTCTGCAGAGAATCCCATTCCACCGTAAACTTGTACGGCTTCATCAGATACGTATTGTACCACCTCAGAACCAAATACTTTAAGAATTGCACATTCGATAGAATATTCTTCAACTCCTTTCAGCTTTGCTTCTTGTGGACTTAAACCTTCTGCTTCTAAACGTGCAATATGGTCTTCAATATTTTGTCCAGCTCTATAGTTTCCTGCATCCGCAACATAAGTCTTGATTGCCATTTCGGCAAGCTTAAACTGTATAGCTCCAAAAGAGGCGATAGGTGTTTTAAACTGTTTGCGTTCGTTTGCATAATTAACGGCATAGTTAATTATCTTTTTAGAAGCACCAGTTGTGGCAACACTTAACTTTATACGACCTACATTCAAAGCGTTCATAGCGATTTTAAATCCTTCGCCTCGTTCTCCTAACATAGCCGATTTAGGTACTCTTACATTGTTGTAAAATACTTGGCGGGTAGAGGAAGAACGAATTCCTAATTTGGCTTCTTCAGGATTTAATGTCACTCCTTCAACTTGGTCTTTTTCGAATACAAACCCAGTAATATTTTTATCGTCTCCTATACGAGCAAACACAATAAATACATGTGCAAATCCCGCATTAGAAATCCATATTTTTTGTCCGGTTATTTCGTAGTGTTCACCGTCTTCTGATAAAACAGCTTTTGTTTTTCCTGAATTGGCATCCGAACCAGCATCTGGTTCTGTAAGGTTGTAACATGCAATCCATTCTCCCGAAGCTAATTTGGGTAAATAGTGCATTTTCTGTTCTTCGCTACCGTATAATAAAATTGGCAATGTTCCAATTCCAGTATGTGCCCCAAAAGCAGTTGCAATAGATCCTGTTAAGCTAGAGATTTCCTCACAAATTAACATTCCTGTGTTAAAGCCCATTCCTAGACCTTCGTATTTTTCGGGTACGTTAACACCTAATAAGCCCAATTCTCCAGCCTGCTTCATCAGCTTTTCTACCAAAGCGTAATCCTTCTCTTCAAAACGCATTAAGTTCGGACGAATTTCACGTTCCACAAAATCATGCGTTGCTTCGAGCATCATCTTTTGGTCTTCACCAAATTCTTCTCTGATGAATACTTCTTTTGCTTCTATATCTTTTACGAGGAATTCCCCGCCTTTTAAATAGGTCATTGTATTTCTTTTATAGATTTTTTTTAGCTGTTAACTCTGGGTCTCAGCGATCAGTTTTGTTTTGTAAACTGCTTTTCTATTTTAAAAACTCATAAACTCCTGCTGCACCTTGTCCAGTACCTACACACATGGTAACCATACCATATCGTTGGTCTCTTCTGCGCATTTCGTTAAATAGTTGTACAGATAATTTTGCGCCAGTACATCCTAAAGGATGTCCAAGAGCAATAGCTCCACCATTTACATTTACGATTTCCGGATTCAAGTCTAATTCTTTCATTACAGCTACCGATTGAGATGCAAAAGCTTCATTCAATTCAAATTGCTGTATATCTTTTAGTTTTATTCCGGCTTGTTCGCATGCTTTAGGAGCTGCATAAAGTGGTCCCATTCCCATTACACTCGGTTCTAAACCAGCAACGTGATAGCTTAATAATTGAGCTACAGGTTCTAGGTTTAATTCTTTTACCATTTTTTCGGACATCACCATAACAAAGGCAGCTCCATCAGAAGTTTGCGATGAATTCCCTGCAGTTACAGATCCACCAGCGGCAAATACAGGACGCAGTCTAGCTAGTGCCGAAATATTTGTTCCTCTACGAGGTCCCTCATCGGTGTCTACTGTAAACTTGCGAACTTGTCTTTTTTCGTCTTGATCTAAAAATATTTCTTCTACTTCAATAGGTACTATGTCTTCTTTAAAAAGACCTGTATCTATTGCATGTAATGCTTTGTTGTGTGAGTTGAAAGCAAATTCATCTTGCGCCTCTCGTGTAACTTTATATCTACGAGCTACTTCTTCTGCTGTGTTTCCCATACCCCAATACCAACTCGGGTTTGTTGCAGATACGTCTGCATTAGGAACTACTCTCCAACCACCAAATGGTATAGGCGACATAGTTTCTACCCCACCAGCAATAATACACTCTGCCATACCTGCATTAATTTTTGCAGTTGCCAAAGCAATACTCTCAAGACCAGAAGAACAATAACGATTTACAGTCATTCCCGGAACTTTGTCTGTGTTTAATCCCATTAGCGAAATCATTCTACCAATGTTTAATCCTTGTTCTGCTTCTGGAGTCGCATTTCCAACGATCACATCATCTATTCGGTTCACATCTAATTCTGGAATCGCATCCACCAAGTGTTTTACTGTGGCAGCAGCTAAATCATCGGGACGTGTAAAGCGGAAAATGCCTCTAGGTGCTTTTCCAACTGCGGTTCTAAATCCTTTTACTATATATGCTTTCATCTTTGGAGTCTTAGTTGCGTAATGGTTTACCTTTTTTAAGCATGTGCTCAATACGTTCTAGAGTTTTACGTTCTCCAGTAAGCGACAAAAAGGCTTCTCTTTCTAAATCTAGTAAGTACTGTTCGCTAACTAAAGTAGGCGAGGAGAGGTCTCCACCAGCAATAACATAACCTAGTTTTTCAGACATTAGTTTTTCGTGTTCTGTAATAAATCCTGAATGGTGCATAGAATCTGCTCCCACTAAGAAAGATCCTAGAATTTGTTTCCCTAAAACCTTAATCTTCTTCTCGTTCGATGGGGCTCTATAACCTTGGTCTGCCATTCCTATAACTGAAGCTTTCGCATCTGCTATCAAACGTTTTTTATTCATTGAAATAGCATCTATTCCTGGTCTTAATAAGTTTAAGTCCATAGCCTCGTATGCCGAAGTAGAAACTTTAGCCATTCCTATATTGAGGTATAATTCTCTAACTAGCGGATTTTCTATATCTCCTTTATTAAAAGCTTCGGAAGCCCGCATAGCCATTTCTTTAGAACCACCTCCACCAGGGATTAGTCCAACACCCATTTCTACTAAGCCCATATAGGTCTCTGCAGCAGCTTGAGTTTTATCGGCATGCATGGCAATTTCGCAACCACCACCTAGCGTCATTCCTTGTGTAGCAACTACTACTGGTGTATTGGAATAGCGTATTTTTTGTGTGGTTTGTTGGAAAGCTCTAACAGCAAAATCCAATTCATCGTAGTCTTGTTCTATCGCCAGCATAAAAATCATGGCAAGGTTTGCTCCTACAGAGAAGTTTGCAGCTTGATTGGCTATAACCAATCCTCTATAATTTTCTTCAGTAAGATCTATTGCATGTTGAATAGCTTGTAAAGTATCGCCACCAACGGAGTTCATTTTAGAATGGAATTCTAAGTTTACTACATCGTCGCCTAAGTCTATTAAAGAAGCAACTTCACTTTTCCAAATGGTGTTTTCTTTTTTGAGAACGTAAAGGTTTACTAAACCATCTTGGTTTTCTAATGCGATGTATTTTTTCTGCTCTAAGTCGAAATAATATTCTAGGCTACCTTCAATTTTATAGAAGGAAGAATTTCCAGAAGCGATCATTTCCGAAACCCATGGAGCTATGTTTTTCCCTAAACCTTTCGCTATATCTAATCCAGCTTGTACACCTATGGCATCCCAAATTTCAAAAGGACCTAATTCCCAGCCAAAACCAGCTTTCATCGCTTGGTCTATACGGTAAGTTTCATCAGATATTTCAGGTATTCTATGCGATACATAAGCGAAAATATCACTAAACATTTCTCTGTAGAAATCTCCAGCTTCTCCTTTACTATTGTATAAATAAGTAATTCTTTTTCTTAAGTCTTCAATTTCTTTAGCAGTACTTAAAGCCGGAAACTGAACACGTTCCTGTACTTTGTACTCTAAGCTGTTTAAGTCTAAAGATAAAATGGCTTTTTTCCCATTTTCATCTTTGGTCTTTTTATAAAATCCTTGTTTTGTTTTATCACCTAACCATTTATTATCGAACAAAGTTTGTACGTAAGCTGGTAGTTTAAAATCTTCTCTAGACTCATCTTCTGTACAGTTTTCGTATAAGCCATTGGCTACATGTACAAGTGTGTCTAGTCCTACTACATCACAAGTTCTAAAAGTTGCCGACTTAGGTCTACCAATTATAGGTCCTGTTAATTTGTCGATTGCCTCTACCGAAAGTCCTTTCTTTTCTACGAGGTGAAATAGTGATAAAATACCTGCTACACCTACACGATTAGCAATAAAAGCAGGAGTGTCTTTACATAAAACAGTTGTTTTACCTAGATGACGATCTCCAAAATCCATCATTAAATCAACAATTTCTTGTTGTGTATGTGGAGTAGGAATAATTTCTAAAAGCTCCAAATAGCGAGGAGGGTTAAAGAAATGCGTTCCTAAAAAGTGTGCTTTAAAATCATCAGAACGTTCTTCGAGCATTTGATGAATTGGAATACCAGAAGTATTACTAGAAACTATAGATCCAGCTTTACGGTATTTTTCTACCTTCTCAAAGACTTGTTTCTTAATATCTAAACGCTCAACAACTACTTCAATAATCCAATCTGCATCGCCAATTTTTTCGAAGTCATCGGTAAGGTTACCAGTACTTACTCTATTAATAAAGTCCTTTTTGTACAAAGAAGCAGGCTTAGATTTTAAGGTCGCTTTGAGTGCATCGTTTACAATGCGGTTTTTTACTTTTGGATGGTCTAGCTCCAATCCGGCTTTTTCTTCGGCTGCGTTTAACGAAAAGGGCGCTATGTCTAATAGTAATACATTGAGTCCTACGTTTGCCATGTGACATGCAATTCTAGAGCCCATTATTCCGGAACCTATTACTGCAACACTTTTTAGTGTTCTTTTACTTTTCATTTTTTAATTCTTCAATAGATTTGTCTACAGCATTCATTACCTTATAAAAGGTCTCAAGCTCTTCGTCTGTAATTTTTTCGAATACGCGTTCGTTAAATGTTTTTACATTTTCTGAAGCTATTTTTCTGTACTCCATTCCTTTCTTAGTAAGAAACAAGTGTACTTTCCTTTTGTCTATAGGATCTGTTTTCTTTTTGATAAATCCACGATCTAACATACCTTTTAAAGTTCGTGTCAAACTCCTCGATTCCATTCCCATTTTGGGTCCCAGTTGAGTAGAAAGTGTGCCTTCTTTTTCTATGTTAAGTATAGCAAAAGCGGTAGAAGTAGTAGCGCTGTGGTTTTTAGCCCTGTCGTTATACAATCTAGAAATACTGTGCCATGCCCAGCGAATCCTAAAATCTATAATGTGTTTCTTGTCTAGCATATTGAGAATTTGAACTTCAAAATTACAAAAAAAAAGGTATGCAAGCCTAATAATGTGAAAAACATTTGGCGTGCATACCTTTTTGTTGTTGTGAATTGTAAAGCAAAAAAAAACGCCCTGAGGCGTTTTTTTTAATTGTAAATCTGTTTGTATTCTTTCTGATACTTAGCCAGAACAGGTTTCCGTTTTAGTTTGAGTGTAGCGGTAAGTTCACCGCCTTCAATTGTCCAAGGTTGTTTCATAACAACTACCTTCTTTACTTGTTCGAAAGGTGCAAATTGTTCGTTGTAATGGGCTATTTCAGCATCGAATTTTTTAAGAACTTCAGGATGAGAAGCCATTTCTGAATTTGTAGTATAGACAATGTCGTGAAGTTTACACCATACTTTTAGTGCTTCAAATTCGGGTACTATAAATGCACCTGGCATTTTTTCTCCTTCTCCTAAAACCATTATCTGTTCTATAATACGAGATTCTTTGTATTTGTTTTCCATTACTTGAGGTGCTATATATTTACCACCCGAAGTTTTGAATATTTCTTTTTTTCGATCTGTAATTTTCAAATACACACCATCTACCATTTTACCAATATCTCCAGTAGAAAACCAACCGTCTTGGTCGATAACCTCTGCAGTTAATTCGGGTTTGTTATAATAACCCATCATTACATTGGGACCTTTACACAGAATCTCTCCGTCGTCTCCAAACTTAACCTCAACACCCGTCATCACTTTACCAACAGTACCGTACGCTTTTCCTCCTAATTCTGTTGTGTTAACAGAAATTACTGGTGAGGTTTCTGATAAGCCATACCCTTCGTAAATAGGCATTTGTGCAGCTGTAAATACTCTTGCTAATCGTGGTTGTAATGCGGCAGCACCAGAAACGATGTATTTAATATTTCCACCAACAGCTTCTCTCCACTTAGTAAAGATTAGTTTATTGGCGATTTTTAATTGAAATTCATAAAACCAACCGTTTTTACCATCTAATTCGTGACTTAAGCCCAAGTTAAGTGCCCAAAAGAAAAGCCCCTTTTTTAGACCGGTTAGATCCGATCCTTTGGCTACAATTTTATCGTATACCTTTTCTAGTAATCTAGGAACGGTAGGCATAATTGTAGGATTAACTTCTTTTAAGTTCTCACCTAATAGCTCTATACTTTCTGCATAGTAAATAGAGGTACCTTTAAATAGGTAGTAATATTCTATTACTCTTTCGAATACATGACAAAGAGGTAAGAAACTTATAGCTCTATCAGTTTCATCAAAAGGAATAGCGTTTTTAAGACCAACTAATTGAGAGTATAAATTATCGTGAGATAACATAACTCCTTTAGGGTTTCCTGTAGTCCCTGAAGTGTAAATTAGCGTGAATAAATCAGATGATTTTACTTCTAACTGATTTGCTTTCATTTTTGAAGCTTGGGGATTTGCCATCCCTTCTTCAATAATTTCATGCCAGTCTCTAACTCCTTCGATCTCATCAAAAGCATAAATAGCTTCTAAACTTTCTACCTTGTCGATAAGCATTTTTACTTTATGGAAGATCTCTTCGGATCCTACTAAAAGAATTCTAGCTCCCGAATCGTTTAAGATATATTCGTAATCTGCTGTAGTAATGTTTGGGTAAATAGGCACATTAA
>Ga0308012_10000415_pt1 | contig 25940 bp, 19 predicted proteins | sample Neamet179_FD_203133 | JGI IMG/M metagenome (GOLD analysis project Ga0308012, IMG submission 203133) | Marine microbial communities from water near the shore, Antarctic Ocean - #179 | ecosystem: Environmental > Aquatic > Marine > Unclassified | place: Southern Ocean | collected 2014-07-25 | reverse complement strand
TTTAAATAACTGATTCACTTTATTTTCGTTAAAAGTCACAACGAGACTTAACTCGTCAATTTTACGTTGATATCTATACTGATTAACGTAGACACTTGATTTTTTTAACGCTTGCAATAAAAGTTTATGCTTCAATACACTTTTTTTACCACCAATTTTTAAGAAAACCCCTTGTAAGGCTTTCTTTATAGCTTGCTCACGTTGAACACGTGTTTGAGAGTCTACAACAACAGTAACTTGGTATAAGTCACTTACCTCAAGAGCCATTAATTTAACGCTAACAAGAGAGAATATCAGGAAAATTGAAAAAAATAGGAATCTAAACATATCGACTAAAAACTTAAGAAAACACTGTAATTATATAGTTATTATATTACCACAGTGCTAGCAATTAACCTCTGTAAATATCAAAAAATTCTTTGAAAACCGGTCTGTAATAGAAAACAAAGTAAAGATACCATTTATCGCCTTGAGTCTGATCCTTTCCACTGGTAGAATACGCCCCATAAAATACTGTCGGTAATTTCAGAGGTTTTCCCGTGAGCGAACAAAAACAGTCGTTAAGCTATAAAGATGCAGGTGTTGATATTGATGCAGGTAATGCACTAGTCGAAAACATTAAAGGTGCGGTTAAGCGCACAACACGCCCTGAAGTTATGGGTGGCCTAGGTGGTTTTGGTTCGGTATGTCAATTACCTACCGGTTATAAAGAACCTGTATTAGTTGCTGGTACTGACGGCGTAGGTACTAAACTTCGTTTAGCTATTGATTTAGGTAAGCATGATACCGTTGGTATCGATTTAGTGGCTATGTGTGTTAATGACCTTATTGTACAAGGCGCTGAACCATTATTCTTCCTTGATTATTATGCTACAGCTAAACTTGATGTTGCTGTTGCATCATCAGTTGTTGAAGGTATTGCTGAAGGTTGTATTCAATCTGGCTGTGCTCTTGTTGGTGGTGAAACGGCTGAAATGCCAGGTATGTACCACAAAGGCGATTATGATATTGCTGGTTTTTGTGTTGGCGTAGCTGAAAAGTCTCGCTTAATTGACGGTACTAACGTTGCAGCCGGCGATCAATTGATTGCTCTTGGCGCATCAGGTCCTCATTCAAATGGTTTCTCATTAATTCGTAAAGTGTTAGAAGTAAATAGTACTGATACCAATGAATTACTTGAAGGCAAGAAAATTGCTGACCATTTACTTGAACCTACTAAGATTTATGTAAAATCAGTACTTGAATTACTTAAAAGTGTAGATGTTCACGCACTTTCTCATATTACGGGTGGTGGTTTCTGGGAAAATATTCCACGTGTATTACCTGAAACGGCACAAGCGGTAATTAAAGGTGATAGCTGGGCATGGCCAAGCATATTTAACTGGTTACAAGAAAAAGGCAATATTACTACACATGAAATGTACCGCACATTTAACTGTGGTGTAGGTATGGTTATTGTAGTACCTGCTGATAACGTTGCACAAAGTATCGAAATACTTACAGCACACGGCGAAAACGCTTGGCATATTGGCGAAATTGCTGATAAAGCTACTGGCGAAGAACAAGTTATTTTTTCATAAACGACTAATGTTTTAAGCAAATAAAAAATATTATAAAGGGGCTATTTATTAGCCCTTTTTATTTATCTGTATTTTATAAAGAGTTTCTCACGCTTTATAAATAAATGAGGAATAAACATGTCTAGCAGAATAGTAGTCTTAATATCTGGCGGCGGCACTAACTTACAAGCCATTATTGATGCATGCACTGACAATAATTACCCCGCAAAAGTCGTTGGTGTTGTTTCAAATAAAGCAGAAGCTTACGGTCTAACTCGTGCTCAAGATGCTGATATTAAAACGGTAGCACTTTCTCATAAAGCCTTTGATAGTCGTGAAGATTATGACCAAGCTCTCATAAAAGAAATAGATACTTTTGCCCCTGATTTAATTGTTTTAGCTGGCTTTATGCGCATTTTAACACCTAGCTTTGTTCAACACTTCCAAGGCAAATTAATAAACATACACCCTTCTCTTCTGCCAAAATATCAAGGCTTAAATACCCATCAACGTGCCATTGATGCAGGAGATAAAGAACATGGTGTTAGTGTTCATTTTGTCACCGAAGAGCTTGATGGTGGTCCTGTCATTTTACAAGCTAAAGTGCCTGTCTTTGAAGGGGATAATATTGATGACCTTTCTGCTCGGGTTCATGAGCAAGAGCACCGTATATACCCTTTAGTGGTGAAATGGTTTGCTGAAAAAAGACTTAATATGCAAGGAGATAATGCCGTATTAGATAATAATGTATTACCTGCTTCAGGTTACGCAAACGAATAATTACCCCCTTATATGCCCGGACAAAATAAAAAAGCATATAAAATGAACATTACAGACTAATTAATTACGTTTTATGACTAATAAAAATCCAGAAGCTGCTAGTATATAATGATTACTAGCTTTTGGATCTTTTGTTTATTATGCAAACTAAATTGTTATTTATCTGTATGAGTTTTTTACTTTCTATTACACCTAGCCTCGCTAAAACAAAAAATACTCAAATAGAGTCAGCTCAAATAACGCCATCCGCTATCGTTATTCCAGCCTACAAAGCAACCTACTCATTACTACGTAAATCAGAGCCTGTCGGCACCGCTATCCGCGAATTATCGTATATCGATAATAACAAAGTAAGATATCATTACGAAACAGATATAAATTGGTTGATATTTTCAGACAAACGTAAAGAAACGGCGATCGTATCAATAGATAACAATAAAGTGACACCATTACATTATAATTACAGTCGCGAAGGTACTGGTCGTGATAAAAGCTATCAATGGCAGTATAACCTAACAGAAAAAACAGCAACAAACTTAAAAAAAGAACAGACAATCTCTCTTGATTTTACTGAGGGTTTATTAGATAAACTCAGTTATCACTTACAAAATCGTTTAGATTTAATTACTAATCCCGAGCAAAAGCGTTTTATTTATCCCGTAATTAGCACCCGTGGCTCTATTAAAAATTATGAATATAAATATGATGGCAAAGAAGAGCTTATTCTCCCTTTTGGTCTAGTGAAAGCGATACGTTTAAAACGTGAAATTATTGAGAAAAAACGTATTACCTACGCTTGGTTTGCGCCTGAATTGAACTATCTTTTAGTAAAGCTTTACCAAGTAAAAGCCGGTTCAGAGCAATTTGAAGCACAGTTAACAGAACTAAAACAGTAAGCCTATGTTTTTACTTCTAAAGACTTTCAATTAAATAAAATCAAATCAGACAAAGTCTTATTTTTAGCGTAACTTACTGATCTATAAAGTCATAAAATAGATATATTTCGCCACTTTTAATCGTTAGACATCGGATTACATACTGAATAAGGTACTGAATTAAATACTCTTAACCAATATCCCCCAACTCACTTGAAAGCTTTTTTTTAGTGTCAAATGTTTAACTAATAAGTAAACCTCTTCGTTATTACCCTCATTTTTAGTGGACAATAATTTAATAAAATAAACATTATATGCTTTTCTCAAGTGCAGGGAGTTTTAACGATAACAGTGATGCAATAGCGACAAATAGACTTGAGATCCATAAGCACGCTGCTAAACCATATTCTTGATACACCCAGCCTGAAAGTATCGTACCTATTAACCTACCCATTGCATTAGCCATATAGTAAAAACCAACATCAATAGCAACAGTCTCCTTCTTAGCGTAGCTAATAATAAGATAACTATGTAAGGAAGAGTTAATAGCGAAAACAACACCAAAGATTAATAAGCCAATGATGATTGAAGCTTTAATATAAAAGTCGAAGTATAAGGCTAAAGCAATAGCCATAGGTATTAGCGTAAGACAACTTGCCCATAAAAATGCCGTTTTACCTGTGACTTTTCTACCGGTGATAAGTGGCGAAAATGATTGCACAATACCATAGCCAATAATCCAGCTTGCCATAAAGCCACCAACCCACCAGTGATCCCAATTAAACGTTACCGCTAAAAATACAGGTAAGGCAACTACAAACCAGACATCGCGAGCGCCAAATAAAAACAGCCTGGCTGCCGATAATATATTAATCGATTTTTGTTTATAAAATAACGTCTTAAATTTAGGGGTACTTTTGGCTTTACCCAAATCTTCTTTTAAGACGAACAAGCTAAATAGCCACACTATTGCCAATAACGTGGCCATTAAGATAATAGCGCCTTTAAACCCTAATAACGTAAGTAATAAGCCACCAAGAAAAAAACCAACACCTTTTAGCGCATTTTTAGACCCAGTAAGCATAGCAACCCACTGATAAAGTTTTCCTTCAGTGCCATCACAAACAAGTAATTTAATAGCACTTTTAGCACTCATTTTATTCAAGTCTTTAGCTATTCCAGATAAAGCCTGTGCCACCATAACATAAGTAATAGTAAGTATTTCGGTAGGTACCGCTAACATGCTAAGTGCTATTATTTGTAAACCTAAGCCTACATTCATAGTTTTATTTAAACCAAGTCGAGCACCTAACCATCCTCCAACTAAGTTAGTTATCACACCAAATATTTCATAAAACAAAAATAGCATAGCGATATTTAAAGGGCTGTATCCCAACTGATGAAAATACAGCACAACAAGCATTCGAAGTGCGCCATCAGTTAACGTAAATGCCCAATAATTACCTGTAATCACCAAATATTGTTGTACCGGCTTAGATAACTGAGAGAGTATACCTTTGAGTGATAAAAGACCCATTGTTCTTAATCCTTATCGACTAAACCAACCATACGCGCTAGCTCGGCAGTTCTATTGGCATAGCCCCATTCGTTGTCATACCAGACATAAAGCTTAACTTGAGTATCATTCACTACCATAGTTGATAACGCATCAATAATACTTGAACGCGGGTCTGTTTTATAATCAACCGACACTAACGGGCGCTCTTCATATCCCATAATGCCATTAAGTTCACTATCGGCAGCTTCTTTAAGTAAACTATTTACTTCGTCAACAGACGTGCCACGTACTACTTCAAATACGCAATCAGTAATAGAGGCATTCGTTAATGGAACACGTATAGCATGACCATTTAGCTTCCCTTTGAGTTCAGGGAAAATATGGGTGATAGCCGTTGCAGAGCCTGTCGTTGTTGGAATTAAACTCGTGCCACACGAACGAGCTCGGCGTAAGTCTTTATGCGGAGCATCAATAATGGTTTGAGTATTCGTAATGTTATGAATGGTGGTCATTGACCCATGCTTAATGCCTATTTTCTCATGAATAACCTTGATAACCGGTGCTAGGCAATTAGTGGTACATGATGCTGCGGTCACTATAGGATGAATATTTTTATCGTATAGACCGTCATTTACCCCCATAACAATATTTAAAACACCCTCCTCTTTTACGGGTGCGGTAACAACAACTCGCTTTACGCCTTGATCTAAATAAGCTTGTAACAATGCTTTAGTTTTTATTTTTCCTGATGCTTCAATAACTACATCACACATAGACCAATCAGTGTCTTGAATGGCTTCATTCTGCGTACAAGGGATAGCTTTACCATTGATAATAATTGAATCATCATTGTGCGTGGCCTCATGGTGCCATCGTCCGTGTACTGAATCGAATGTTATTAAATGCGCTAGCGATTTAGTATCACCATAAGGGTCATTGATGTGAACAATTTTAATATTGTCCCAATCAAATGCTGCACGCATTGATAAGCGCCCCATACGGCCAAAACCGTTAATCCCTATTTTAATCGTCATATTTCAGTCCTGATATTATAGAATTATAAATAAGTATTAAAATAATTAAGCTGTACAGGGTGCTTCAATGCTTTAGGTCGTATACGTTGAACTTCCTGAATAGTTTTTTCAGCTGTCCATCCAAAAGCTAAAAGAATAAGCCCTATAACTAAGCCTGTTCTACCAGAACCGCCTTTGCAATGAACGGCGATAGTACCTTGGTTATTTATAACTTCTAAAATATTGGCTTTTTGTATTTTCCATTGAGATTCAAATTCGGCATTAGGTGCAGCATCATCCAAAATAGGCAATTGTATCCATTTAATATTCTGCTTATCACACTCTGAAGGTAAAGAGTCAGCATTGTTAATAGCCATTTCTTCATCAAACATCAAAGTAATAAGCATACTAGAACCGGCTTCTTTCAATGTTAATATTGACTCAATTAAAGTCGCCTCTTTAGTACCTGGACATGGAGTGAAAATAATTTTAGCACCATTTTCAAGCGTTAATACATCATAAGGGTGAGTTTGCATTTTTAATTCCTGTAATAAATTATATTTAAATCAATCTGTTGAAATATACTGATGGACAATAAGTATCAAGTAAAAAATAGACGTACCATAAGCCTAAAAAATACTGAGTTATTTACAAAAGCTGGTTTTATCTGGCCTATTTTTCATCGTATCTAAACGTTGTAGTTCGTTATTAATCAGTGAAACATTATTCTCTGTTGTTTGTGCAATCACTGATTTAGCCCACAAGGGTAGTGTTGGGTTTATACGATAAAACACCCATTGCCCATGCTTTCGATCGGTAATTATTTTAGATTTTTTTAACACCGCAAGATTACGAGATACCTTCGGCTGACTGTCTTCTTTAAGCGCTTCCATTAATTCACAAACGCAAAGTTCACCATGATAATGCGCCAACATTAATGTTTTTAAACGAATATCATCGGTTAAGCTTTTATAAAAAGTGGTTGGATCAAAGCTATCCAATGCTTTATGGGGTTCATCACACTTATTTTTTGAGGTGTTATTAGTCGCTAAATTTATATGGTTCTCTTCAACTAAAAGAAACATCGATAAACGGCTATTTAATTCATTTAAGGTGAGATAAAACGAATCATTACCTGCCCGCGTTTTAGGATCAGGAAAATCCCAAGCTAATTGTTTTATCGCATTGGGGTAGCTTCTACATTCGTTATTTGCTTGATCACACAACGTAATAACATAATCAAAAATTTGCCCTTCAAATACACTCACGTTTTTAGAGACTAAATTGGTCGTATTTAAACCAAATTTATTTAATGCATCAATCGCTCGTGGATCGACCTTTTCAGGGTGAGTACCCGCACTAAAAACATCAAAATTTTCACCAGCTTTATGTTTTAGTAATGCTTCAGCTAATTGAGACCTTGCCGAATTACCCGTACAAAGAAAGAGGATTTTTGTCTTTTTTATATATGCCATAAGATCATCACAAGCCAAACATGTGAAATATTATATATATGAAATTTAATATGTAAAGTGTATTTTAAGTTAATTAAGTAAAACTGAATGAAGATCTTATGACCTTGAGCTTCTTAAAGCAGTAAAAGATGCGCTTGTGCTAAAAGCATTTTTATACACAAAAAAGTTAATTTTTTATTAAATGGTATCGATAAATATTAATTAAGACCTTGTACTGACACTCCCCCTCAAAAGAGAAATAACACCTTCGCTCATATATACCCGTTCCACTTGAAGATGCTCGTTTCAGGAAGCTTCAGCGATTCATAATCAGGCACATTTTTTATCAAGGGTTGTTCCCTTAAAAAGAAATGTAACGCAGGGAATGATTTGCTCAGTCTTCCCCAAGGGCTGGTTTAGAAACGCTTTATCCTGCATCTTCAAGTGGAGCGGGTATAGTACTTATCCGTAGTAAATCATACTCAATAAATTGTACGAATAAAAAACAAAAAGAGCTTGAACACACAACAAAAACACTATACTGTACATTCATACAGTAACTCTATTTAATATAATTCAACACGAGGTAGCACTATGTATTCAGTCAATACACCTAGCGATATTAACGACCACAATCGCTACAGTAATACCCCCCGTAAAAATCATAGTACGCCTTTGTCAGAACAAGCATGGCTAAAATTGGCCAGTGTTGAAAATCATACTGAATTATCATCTAAATACGCAGCTATATGTCAACAACATAAACAAGAAAAAAAATGGGTTCTTTTTATTAACCCAGAAGAGTCATCATTAGAGCAATTAGCAAAGACGCATGGCGTTGATATATCTAAAGTACTGTGTGTAAGCTTTAAAGGTAAAAATAAAATCAATAATATGCTTGATTCAAAATCAGCACATTTAGATATTGAACAAATAAAAAGTGTATTATCACGTGGCAACTGTTCAGCGGTTATTCTTTCAAATGCTTCATTTGGTACAGAGGAAATGGCGGCACTTAATAGCAGCGCACGCTTAGGTGAAACGCACTGTGTGTTACTTAAAAACAATAGAAAGAACGAAGTATTATTAAATGCTCAACAAGTCCATTAAAAGGCTAAAATCTACCCAGAACTTACTTGAACACAATATGAAAATAGTTGCTGTATAAAATAACCGCCGCTATAACCATCAAAAAGAGGATGGTAGCTACTTTTGTAAACTTATAAACAATTATGATAACTTGTGAAAATTTCACTAAGTCATAAAAATATTTTGTTGATTTGCACAGAGCACAAATCTATAAAGTAACGTTCGATATTTTCTACCACAACGCACTAGCTGCAGAAAGCCGGCAATATAATTACTAGGTTCAAGTATTCTAAATTAAACTGTATGGTATAATAGTCAATAATTACATTTAAAATTTAGAGATTCTACGGCTTTATGTCCTTAACCAATACCACAGTACGTCACTTATTTTCATACCCTAAATATTGGGCTGAATCTTATGGTACTTCTCAATTTTTACCCATGTCACGTAAGGAGATGGACAAACTTGGCTGGGATAGCTGCGATATTATATTAGTGACAGGTGATGCTTACGTTGATCACCCTAGTTTTGGTATGGCTGTTATAGGTCGTATGTTAGAAGCACAAGGCTTTAGAGTCGGCATTATTGCCCAGCCTGATTGGAAAACCAAAGATGCCTTTATGGAACTTGGTAAACCTAACTTATTTTTTGGTGTTACCGCGGGCAATATGGATTCGATGATAAATCGCTATACAGCCGAACGTCGCATGCGTCACGATGATGCTTATACGCCTAATGATGAAGGTGGTAAACGTCCCGATCGTGCAGTAACGGCCTACACTCAAAAGTGTAAAGAAGCTTTTAAAGGTGTACCTATCATTATTGGTGGTATTGAAGCCAGCTTGCGACGTATTGCCCATTATGATTACTGGACAGATAAAGTACGCCAGTCGGTATTATTTGACTCAAAAGCCGATTTATTAATCTACGGTAATGCTGAACGCCCTCTCATTGAAATTGCTCACCGTATTGCTAATGGTGAAGAGGTTAAAAATATTACTGATGTACGCGGTAGCGCATTTTTAACCAATCAAGCACTTCCTGGCTGGAAAGGTATAGATTCTCGAGATATTGATAAACCGGGTAAAATAGACCCTATTCATAGCCCTTATCAAGAGATAAATACAGAATCTTGTGACAGCAAAAAAAGTGAAATTGAAACAGAAAAAGATATCACTAAAACAGCCCAAGTCATTCAAATATCAGACGCTAAAGAGAGCTCTGCTGCTAGTGCTATCACCATAAAAACATTACAAAATAAAACATGGGCAGATAAAAGTAAGCCTTGGGAAACAACTTACATAAACCTACCTACATTTGAACAAGTAAGGGATAATAAAACCTTATATGCTCACGCGTCGCGTATATTTCATCAAGAAGTAAACCCTACGTCAGCTAAACCTTTAGCACAGCGCCATGGCAGTAGAATGATTTGGTTAAATCCGCCCGCTAAGCCGCTAGCCGAAGATGAAATGGACGGTGTTTTTGGTTTGCCTTATGCACGAGTACCTCATCCATCATATGGCAATGCAAAAATACCTGCTTACGATATGATAAAAACATCAATTAATATCATGAGAGGCTGTTTCGGCGGTTGTACCTTCTGTAGTATAACTGAGCATGAAGGGAGAATAATTCAAAGTCGTTCTCAAGAATCAATCATACAAGAAATTGAAGATATTAAACTGAAAGTACCCGGTTTTACTGGGGTTATTTCTGATCTTGGTGGCCCAACAGCAAACATGTATAAGTTACGTTGCAAAAGCGAAAAAGCCGAAGCAACCTGTCGTAAACCTTCATGTGTTTGGCCAACTATATGCGGACATTTAGATACCGACCACACACCCACTATTGAACTTTACCGCGCGGCACGTAATGTTAAAGGCATTAAAAAAGTATTAATTGCTTCTGGTGTTCGCTATGATTTAGCTATTGAACATCCAGAATATGTTGAAGAATTAGCAAAGCATCATGTTGGCGGCTATTTAAAAATTGCGCCAGAACATACCGAAAAAGGCCCGCTTGATAAAATGATGAAGCCCGGTATGGGAAGCTATGACAAATTTAAAGAAATGTTTGATCATTACTCTAAAGTGGCAGGTAAAAAACAGTACTTAATCCCTTACTTTATTTCGGCTCATCCCGGTACAACAGACGAAGATATGGTAAACCTAGCACTGTGGTTAAAAGACAATGACTTCAAGCTTGATCAAGTACAAAATTTTTATCCTTCGCCTTTAGCCAATGCAACAACCTTGTACCACACAGAGATAAACTCTCTTCGTAATGTAACCAGTAAAAATATTGCAAAAGATATCGGAAAAATCACCGTGCCTAAAGGTACAATTCAACGCCGTTTACACAAAGCGATATTACGTTACCACGACCCACTTAACTGGCCACAAATACGTCAAGCACTGACTAAAATGGGTTTAACAAAACTTATTGGCTCAACCGCCGGTTGTCTTGTGCCAAGAGAAACACGTGGCGAACAGCAATTAAAAAATGCAGGTAGACAGGGTAAAAATAACTCTCAAGGGTTTAAAACTAGTCCAGGTCAAAATAGAAGTAACTCGGGTAATGCAAAAGGAAATGGTAATGGTAAAAAAACACCTGCGCATAAAAAAGGCTTAACCCGTTTTTCTGATAATCAGTTCAGTGACAGGAAAAATCCACAGTAATACTATAAAAAATAATACAGAGATAACCTTTATCTACTAACTTAGCTTTAGGTTATCTCTCTTAACAAAAGAGTCTTCTTACAATAGTTTTCAAACGCATATCCCCTTTTACTTTATTCTTTATAAAAACAATTAACCTCCTTATTCCTAAATAGAGTATAAATTATCATATATCGCTTTTGATAAATGATGTATAATCGCGCGCATATTTTATCGGTAAATTTCCTGTTTTTACATATTCAGTAAATTTCAATATTCGACGGAACCTATCATGCTAGCTGCAAATAATATTACCCAACAATTTGGCGCTAAGCCATTATTTGAAAACATTTCACAAAAATTTGGTGGCGGTAATCGCTATGGTTTAATTGGTGCCAATGGTTGTGGTAAATCTACCTTCATGAAAATTTTAGGTAATGATTTAGAACAAACCTCTGGTAATGTCAGCCTTGATACCGGTGAACGTTTAGGTAAATTACGCCAAGATCAATTCGCTTTTGAAGCGTCTAGCGTTATTGATACCGTCATTATGGGTCATACCGAGCTTTGGGCAGTAAAGGAAGAACGTGATCGTATTTATGCTTTGCCTGAAATGAGCGAAGCTGATGGTATGAAAGTAGGTGATTTAGAATCTGAATATGCCGAAATGGATGGTTACAGCGCAGAAAGTCGTGCCGGTGAATTATTAATTGGTGTGGGCATTCCTGTTGAGCAACATTACGGACTAATGAGCGAAATAGCACCAGGCTTTAAGTTACGTATATTACTTGCACAGGCACTCTTTTCAGACCCTGATATTTTGTTACTGGATGAGCCGACCAACAACTTAGACATTCATACCATTCAATGGTTAGAAGAAACGTTAAACGAACGTAATTCAACCATGATTATTATTTCGCATGATAGACATTTTTTAAACAGTGTGTGTACTCATATGGCTGATTTAGACTACGGTGAATTACGCGTTTTCCCAGGTAACTACGACGAATACATGTTGGCTGCGACACAAGCAAGAGCCCGTTTATTGTCAGACAATGCTAAGAAAAAGGCACAAATAGGCGAGCTTCAAGCGTTTGTTGCACGTTTCTCTGCTAATGCATCAAAAGCAAAACAAGCGACCTCGCGTGCTAAACGTATTGATAAAATTCAACTTGATGAAGTAAAACCATCAAGTCGTAGCAATCCATTTATTCGTTTTGACCAAGAAAAGAAATTATTCCGAAATGCTTTAGTGGTTGAAAAACTCAATAAAAGTTTTGGTGATAATAACGTAATCAAAAACGTTTCCGCGTTAATTGAAGTCGGTGAGCGTATCGCTATTATCGGTGAAAATGGTATTGGTAAAACCTCACTATTACGCACCTTAATGGGCGAAGCTGCTTATGAGCAAGATTCAGGTGAGTTCACCTGGTCTGAAAATGTAAATATCGGTTATTACGCGCAAGACCATGAATATGAGTTTGAAAATGACATGAATTTATTTGATTGGATGAGCCAATGGCGTCAACCAACGGATGACGAACAAGCGGTTCGTGGTTATTTAGGTCGTTTACTTTTCTCTGCTGATGATATTAAAAAATCTATCAAGGTTTTATCTGGTGGTGAAAAAGGACGTATGCTGTTTGGCAAGTTAATGATGCAAAATCCGAATATATTATTGCTTGATGAGCCAACCAACCACATGGATATGGAGTCAATTGAGTCGTTAAACATGGCATTAGAGCAATACGAAGGAACGTTATTATTCGTTAGTCATGACCGTGAGTTTGTTTCAACCATCGCTACGCGTATTATTGAGTTAACCAAAGATGGCTACACCGATTTTGCAGGTACGTATGATGAGTACTTAGCAAGTCAAGCTTAGGCTCAATAACAGCTCATGTAAAATATTAACGGCTATCAAGACTGTATTTGATAGCCGTATTTCTACCCTTTTATTTCACTACCTCCCCTTTAAGGAACGACCTTGCTTAGTTATCGTCACGCTTTTCATGCTGGCAATTTTGCCGATGTACTAAAACACAGTGTTTTATCACTTGTTTTAGATTATATGACACGTAAAGAAAAAGGTTTTTGCTATATAGACAGTCACTCCGGTGCGGGTATGTATCAATTAGCTGATGAATATGCACAAAAAACAGGTGAGTTTAAAGGCGGTATTGCTAAAATAGTTAATGATGTTGACGCACCTGAAGCGTTGGAACCTTATTTATCGCTCATCAATAGCCTTAACCTAACCAGTAGTCAACGTACTAAATCTGAAAATGCTGATACAACAAAAGAACTTGATGTGTACCCAGGCTCCCCAGGTATAGCTAAAGCGTTTGTTCGTCGCCAAGACAGTAGTCATTTATTTGAATTACACCCTACCGATATTCAACACCTAGAAGATTTTTGCCAACGTTGGCGTAAAGTCTTTGTTAAGCAAAGCGATGGCTACAAAGGTGTACTGGGGTTATTACCACCACCAAGCCGCCGTGGTGTTGTGCTTATTGACCCACCTTACGAGCTTAAAGAAGATTATCAAAAAGCCGTTAAAACCATTATAAAAGCGTATACAAAGTTCTCTACGGGGACTTATATTTTATGGTATCCCGTGGTTACGCGCGAATTGATTGACCAAATGAGTAATGCTTTTAGTAAAAGTGAAGTAAAAAATGTCTTACAGGTAGAGTTTTGCTTAGAAAACGATACTGATGAATATGGCATGACTGGAACAGGCTTGTTTATTGTTAATCCACCTTGGCAATTAACAGCACAGCTTAAAGAAATATTACCTTATATGAAAACTAAATTAGGTGATGAACACAGTAGTTACACACTGACTCAATTAGTTGCAGAATAATAAAAATAAGTCTTGAATGTGTGCCTCTAAATAAAATAATTTAGAGGTTTTTTTATATTTTTAAGTAAAAAAATAAAGACTAACCTTTACCTTTGATGAGTCTTGATATGATGAAACTCTGGTGAGGTAAGAATAAAAACATCATCAACATAAAACTGCTCTGCACTACTTGTTTTCCACCATTGTTGCCAAGTCTCGTCAATATCTAGTCCATTAAGTAATGGGTCAATAAAAGCATTTTCTGGTATTGTAGCAACAAGACTCCCCATCGACATTTGAGCCCCATAAGGTGAACGTTTTTTTACCATTTGAGGTACCAGTTTAGCCGGATCATCTAACCCTATACTTCCGACTAATTCAAAAAAACTCGTTAGTGTATTTTTATGAAAGTTTTTTACTCGACCACCTTTCACTTCAACATCAATAGCTTTAGCTCTTGCCGGATCTTGTGTGGCAATACCGGTTGGGCAGCGGTTAGTATTACAATGTCTCGATTGAATACAACCAATGGCCATCATCATTGTTCTCGCCGCATTAACAATATCGGCTCCTGCAGCTATTTTGGTCAGTAAATCAAAACTTGATGCCGTTTTTCCTGCGGCAATAATTTTTATTTTATCTCTAAGTCCTACACCAATAAGCGCACTATTAACAATACTGATCCCTTCTAAACAGATTAAGCCTAATCGATTCGAAAACTCAACAGGCGCCGCGCCTGTTCCACCTTCAGCACCATCAACAGTAATAAAATCAGGCGTGATACCTGTTTTTAACATCGCTTTACAAATACTTAAAAATTCGGCAGGGTTACCAATACACAATTTAAAACCGATAGGCTTTCCACCACTTAAACTACGTAACTGCTTAACAAAAGCGAGTAACTCTTTAGGTGAAGTACATTCAGGGTTAACCGCTGGTGATATACAGTCTTTATCTTTTGAAATATGTCTTATGCTAGCAATTTCATCCGTAATTTTTGCTTTGGGCAATACACCGCCATGACCAGGCTTAGCTCCTTGTGATAACTTTATCTCAATCATTTTTATTTGTGGTAATGCAGCTGTTTTCTCAAAACTGTCGGGATTAAAACGCCCATCAAGGTCACGACAACCAAAAAGACCGGTACCTAGTTGCCAAACAATATCGCCACCATGTTTTAAGTGGTATGGGCTTACCCCCCCCTCACCCGTATTATGATAACAACCCGCTTGCTTAGCGCCTAAATTAAGCGCTTCAATTGCATTCGTACTTAATGAACCAAAACTCATTGCTGAGATATTTAAATAAGAAGCAGAGTAAGGTTGCTTACAATGTGCCCCACCAATAACTACGCGTTTAACACTGTCTTTAATATGTGTTGGGGATAATGAATGCCATAAGCTTAAATAGTTATCTTCGCTAAGATTACGCTGTGTGCCAAAGGCAATAGTATCACGCTCATTTTTAGAACGCCTGTATACTAAAGTCCGTTGCTCTCTATTAAAAGGCATTTCTTCCGTATCATTAGCAATAAAATACTGTTGAATTTCAACCCTAAATGATTCTAAAAAATAACGTAAATAGGCAACCACAGGATAAAGGTGATTCAAGCTATGGCGGCTATAAAATATATCGTACATGCCAATAACACTGTAGGTTAGTGTCACGAATAACAAAACTAAACTAAAAGTACTTTGACTTTGCATATAGAAATAGCCCGCTGAAAAATTACCTACAAAAGTAATTATCCAAAGAGCTTTTTGCATGATGGTCATTAACTGGTCCTATAAAATTATTCTTTTAAAACCTGAATAAAGAGCATTGATGATGCCTAATGATCAGGTTGATTGATGGTTGTAATATATCAATTTTATACTAATTAAATTATCGAAATCAATTAAAACTTATTAAAATCAGGAGGATATTATATATAGTTTTATTTTTAATATTGAGTAAAAATTAATGAGTAAAATTTATACATAAAAAAAGCAACCGTAGTTGCTTTTTTTATATGCTAAATTAAAACAGACTCTTAATCTTGCTCTTTTTTAGTACTGTCTTCTATTTCTTCTGCTGTTAGCGTTTTTTTACGTTTAATAATTTTCATTGCGCCCGCATCTTCAATATCAAGGAACGTTTTCTTAATCACTTTTCTGGGTTTATTTTCAAGTATTCTTGTGCTTTTGTTTACATCTGCTTTCACTTTCACAACTTTAGCTTTTTTAGGTTTTAAGCCTTTAAATTTAACTTTAATACCATCAACGTGAGTAAAACTAATTTTCTGCTGTAAGAAAGCCTCTACATTTTTAAAACTTAACCAGTCATTAGGACCTACTAATGAAATAGCATCACCTTTTGTGCCTGCACGACCTGTGCGGCCAATACGGTGAACAAATTCTTCCGTATGCTTAGGCATATCAAAGTTGATAACATGCGATACATTAATTAAATCTAAGCCACGTGACGCTAAATCAGTCGTAACCAATATTTTATGTTTACCTTTGGCAAAGCTGTCCATAATTTGATTACGTTGGCCCTGGTTTAACTCGCCACTTAAGGCAACAGCATTTAAGTCTTGCTCGGTTAATACTTTAGCTAAACGTTCAGTATCGCTTCGCGTTGCCGTAAAAATAATGATTTGTTGCGATTTTTCAGTAGCTAAAAAATGCTGTAATAACACTTCTTTTTGAGTAAGGTTATCTGCTAAAAAGAAACGTTTAGTTATATCTTCATGTTCAGTATGAGCAGACGCTATAGCAATACGTTTAGGTTTTTTCAATAACTCTTTTGCAAAGTCATTCACTTGCGCATGATCTAATGTTGCTGAAAACAATAACGTTTGACGTTTACGGTGATCAGCTGCATTATTTATTTGGGTAAGCTCTTTAGAAAAACCTAAATCAAGCATGCGATCGGCTTCATCTAAAATAAGTAACTCTAATCCATTTAAATAAAAGTGACCTTGCTTTAAATGATCAGCTAACCGACCTGGTGTCGCGACAATAAACTCAGGCTCTTTCTGCAATACTTTAACTTGGTCGTTAAAGTTTTCCCCCCCTAAAATCAAAACCGCTTTAAATTGAGTATTCGCCGTAAACAAACGTAATTGACTAAAAACTTGTTTAGCCAATTCACGTGTTGGCGTTAAAATCACCACACGTGGATCGCGTTTTGACAACGCACGATTTTTACTTAATCGCTGAATAGCAGGAATAACAAACGCTAGTGTTTTACCGGAACCTGTTTTAGACGACGCAATTAAATCATGCCCCGCCATTGCCGCAGGAATAGCCTGTTGCTGAATTTGTGTTGGCTCACTAAAACCAAGATGCTGAACAGTACTCATTAGAGCAGTGTCTAAACCAAAATCACTAAATTGCACTAAGCATTCTCCTACATTTATTTAAAGTGAATAAATCACTATTTATACTGTTCAAAAGAGTTGTCATTAACCCGCTGCAATTCTTGCTTCTAAAACAACGAGTGCTTGATCAATTCTTGCTAGTACTTTGCTTTGATCTAACAAAGCTAAGGTAATATCAAGTGATGGTGAGTTACCACCGCCTGTCGCAGCTACACGTAATGGCATACCTACTTTGCCCATACCTAACTCTAATTCTACTGCGGTATCGTTAATCGCGGCATGAATATTCTCAGGTGACCAATCAGTTAATGCCGCTAATTTGGCTTTAACTAAAATCATAGGCTCTTTAACGACTGGACGTAAATGCTTTTTAACGGCTTTAGCATCAAGCTCTGTGAAGTCTTCGTAAAAATAGCGAGAAATGTCTGCCATTTCTTTTAATGTTTTAACACGATCCGCTTGAATTTTAACAATATCAGCTAATGCTGGACCATTTGTCGTATTAATACCTTGGTCAGCCATGTGCCATGCAAGGTGCTTAGCAACATATTCAGGATCCATCGTTTTCATGTAATGCTGATTTACCCAGATAAGCTTGTCGGTATTAAAACCAGAAGCAGCACGATTACAATCTTTTAAATCAAATAATTCAATCATCTCTTCACGAGAGAATATTTCTTGATCGCCATGAGACCAACCTAAACGTACTAAGTAGTTTAGTAAGGCTTCAGGTAAATAACCGTCATCGCGATATTGCATAACGCCAACAGCACCATGACGTTTAGATAAACGTTTACCGTCATCACCTAAAATCATAGGAATATGCGCATATTCAGGAATATCCGCACCTAATGCGTGAAGTATATTAATTTGCTTTGGCGTGTTACTAATATGATCATCACCACGAACAACATGTGATACTTTCATATCCCAATCATCAACCACAACCGTTAGGTTATACGTTGGCGTACCATCAGTACGAGCAAGAATTAAATCATCTAACTGATCATTACTAATCGTAATATCACCTTTAACCATATCTTTAATGACAACGTCACCACCAATAGGGTTTTTAAAGCGAATAACAAACGGTTGGTCTGTTGGGTGATCTGTACGGTCACGCCATAAACCATTGTACTTTTCTATGCCGCCTGCTGCTTTAGCCGCTTCACGCATTACGTCAACTTCTTCAGATGTACTGTAACAACGGTATGCATTACCAGACGCAAGAAGCTGGTCAATAACTTCTTTATAACGGTCAAAACGGTCAGTTTGAAAATATGGACCATGAGTCCATTTTAAATCTAACCAGTTCATACCATCCATAATCGCATCAACTGATGCTTGGGTAGAACGTTCTAAGTCGGTATCTTCAATACGAAGAATAAAGTCACCGCCGTTTTTCTGGGCATATAACCAGCTATATAGGGCAGTACGAGCACCACCAACATGTAAATAACCTGTTGGGCTTGGAGCAAAACGTGTTGTTAAAGTCATAAGAATCTCTAAAGGTGTCACTAACAGCGCCTATTTAGCGGTATTAGGAGTATGAATCACAAAATTATCGGCATTTTAACACTGAGCCTAAGTTAATTCATCTCTTTGATGTCACTTTGGGGTAATTAAATACTTATAAGCATTTGGCAGACTCAAGTGTAATTAAGTCGCTTGATTGCTTATACGATATTTTTTGTATGAAGGGAGAATAAATGAAAACAAGAGTAGGCTAAAAAGTATCTTAGCCTTAAATAAAAAATAGCTAATACACAAAAGGTGTATTAGCTATTGGGCTTAACGTTCGGATAACTTAAATTAGCTTATTTTAAGTCAAAGCGATCAAGTTGCATAACTTTAGTCCAGGCTTCAACAAAGTCATTTACAAACTTTTTATCTGCATCATCTGAGGCATAAACTTCTGCAATAGCTCTTAATTCCGAGCTAGAACCAAAGATAAGATCAACCGGTGTTGCTTGCCATTTAGCTTTTCCTGAAGCGCGATCATGGCCTACGTAGACACCTTCTGTAGATTTATCTTTACTCCATACTGTAGACATATCTAATAAATTAACAAAGAAATCATTCGTTAATACACCCGGCTTATCAGTAAATATACCATAAGCAGAACCATCATAGTTCGCATCTAAAGCACGCATTCCACCAACAAGTACGGTCATTTCAGGAACATTCAAACCAAGAGAGTTTGCTTTATCTACTAACATCTCAGTTGGTGACATATAACTTTCGTCCGTATAAAAATTACGGAAACCGTCAGCGTTTGGTTTTAAATAATTAAATGATTTAATATCAGTTTGAGCTTGGCTAGCATCGGCACGACCCGCAATAAAAGGGACTGTAACCTTAGTGCCGGCTTTTTTCGCTGCATCTTCAATAGCTGCTGCACCACCTAGAACGATTAAGTCAGCTAATGATACCTGTCTCTTAGACGATTTTTTGTTGTACTTAGTTTGAATCGCTTCAAGTTTAGCTAAAACCTTGTTTAACGCTTTCGGGTTATTAACTTCCCAGCCATTTTGTGGTGCAAGTTGAATACGAGCACCATTGGCACCACCACGCATATCAGTAACACGATGACTCGCGGCTGATGCCCAAGCAGCTCTGACTAGTTCAGACGTGGTTAAACCAGACTTAAGGATTATTTTTTTAAGTTTACTAATATCTTTTTTAGTGACTAGCTTGTATTCCACCGCTGGAAGAGGATCTTGCCATGATAGTACTTCACTCGGTACTTCTGCACCAACATACCTTGCACGTGGCCCCATATCTCGATGTGTTAACTTAAACCAAGCTTTAGCAAAGGCTAAATCAAATACAGCGGGATCTTTTCTAAAACGTTCAACAATTTTACGAAAAGCAGGATCTTCTTTTAAAGCAATATCTGTAGTAAACATAATAGGCGCATTACGTTTATTGGGAATATGTGCATCAGGAACTAAATTGGCAGCAGCTTTACTGTTTGGTACCCATTGCTTAGCACCTGCAGGGCTTTTAGTTAATACCCAAGTAAAGTTCATTAAGTTATCTAAGTAATTAGATGACCATTGAGTCGGTGTAACCGTCCAAGCCCCTTCTAAACCACTTGTTATTGTATCAGCGCCAACACCGGTACCACATTTGTTTTTCCAGCCTAAACCTTGTTCTTCAATATTTGATATTGCCGGCTCAACACCAACACATTCGCTTGGCTTTTTGGCGCCATGTGCTTTACCTAACGTATGACCACCTGCAAGTAATGCTACAATTTCTTCATCATTCATTGCCATACGGCCAAATGACATTCTGATATCTTTAGCGGCTAAAAGCGGATCAGGCTTACCGTGAGGTCCTTCAGGGTTAACATAAATCAGCCCCATTTCAACCGCTGCCAGTGGCCCCTTTAACTTACCTTTTTTATCTCGACGTTTGTCTGCTAACATCAGCTTTTCTGGACCCCAATAAACTAAATCTGGTTCCCAATCATCTGCTCTACCACCCGCAAAACCAAAGGTTTTAAAGCCCATAGATTCAAGCGCTACATTACCTGAAAGCACCATTAAGTCAGCCCAAGAAATTTGACGACCATACTTTTGCTTTACTGGCCATAATAACCGACGTGCTTTATCTAAATTAGCATTATCAGGCCAGCTGTTAAGTGGGTCAAAACGTTGTTGTCCACCTGAAGCACCACCACGACCATCGTGTACACGGTAAACGCCTGCACTATGCCATGCCATACGAATCATTAATGGACCATAATGTCCCCAATCGGCAGGCCACCAAGTTTTTGAATCAGTAAGCGTGGTTTGAATATCTTTTTTAAGTTGAGTTAAATCAATATTTGCAAATTCTTTGGCGTAGTTAAATTTATCGCCATAAGGGTTTGATTCTGCGCCATGCTGACGTAATGGGCTTAGGCTTAATTGCTCTGGCCACCAAAATTGATTTGTTTTAGCTTCACTCGCAGCGAATGCACTTGAAGACATTGCTATCGAAGAGAGAGCAACGGTGATTGCTGCAGCAACGGTAATTGTTCTTTTAAGCATTGTATTTTCCTAATTAGGTTATCTTTATTGAAATTCCAACTCAGTATAGGAACAAGCTATGTTTTTTTACAATGGATTAACTAGAAGATAACCTCCTGTTTTTTTAATGATTGATTATTAAAAGTAGGATTTAGATCACGTATTAAAGAATATACGAAGGTTAACCTTCGTATATAAATTATATAAAAAAAACAACCTATTAACTGATAAAACAGTGCTTAATTTAATAGAATTGATTAAAATCATTTTAAGTTCAATAAAATAGTTCATTATATATGATTTCACTAAAACAATTACACTATGCATTGGCAATTGAAAAAACCTTACACTTTAAAAAAGCTGCAGATGCTTGCAACGTATCACAATCAGCATTAAGTAGTGCTATTAATGAGCTAGAGAAACAACTCGGCCTCACTATATTTGAACGTAATAACAAACAAGTATTCGTTTCAAGTAAAGGACAATTAATACTCGATAAAGCCAAAAAAATAAAATTTGAAGTAGATCAATTATTAGAAATATCTCAATTAGATAAATCGCCTTTTTCTACGTCAATGGCAATAGGCGTCATACCCACTATTGGGCCTTATTTATTACCTAAAGTATTACCTGAAGTAAGAAAACAATACCCTAATTTCAAGTTGAAAATTCAAGAAGAGCAATCACATATATTAATTGAAAAGGTTAAAAGCGGGGAGCTTGATGCCGCGATACTTGCCCTCCCTTACCCTGTTGAAGGCTTAATAAGTTTTACTTTTTGGCAAGAAGATTTTTACTGGGTAAGCCATAAAGATGAATGTCCAAGTAAAAGGCAAGAAATTACTACCGAAGAGTTAGAAACACAGAAGTTAATGCTATTAAAAGACGGGCATTGTTTAAAAGAGCATGCATTAGCGGCCTGTCGTTTAAAAAGCCAACAACAAAATACTGACTTTGATACCGCCAGTTTACATACCTTAATTCAAATGGTGGCAGGTAAATTAGGCTCTACTATTGTGCCTAGCATGGCATTAGATCAACTTATTTATAATGAATCGGAGCTAAGAGCGGTACATTTAAATGAGCCTGGTCCCCATAGAACAATTGCTTTTTTAATAAGACCTAACTATGTCAGAACGGATGAATTAACACTTCTAATTAATATATTCACTCAGCAACTTACCCTTAAATGTGTTTAATGATTAAAGGGATTTATGTCGAAAATGCTAGGTGCTAGGTGCTATCAATAAACGATACGTTACTTGATAAAGTATATAAGAAATCACTTGGATTGAGCTGTATTCAATAAATAATTATAATTTTTTTATTGAATTAAAACTTTATGATCAGTAGTTTTTATAATAAGTAATTTTTAAATAAATTATAGATAAGATAAAGAGTGGTGGACGATACTGGGCTTGAACCAGTGACCCCCGCCTTGTAAGGGCGGTGCTCTCCCAACTGAGCTAATCGTCCATTTTAGTTTTAATTCTTTATGGCAAAGAATGGTGGACGATACTGGGCTTGAACCAGTGACCCCCGCCTTGTAAGGGCGGTGCTCTCCCAACTGAGCTAATCGTCCATTTTAGTTTTAATTCTTTATGGCAAAGAATGGTGGACGATACTGGGCTTGAACCAGTGACCCCCGCCTTGTAAGGGCGGTGCTCTCCCAACTGAGCTAATCGTCCATTTAGTTTTAATTCTTTATGGCAAAGAATGGTGGACGATACTGGGCTTGAACCAGTGACCCCCGCCTTGTAAGGGCGGTGCTCTCCCAACTGAGCTAATCGTCCGTCTCTTCGGGGGCGTATTATAGGCAGTTAGTAAAAGCTGTCAATAGAAAATAGAGATATTTATGGTTTTTTTTAAAAAAAATAAAAGTTTGATTTTTTTTTATCCACAACGCTGTTTTAGTGCACATAATTTTTAATCCTCTTTCAATCTACTCTAAAATAAATTCAAGAATACAGTAATTAATAACACCTCTCATTTATCAACTCATAAGGTCTAGATTTATTCTAATGTCCTTATGTAGAAATATTAGCGACAACAACCACAATAATAAATTGTCTAATCATATCATTACGTATAGCCCCTACCCGTTAATACACTGGTTAATGTATATAAAGTACGAGTGTGTTAATATCGCCCTCAATATATAGCTATGCATATAGCTACAAAGAAATTAACCGCTAACTACTTATAGACATTAGGATTATCAATGAAAGCACCTTTATATAATGACATTCTTGCTATTTGCCAAGAGATTGCTAACGCTTCAACTACTGATAATGACGAATTAAGGCTCATTAGCTGTAAGAAACTACAAGTGCTATGTGCAACAAACCAAGGTTCGCCCAAGGATCACCCTTTACAATGGGAAGCGCTTGCCGACTTTACAGAAGACGGCGAACAAGCTATGGATATTTATGAGGTGGCGCTAGCAATCGCTGATAAATTATTATTACCTACGTTTACTGCATCGGCTTATTTGGCTATGGCACTTCGTCAAGTAGAGTTTGAAGAAAAAAATCAAGCATTAATATTTGTTAATAAAGCGAATGATGCGGCTCAATCTATTGAGAGCGAAGAGTTAAAAACTGAAATAACCGATCTTTTAGCCGAATTATCGCAAGACTAAAAACCTATTTATAATCGAGAAGCCTATGTCTGAGAGTTACTTAGTTGTTGAATTAAATAGACAACCTGTAGAATTATGTAAGTTACTAAAAATAGCTAACTTAGTTAGTGGTGGCGGTGAAGCTAAAATAGTCATTAGTGAAGGGTATGTTTTACTTAATGGTGAAGTAGAATACCAAAAACGTAAAAAGGTTTATCATGAAGACGTGGTTGAATTTAATGGTGAACTTATACAATTAATGATCAATGAAGCACTCAGTGAAACTGAATTTTCATCAGAGGCTGATGTTAAAAATAATACTGATAATCAGGTTACATCCCCAAGAATTTCGGACCAGAAAAAAAGTCACGCTAAAAATAAACCTAAAAATAAAGCAAAGAAAAATAAACCTGACTTTATTCCGTTAGAAACAACTAATGAACACGTTATCCAACCCAAAAAAAGAAGACCTATTTCATTTTAATTGCTGTAATAAAGTATTGAGACATTAATTATTTAATTGATGTCTCAATACTTTATGTCTGATATGGAATGGTACGGTAACGTAAACATCACTATAGAATAAAATAGTTACCTTATCATTAGGCCCCTACTGTATATTCTTATAAAACCTTCTCCCAAAACATCGCCTTCCCTGTTTTTACATCAAGTTCGTAACCTGAAAAGCCTAGTTTTTTATAAGCGTTTTGCGCAACAATATTTCCTTCTAGAACCTCAAGTGTTAACTTACAATAGCCTCGTTCACGCGATATTTTTTCTGCTTCAATAAAGAGTTTTTGACTAATACCTAATCCACGATATTTTTTTAATACCCCGCAATCATGAATATTTAATAACGATTTACACGTAAAAGTAGAAAACCCCTCTACACAATTTAAAATACCCGCAGGTTTATCATCAATATAACAAAGCAACGTTAAAAAATCATCTCGCTTTGCGATAGTCGAAACTAAGTTTTTTTGAACATCGTCCGAAAGTGCTTTACCGCCACCCATAGGGTCAAGCGCATAGGCATTTAACAACATCACTAAATCTCTACCCTGCTGCTCGTTATGGTAATCGGCTTGAATTAAGCTTATTTTCATACCTATTCCTTTATAAGTAACCTATGAATGTCACTATCTTATTAAAATAAAATTGAGGTTTTCAAATAATGCTTCAATACACTTTTTAAAGTAACCGTTTAAGGTGATGTTTGAAGGTTATTAAATAATACCCGAGTATATATACCTTCAATAATTAACATATAAGCGAACTAAGTCAAAAATATTACATATATTACTTTTTCATAAGCTAACCCCCTGATAGAATGTCGCCAATTATACAATCCCAATTTTTATGGAAATCTTGCCCATGCGTACCAGTCAATATTTACTGTCTACTCTAAAAGAAACACCCGCTAGTGCAGAAGTGATTAGCCATCAATTGATGTTACGAGCAGGTCTTGTTCGTAACCTTGCTTCGGGTTTATATACTTGGCTTCCAACAGGCTTACGCGTGTTGAAAAAAGTTGAGAATATTGTCCGTGAAGAAATGCAACGTGCTGGTGGTAATGAAATACTTATGCCAATGGTACAGCCTGCAGACTTATGGGAAGAGTCTGGTCGACTAGCTGATTATGGCCCCGAGTTATTACGTATAAACGATCGCCATAAACGTCCTTTCGTCTTAGGGCCAACACACGAAGAAGTTATTACTAAATTAGTCGCTAACGAGCTTAACAGTTACAAGCAACTTCCTTTAAATGTGTTTCAAATTCAGACTAAATTCCGTGATGAAATACGCCCTCGCTTTGGTGTGATGCGTGGTCGTGAATTTTTAATGAAAGATGCTTATTCATTTCATTTAGAAGACGAATGTTTAGAAAAAACATATCAAAAAATGTTTGATGCTTACTGTCGTATTTTTGAACGCCTTGAATTAAATTTTCGTCCTGTATTAGCTGATACCGGTTCTATTGGTGGTGAGAAATCACATGAATTTCATGTACTTGCTGATTCAGGTGAAGATGATATTGCTTTTAGTGATGCAAGTGACTTTGCCGCTAATATTGAAAAAGCTGAAGCATTAGCGCCTAAAGGGTCACGTAAAGAACCCACTCAAGAGTTAGCTACCGTAGCA
>Ga0308012_10000412_pt1 | contig 26057 bp, 22 predicted proteins | sample Neamet179_FD_203133 | JGI IMG/M metagenome (GOLD analysis project Ga0308012, IMG submission 203133) | Marine microbial communities from water near the shore, Antarctic Ocean - #179 | ecosystem: Environmental > Aquatic > Marine > Unclassified | place: Southern Ocean | collected 2014-07-25 | reverse complement strand
AGTATATTTTGATTACAGGATTACTCTTTAATCTTGTCTATTAGTGATTAAAAGTAATCTAAGTCTGTTTATTTTTATCCTTATCCTTGAATTACTTTTAACTTGCCCCACATCATTCTTATCGAATTTTTATATCTTTCTAATGACAGGAGATGTTTCAGATGTCTGAAGCCAATCAAGTACAAAATCACCAGTTTGCATCGGATAATGCAAAAATACTTCAATTAATGATTCACTCACTTTATTCAAATAAAGAAATATTTTTACGTGAGTTAGTTTCTAATGCTGCCGATGCGGCAGACAAATTGCGTTTTAAAGCATTATCTGATAATGCTTTATATGAAAATGATGGCGACTTAAGAGTGCGCGTAAGTTGTGACAAAGAAAATAATACACTGACTATCTCTGATAACGGTGTAGGTATGAATGAAGCTGATGTTATCGAACATCTTGGTACTATTGCCAAATCAGGTACTGCAGAATTCTTTTCACAGTTATCAGGTGATCAAGCTTCTGATTCTCAACTTATTGGTCAATTTGGTGTTGGTTTTTACTCTGCTTTTATCGTAGCCGATAAAGTTACAGTTCGTACACGTAAAGCGGGTGATGATGCAAGCAATGGTGTTGAATGGGTTAGTGCGGGTGAAGGTGAGTTTTCTACTGCACAGATTAATAAATCAAACCGCGGTACAGATATCATCTTACATTTGAAAGAAGATGAGTCTGAATATGCTGATGACTGGCGTTTGAAGTCAATCGTGACTAAATACTCTGATCATATTTCTGTTTCGGTAGAAATGTTAACCGCTGAAGTTCCAGCGGTTGAAGCGATTGATGAAACAAAAGACGATGAAGGTAATGTAACAAGTCCTGCTATTGAAGCTAAATCAGCAGTACCGACTTTATGGGAACCTGTTAATAAAGCCACTGCGTTATGGACTCGTGAAAAGTCAGACGTTTCTGATGAAGAATATAAAGAATTTTATAAACACGTTTCAAGTGATTATGGTGATCCACTTTTATGGGAGCATAATAGAGTTGAAGGTAAAACAGAATATACTTCACTTTTATACGTACCAACTAAAGCACCATTTGATATGTACAATCGTGAAAAACAACACGGTTTAAAGTTGTTTGTACAACGTGTATTTATTATGGATGATGCTGAACAGTTCATGCCAACTTACTTACGCTTTGTAAAAGGTTTATTAGATTCAAATGATTTACCACTTAATGTATCTCGTGAAATATTACAAGATAACAAGGTGACTCAAGCTATTCGCAAAGGTTGTACTAAGCGTGTTTTAAAAATGCTTGAAAAGTTAGGTAAAAATGATGCAGATAAATACCAAGGTTTTTGGGATGAGTTTGGTCAAGTATTAAAAGAAGGTCCAGCTGAAGATCATGCAAACAAAGAGCAAGTTGCAGGTTTACTTCGTTTTGCTTCTACTAATGATGATAGTACGACCCAAAGCGTTTCTTTAGCGTCGTATGTTGAGCGTATGAAAGAAGGTCAGGATAAAATTTATTTTGTTGTTGCTGATAGTTTTGAAGCGGCAAAGAACAGTCCTCATTTAGAAGTTTTCCGTAAGAAGGGCATAGAAGTCTTATTAATGTCAGATCGTATTGATGAATGGTTAGTAAGTCATTTAACAGATTTTGATGGTAAGCAGCTACAATCAGTAACTCGTGGTGGTCTTGATCTTGGTGATATGGACGATGCAGAAACAAAAGAAGCTCAAGAGAAGCTTGAAAAAGAATACGATTCTGTTGTTAAGCGTATTAAAACAAGTTTAGAAGGTAAGGTAAAAGAAGTTAAACTTTCTCAACGTTTAACTGACTCTCCTGCGTGTATTGTTGCTGATGATGACGATATGAGTAGCCAAATGGCTAAGCTTATGGCATCTGTTGGACAAGAAGTGCCAGATACATTACCTATCTTTGAAATCAACGGTGAGCATGCACTTGTTAAGCATGTAGCTGATGAGCAAGATGATGATATGTTCAACCAATGGGTTGAAGTGTTATTTGAACAAGCTATGTTAGCTGAACGTGGTAGTTTAAAAGATCCTGCTAGCTTCGTTACTCGCTTGAATAAGTTAATGTTAAACTTAACGAAGTAAATTATTTAATCATTAGATAATACTTAGTATTAAAAAGGAGGTTTTCAAGCATGAAAACCTCCTTTTTTTATCAAACAGACATATCAATACTTGTTTGAATATAGGCTAACTTGTATAGTATCTGCCATCTTTATTTAAAGTCGATAAATATTACTTTTGTGCGATTATAGTCAATTTTTATATTGTATAAAGGTAATATTTATTTAACATCCCAACCATCAATTTAAGGTTTCATAATATGCGCATTGTATTATTAGGTGCTCCTGGCGCTGGTAAAGGCACTCAAGCACAATTTTTAATGGAAAAATTCGGTATTCCACAAATATCAACAGGCGATATGTTACGTGCTGCAATTAAAGCAGGTACTGAGTTAGGTAAGCAAGCTAAAGCTGTCATGGATGCTGGTCAATTAGTGTCTGATGATTTAATCATTGGCTTAGTTAAAGAGCGTGTAGCACAAGACGATTGTAAGCCAGGTTTCTTATTAGATGGTTTTCCACGTACTATTCCACAAGCTGATGCAATGAAAGAAAGCGGTATTGCTGTAGATCACGTACTTGAGTTTGACGTACCTGATGAAGAAATTGTTAAACGTATGGCTGGTCGTCGTGTGCACTCCGGCTCAGGTCGTACTTATCATTTAATTTACAATCCGCCTAAAGTGGAAGGTAAAGATGATGTAACAGGTGATGACTTATCTATACGCCCTGATGATGAAGAATCTACAGTGAAAAAACGTTTGGCTATTTATCATGAGCAAACTAAGCCATTGGTAAACTTCTACAAAGCAGAAGCTAAATCAAATAATTGCACTTATTTAACCGTTGATGGTACTCAAGCTGTTGAAGCTGTTAACGAATTACTTTCAGCTAAACTAGCTTAATTACTATCATCTAATTCTGATGACTGAAAACTCGCCTTCGCGAGTTTTTTTATGTCTATTATTTAAATAAGATGATTAACTCATTAACAATTAACTTATCAGGTTAATTTATTAGTCAGTTATCTTTAATTGGCTCAACTATATCCCGAACTTATATTATAAACACAAAAAAAAGCAGCGAAGTAAATTTACTTTGCTGCTTTTTTATTGAAGAGACTCTTAACAATATCTCAACTTAAATTGTATTCTATTTATACTAGATAAGTCTTACTTTTGATGGCGTTTCTGCAGCACTTCCATCACTTCTGATAATTCAATTTTTTGATCTTTGAGTAATACTAATGTGTGATAAAATAAATCAGCACATTCACCTAAAAAGTCATCTTTAGTTTCTGCAAGGGCAGCAATAACTACTTCAACGCCTTCTTCACCGACTTTTTGAGCTACTTTATTCGTACCACGAGAAAGTAATCGTGCAGTATAGCTTTCCTCAATAGGATCATTTGCACGTATATCAACAAAGCGCTCTAAGTGACTTAAAAAATTCTGTTGACTCAGTTGCTCTTCAGGAAAACAAGAGTTGGTCATTAAGTGACACGTTGGGCCATTTGGGTTAGCGGCAATTAATAAACAATCTTTATCGCAATCAGCTAACACTTGAGTTACGTCTAATGTGTTACCAGAGCTTTCGCCTTTCATCCATAAACGTTGTTTTGAACGGCTAAAGAACGTGGCTTTATTACTGTTTAACGTTTCTGTTAATGCTTCAGTATTCATGAAACCTTGCATTAATACAGCACCTGTCGCCGCATCTTGAATGATGGCTGGCAACAAGTTGTCCATTTTTTCCCAAGCTAGATCATTTACGTTGTCTAAAGTTACAATCATAGTGCTATCTCTATTCTCAATTCTTTAAGGGTTATATCTACTGCCTAATACCGAATACTTATGGTCGAATGGCAATCTTATTATCAATTAAGTACTGCTTAAGCTCATCCATTGGAATAATTCCTTTATGGAAGACACTGGCGGCTAATGCGCCATCAACATCGGCTTGTTGGTAAACATCTTTAAAATGTTCAATAGTACCTGCTCCGCCTGAAGCAATAAGTGGAACGCTACATACGGCACGTGCTTGACGAAGTTGTTCTATGTCATAACCTTGACGAACACCATCTTGGTTCATGCAATTTAAGACTATTTCACCTGCACCGAGTTCAACAACTTTTTTGATCCAGTCAAATGTACTCCAGCCTGTTTTTTGAGTACGTTTTTCATCACCCGTAAACTGATAGACTTGATATTCGCCTTGCCCATCATTAGCCTCTTTGTTGTAATAACTATCAATACCAACAACGATACACTGTTGACCAAAAACATCGGCTAAACGCGTAATAAGTTCAGGATCTCTTAAGGCTGGAGAGTTAATACTAATTTTATCTGCCCCCATCATTAAAATTTCTTTAGCATCAGCTTCGCTTTTAATACCACCAGCAACGCAAAAAGGAATATCAATCACTTCAGCAATACGAGTTACCCAGCTTTTATCGACAACACGACCATCAGAACTTGCAGTAATATCATAAAAGACTAACTCGTCTGCGCCTGCTTCAGCATACTTTTGAGCAAGAGGTACTATGTCTCCAATAATTTCATGGTTACGAAATTGAACCCCTTTAACTACCTTGCCATCACGTACATCAAGACACGGAATAATTCTTCTGGCTAACATTATTTTTCACCTTCAATACTTAAGGTGTTAGTTGGCCAACAAGCAATCGCTTCTTCAAGCGTAAACTTACCTTCAAGTAGTGAACGACCTAATATAACGCCACTAACACCGGTAGGAATTAACGCTTTAATGTCATCTAAACTACCAATGCCGCCAGATGCTTGCCAATCTATTTCAGGGTACTTTGCACAAACTTCAGTGTATAAATCAACGTTAGTACCCGTTAAGGTGCCGTCTTTACTGATATCAGTACATAATACATGTTTAATACCTGCATCTTGGTATTGAGCAAGTAAGTCTTCTAAATTTACACCGCTGTCTTCAATCCAACCATGTGTGGGTAATGTTTTATTACCTTGCGCATCAATTTTAATATCAAGCGCTAAAACAATTTTTTCACAACCGTAAGTTTTAACCCATTGCGTAACAAGCTCAGGTTGTTTAATTGCTAAACTACCAATAACAACGCGGTCTGCACCAAGCGCTAACAATTGTTTTACATCATCCTCACAACGTACACCACCACCCACTTGAATAATCATTGAAGGGTGTTTAACAACCGTTTTTAATGTTGTTAATTGACGTTTAGTGCTGTCTTTAGCGCCGTCTAAATCAACAAAGTGCATTACTGTAGCGCCAGCGTCAGCATAGGCCTGTTGGCGGTCTTGTACTGTGTATTTATAATTTGTTTTTTGAGCGTAATCGCCTTGATATAAGCGAACTACTTCACCACCGATTAAGTCAATTGCTGGGATCATCATAATTTGGTTTGCTCTTTATTTTTACTTGAAAAGTTAAGTTCACAAGCGTCTAGCTCGAGAAAGTTTTGGATTATTTTACTGCCTAAAGCACTAGAGCGTTCAGGATGAAATTGACAACCAATAAAGTTGTCTTTAGCAATAGCGGCAGAAAATTCACTGCCGTATTGGCAACTAGCAATAGTGTGTTCACTTAGCGGTGCAGCAAAGCTGTGTACAAAGTAAAAGTAATCGCCTACAGAAATACCATTAAAAATAGGGTGGTTACTTACACTCGTTAATGTATTCCAACCCATATGCGGTAATCTATTCTCTTGTGCTTCGAGTGGTTTTATTGCCGTAGGGATTAAGTTTAAACAAGCTGTTTCGTCGTCAGAAGTCCCTTCAGTTGATGACTCTGTCATTAACTGCATACCTAAACAAAAACCAAGTACAGGTTGTGTTAAGTTCTGTAACACACTAACTAAGTTTTTTGCTTTGATGTTAGCCATTGCATGTTTAGCACTACCAACACCAGGTAAAATTACTTTTTTAGCTTGTTGTATTAACGTTACATCATCAGTGATAGTCACGTCAAAGCCAAGTCTTTCTACTGCAAATTTAACAGACGATAAATTGGCACAACCGGTATCAACAATAACATTGCTAGGAGAAGCTGTTGTTGTCATTACAATACACCTTTTGAGCTTGGCATAGCGTCGCCTTCAACTTTAATTGCTTGGCCTAATGCTCGACCAAATACTTTAAACAAGCTTTCTACTTGGTGATGGCAATTACCTTTACTCGTTGATAAATGTAAAGATATTAACATTGAATCAGCAAGTGAACGGAAAAAGTGAGGTACCATTTGAGTCGACAAAGTACCAACATGCGTACTTGTAAACTCAGCATCAAACTCTAACCAAGGACGACCTGAAAGGTCGATAGCACATTCAGCTCTACATTCATCCATTGGGATAACAAAGCCAAAACGATTAATGCCACGCTTATTACCTAGGGCTTGTCGTAAAGCTTGACCTAAAGCGAGGGCAGTATCTTCAACACTGTGATGATCATCAATATGGTAATCACCACTTACAGTACAATTTAATTGAAAACCACCGTGCGTGGCTATTTGATCTAACATGTGATCAAAAAAGCCTAAACCTGTGTCTATTTTACTATCGCCAGCTTTATCTAAATTAACCGTTACCGTAATATTTGTTTCTTTCGTTGTGCGCGTTATAGTAGCTATTCTAGGCTGCTCTAATTGCGTCATTATTTGTTCGCTAACTTGCGCCCAATTTAATGTTTCGCGATTATATTTGATACCAACAATACCCATGTTAGCGGCAAGTCCCATATCAGTTTCTCTATCACCAATAACATAAGAGTTAACAAAGTCTACTCGGCCTTGTTGAAGGTAATCACTTACCAAGCCAAGTTTAGGCTTACGGCAATGACAATTATCTTCATCAAAATGTGGGCAAAGTAACACGTCTTGAAAGTGTATACCTTGAGAGGAAAAAATATCCATCATTTTATCATGAGGTAAATCAAAGTCTGCTTGTGGAAAACTTTTAGTACCTAGTCCATCTTGATTTGAAACCATGACTAACTTAAAGCCTTTAGCTTGTAGTTTTAAAAGTTCTACGAAGACATTAGGTTCAAATACAAGCTTTTCTAACGTATCAAGTTGCTTATCAATAAGTGGCTCTTCAACCAATGTACCGTCACGGTCGATAAATAAAATTTTCTCTTGGATATTACTCATAAAATGCTCTTTATTATGTTTGTTACGCTGCCTACATTGCAGCGCTAATTTTACTTAAGTGATGCTAATAGCTGTTTTAGCTGTGCGATTTCTTCTTCGCTACCAATACTAATACGTAAGCAATTCTCAAGCTGTTGTTGCTTAGATTGATCACGAATCAATATATTGTTATCTACTAATAGGTTAAATACTTTATTTTTATCATCGGTATTGTTACAACGAAATAATACAAAGTTAGCATCGCTAGGGAAAGTCTCACAACACCAGGATTGTTGTGTTAGCCAACCCGTTAATTCTTCTCGTAAGCTATTGGCGTTATTTACTCTTGCTTGCATAATCGCTAAGTCATTAGTTAAGGCTTTACTCGCAATTTCTGCAACAGGTGCTGCAATAGGGTAAGGGGCAATAACTTTACTTAATAAGGTGATTATTTCATTGTTTGCTAGTGTGAAGCCACAACGTAAACCGGCTAATGCAAATGCTTTAGATAATGTACGTAATACTATTACGTTATCACATTGCTTTACTAACGCAGTATTAACCTGTTCAGTTGTTAACGCTGCATTAGTGTATTCATAATAAGCTTCATCAACGACAACGATTGCGCTATCTTTAAATAATGCTATAGCGGCTTCAATTTGTTCAGGTGGCAAAGTGTTACCTGTCGGGTTACCAGGTGAGCATAAAAAGACAACTTTTACTTTGCCAACTTGTGCTTTTAATCCGTCGAGATCTAACTGACACTTTGCTTTTTGCGTATTAATTAAAGGAACACGAACAATATCTGCACCATGATTTTCTGCACTGATGGCATACATGCCATAAGTTGGAGGACAAATAAGAACACTGTCTTGATAAGCACGACAGAAACTACGAATAATTAATTCAATACCTTCATCTGCGCCACGTGTCGCCAGTATATGATCAACCGGTAAGTTACAATAGTTACTGTAAGCATTTAATAACGAGCTTGGTTGAAAGTCAGGGTAGCGATTAATATTTTCGCTGTTTAGTTGATACTGACCTTGACCTGGTGCTTCATTGGCATTTAACCACGTTTTGCTGTTGGCTTGTTCGTTATTACCGCTAGCAAAAAGTCGTCGAGCTGATTGATATGGGATCATATCTACAAGCTCTTCTCTTGCTAATTTATTGATCAACTCATCAGTTGTTGATGTAGTCTTCACTGACGAAGTCATAATTAACTACCTTCTTCTAAACGTATAGTGACGGCACGTTGATGCGCATCTAAACCTTCAGCATCGGTTAATTCAATAATGCATTCAGACAAACGTTGTAATCCTGCTTTTGTGATTTCTTGTACCGTGTAACGACGAGAAAAGTCAGCGAGCGATAAACTTGAAACAACTTTAGAATATCCGTATGTTGGTAATACGTGGTTAGTACCACTCGCATAATCACCGGCAGATTCTGGGGTGTAAGCACCAACAAATATTGAACCTGCATTACGTAAGTTATTTAGTAGCGTAGGCGCATCTTCAGTTTGAATAATTAAATGCTCTGGACCATACTCATTCGATACTTCTACCGCTTGTGCTAAATCTTTGGTTAAAATCAAGCGTGATTGAGTTAAAGCTTGCTCAGCAATTTCACGTCGAGATAACACCGCAACTTGTTGCGTAAGTTCAGTTTCAACCTGCTTTATTAATAATTCACAATCACTTAATAATATAACTTGGCTGTCTACGCCATGCTCTGCTTGTGAGAGTAAGTCAGCAGCGATAAATGCAGGATTAGCTTGCCCATCGGCAATGACTAATACTTCAGAAGGACCGGCTGGCATATCAATAGCAAAACCAGCTACCTGTTGTGAAAGTTGAGTTTTAGCTTCTGTGACGTAACGATTACCAGGACCAAAGACTTTGTTTACCGCAGGAATAGTTTCTGTACCATAAGCTAATGCTGCAATAGCTTGCGCACCACCTACGGTGTATATTTCTGTAATACCACACATATCTGCGGCAACTAATACTTCGTTAGCTAATTGGCCATTTTTGTCCGGAGGACAAACAAGCACTGTTCGCTTACAACCGGTAATTTGTGATGGTACACCGAGCATTAATACTGTTGAAGGTAATGGTGCAGAGCCTGCTGGGATATATAAACCAACACTTTCTATTGCTTCTGTTTTTAACGTACATTTTACGCCAGGCGTAGTTTCAACGGTAATGTCAGAGGCAATTTGTGCACTATGAAATGACTTAATTTGATTGTAAGCAGTATTAATAGCCTTTAGCCGTTTATCAGTTAAGGCTAATTTAGCTTGTGTTACTTGCTCAGGGCTTACTATTAATGTGCTAAGCGCAATACCGTCAAATTGTTCAGTTAATTCATAAAGGGCTTTATCACCTTGATTTTTAACTCGCGATATAATGTTAGCAACTTGCGTTGATAATAAGGCACTATCTGCTATTGCAGGTCGAGCCAGCGCTGACGTTTTTTGTTGCGCTGACAGCTCTTGCCAATTGATTAGTTGATTAATCATAATTATTTCTCAGTATTAGTTTTTCAATGTTCAGTATTCAAAATTTTTTAGTGACTTCTCATGATGTTAGTTTAATTCATTATGACTTCAGTAAAATCGTCAAAATGTTCGTTGCCATCACGAGTTAACGCTATCGCCAAATGATGAAACGTATTAGCCCATCATTTTTTCAATTGGCATAACTAATATCGAATGACAACCTAAGGCTTTTAATTGCTCCATGGTTTCCCAAAAGAATGTTTCTGTTGCAACTACGTGCACCGCAACCATGTCATCACGGCCAGCTAATGGTAAAACAGTTGGTGTTTCAGTGCCCGGCATTAATTTACTAACGTCTGAAATTTTATTTGTCGGCGCATGCAGCATAATATATTTACTTTCTTTCGCTTTCATTACACCGTGTACGCGTGGTAACAAGGTATCTAAAATAGCTTGTTTTTCTTCACATAACGGGTCAGCACGTTGAATTAGTGACGCTTTTGAACGAAATACTTCAGCGACTTCTTTTAAGCCATTTGCTTCAAGGGTTGCACCAGTAGAAACTAAGTCACAAATTCCGTCAGCTAAGCCAACGCGAGGTGCTACTTCAACAGAGCCTTTTAACAAACAAAATTCAACATTAATACCGTTAGCTTTAGCAAAGCGATTTAATAATTGTGGGTAAGTTGTTGCAAAACGTAAACCGTCTAAACAGGCTAAACCTGTGTATTCAAATTCTTCAGGCATTGCGATTGAAAAACGACAGCCGCCAAAATCTAGTGCAGTAGTACGAATATAGTCAGACTTATTCCCTTTTAATTGGCGATCTAATTCTTCTTCTTCAAGCGTGTTATCACCAACAATACCTAAGTCACAAACTCCGTCCATAACTAAGCCAGGGATATCGCTACTGCGAACACGCATAATCTCAATAGGCATATTGCTTACATGAGCTAATAATCTTCTATCGGTCAAATTTAATTTTAATCCACAGCCTTTAAGTAATTTTTGTGTATCTTCACTAAGGCGACCTGACTTTTGCATAGCAATGCGTAAACGTGGCTCTGATGTGCTCATAATATATTTCCTATCGTTTGAATCTTCAAATTTGTTATGTATATACAGTTTGTTTTTCGCTAAAAATACGAAAACCCCCGAGAGAGTAGAGACTCTTTCGGGGGTTTATCAATTACATTTTAATCTGTTTAGAGATATTATAATGTTTCTTTTAAATCACTGAAAGGTCTATAACCCTTCAATAATTTACTCGTAAGTAAACCTGAATGGGTTAATCGTAATGATGGTGGTGATGTCGGTGATTCAGGTTAATAATCATAGTTAATCTATCTCTGGTAATCGTCTAGTTATGCGTTGAAATAATAAAATTTTCAGCGAAATTTTAGCAAAAAATGTAATTTGTTTTAATGCTGTTCACATTACTGGTTAATGGCGGTACCTGCAAGCAATAAATAAGGATTTTTTATCTTGATTTGTTATATGTTACAAACTTAACGTTATTACTCTAATAGAGGGCGGGTGCCGAGTCGTATTGTATGTTGTCGCATATATTAAAGGTTATTTGTGTATAGCCGATAAGAAGATAAAACATTCTACTTTTCATTTTAAACTAAAGTGGGTTTTAATACCTAGAGGGATTTAAAAATGGATATTTTTACTACTCAGTTAACACGTACCGTTCCTGTACCCATTAAGCCGACGAGTTTAAAGGTTAAAGCATTACTTAAAGAGTCGGCTAACAAAAAGTTGAGTCATGATCCTGATCATCTTGAGAATCATAATTTTTACTTTATGGCAGAAGAAGATGAATATCACTCCAGCCCAAAAGAGGTTAAACAGGAAAGTAATCAAGCTCAGGAAAAAACGGTAATAGAAAAGCCAGAGTCTAATAATGATGAGCTAACAGGTCAGAAGCCAACCTTACAATCAAAAGAAACAGGAAAGTCAGCAGAAAAAACTGAACAGAAAAGTAATAAGCTTAAACATCTCGATTTATACGTCTAATGACTGAGTAGCCCAAAGTTACCCGTTGACAGACTTAAAACCCTTACTTTTGGCACTGTTTAGCTAAGCCAACAATCCTTATTATTCTCTTAACTTATTAGGAGAATGTAATGCCCCACAATTTAGATATTGAACAACTCACCATTGATCGAAGTATCACTCTTAACAAAAAAAATTTATTTAACCGATAATGGCGTGGCTAAACTTATAATTCAGTCAACTACTCAGTCAGACATTTTATTACAAAAGAATCAGGTAGTGGTCTGATTAGTATGCAAGAACGTTTAGCTAACTTTCAAGGCGTGGTTGACCTAATACAAACATCGGCAGTCTGAAGATGGTAAGTAAGCACAGCTCAAGCTTAGTGAGCAGCAACCGGATGTACTATTACTTGATATTCGAATGCCAAAAATATCAGGCATTGAATTAGTCAAAATATTAAGGAGCCAAGGTAATTCATTACCTATCCTGATACTGACTACTTTTGATGATAGTGAGTTGTTCATGCAAAGTTTGCAAGCTAGCGCTAATGGGGTTTTACTGAAAGATGTTTCGTTAGAAAAGCTAGTCAATACAGTGAAAACCTTAGCAGCAGTTGGTTTCGTTGCTTAGCCCGTGGTGATGAAACAATTAAATAAAGGTTTTGGTATTTCTCCAGTATTGGAAAAATCATCTGAAAAATAAAATCACATTTTGAAGTTAATGGCGGGAGGATTTTCTAATAAAGAGGTTGCAGCGAGTATTTTTTTAGCTGAAGGAACAGTAAAAAATCATGTCTCTAATATATTGTCAAAACTCAATACCCGAGATAGAACGCGTGCGGTGATAATTGCGCTTAATGAAGGTATTATCTAATAAACAGTTAGAACATAAGCGCTAGTAAACACAACGAATATAGGTATAATTATTATTTATTCCTATTCACTTAATCGCAGGTTTAAACTGCGGTTAAGCCAAGTTGCCGATATATTCATGACAGCCTCAACCGATAGTTCAATTTCTAATGTAAGCAAAGCTTTTTCTCATGAAGGTGCCTTAGCTCAAGCTATCGACGGATTCTCTCCTCGACAGGCACAAACCGATATGGCACTTAATGTTGCTAATGCGATTGAACAGCAATCGTCACTTATTGTTGAAGCGGGAACAGGTACGGGTAAAACATTCGCTTATTTAATACCTGCATTCTTATCACTTAATCCCAAAAACGCTAAAAAAATTGTTGTATCAACAGGTACTAAAAATTTACAAGAGCAATTATTTCATAAAGATATTCCTTTAATTAAAAAAGCACTTGCTAGTAATGCGCAGGTAGCGTTATTAAAAGGCCGTTCAAACTACTTATGTAATTACCGTTTAGGGCAATACCAAGATAGTCGTGGGCAACTTGATGCTCAAATGTTACAAGATTTAGTTAAAGTAAAAAACTGGTCTAACGGTACGCAAAGTGGTGATATAGGTGAGTTAGTTAATGTAAGTGAAGATTCAAGTATTTTCCCTTTTGTGACGAGCACTTTAGATAACTGTTTGGCAAGAGATTGCCCAGATTATGAAGCCTGTCATTTAGTGAGAGCACGTCAAAAGGCGAGTGATGCTGATATTATCGTGGTGAATCATCATTTGTTTTTTGCTGATATGGCCTTAAAAGATACCGGCTTTGGCGAGCTTATTCCTAAAGCTCAAGTGATGATTTTTGATGAAGCTCATCAAATTGGTGATATTGCCAGTGAGTACTTTGGTGAGGTATTTTCTAGCAAACAACTTGTTGATTTATGTACAGACGTATTACAAGTTTACCGCAGCAGTTTAACCGACGTTAAGCAGTTAGGTCGTGCGGCTGAAAAATTACAGAAAACCTGCCAAGAATTTCGCTTATTATTTAATTATGATCCTGAGCGAGGCAATTGGCGTGAAAAGCATAAACAACCGCATTTTAAACAAAAGTTTAATGATTTAAAAACTGATTTAGATTTTCTGTATCAAGTTATTAAGCTTTGTGTTTCGAGAAATGAAGCAATAGATAACTGCTTTGATCGAGCTGTTAATTTACTTGCTCAATATGATGTAATGGCAAATGTCGAAGCTTATGGTATGAGCTTTTGGTATGAAACCACGCCGCGTAGTGTGACATTACATCAAACACCTTTAACGGTTAGTGATAAATTTAATACTGTTGTTAAAGAGTCTGGTGCTGGGTGGATTTTCACTTCAGCAACGTTAGCCGTAGATAATAGCTTTGATCATTTTGTACAACATTTAGGCTTACAAAGTGCTAAACAACTTATGCTGGATAGTCCTTTTGATTACCAAGCGCAATCGCAACTAGTTGTACCACGCTATTTGCCCCAAGCCAATGATAAGAGTCGTGCGTTAAAGTTAGCTGAGTTAGCTGTGCCACTGATTAAGGCTAGTAAAGGAGCATGTTTTATGTTGTTTACTAGCTATAGAGTTATGCATCAAGTTGCTGAGGCATTAGGTGAAAGCATTGATAACCCTTTATTAGTGCAAGGGCAAATGGCTAAACGTAAATTACTTGAGCAATTTATAGAAAATGATACTGCGGTATTACTCGCTACAGCGAGTTTTTGGGAGGGTATTGATGTGCGTGGTGATAAGCTCACTTGCGTAATTATCGATAAACTGCCTTTTGCTTCACCAGACGATCCTTTATTACAAGCGCGTTGTGAAGATGCAAAACGACAAGGTGGCGAGCCTTTTACTCAAATTCAATTACCACAAGCGGTTATTGCGTTAAAGCAAGGAGTAGGGCGACTTATTCGAGATGTGAGTGACCGTGGTGTTATGGTCATTTGCGACGATAGATTAGTGAATAAACCTTATGGTGAAACATTTTTAAAAAGCTTACCGAATATGAAGCGTAGTCGAGATATTACTAAAGCCGCGAAATTTTTAGAGACACTGTCTTAACTAGTTAAAATAGAGTGCTTTCTATTGTAGTGTGTGATTATTTTTTTAAGTTGTTTTTTAAGTTATTATTTTAAATTAGTGTGATTTAAATTACCTTCATCAATTTATTTTTCATCTAACTTAGTTTGAGCGGCCAATGCATTAAGTATCTCAGCGTTTAACAAACCTAATGTTCTTTGATGTAACAGTACATTATCATATCGGTCATTCAATTCTTTTTCTAAGCCTTCTACACTGAAAGGTTTTAATAAAAATCCCGATACGCCACTCACAATACAGTCTTTTACATCACTCAATTTTTTATTACTTGTTACCATAATAAAAGGTAATGTTGCTGTTGAATGTGACAGTCTAATCATTCGTAATAAAGATATGCCATTGAGTTTAGGCATGTTCCAGTCACAAAGTATCATACTGAATTCATTTGACTTAATAAGCGCTAACCCCTCTTCACCATCGCTAGCTTCTGTTATGTTGGTTAGCCCAAGCTGTGCCAACATTTTAATGATAATGAGGCGCATATGAGGTACATCATCTATAACGAGAACTTTCATAGAGGCTTTAAGATTTGCGGAAAATTTTTCTAACATCGCGACCTCCTGTCTATAGGTTAAATATTGAAAGCTATACTTATAACAGCTTATTCGTTCGTAGATTATAAACCCGATGTGTACCAAGTTTATAATCTATTACGGTTATGTCACTTAGAAAAAATATCTACCATTAAATCATTCGCAATTTTTTCTAACGCATCGATAAGGTCATCAACTGACTTATTATCAATCGCAATATGTAATTTTGCTTTGAAAATATTCTGACCACTATGCGCAGCGCTATCTTGAGAACAAATTAATTTAATTAAATTACCATTTTGATGATGAATTACTGATGAAACGTCTTGCACAATACCAGCCCTATCATTAGCCGTAATTTCTAATATTAAATTACTGGTTATTGTTGGTAAGTTAGGTTTAGCTATTTCAACTTGGCAACTTAATCCATTAATATTTTTTAATTCCTTGATTAAGTTTTCACTGTTTTCATTAGGCACCGCTACTTCAATCACGCCGGCGAAAAAACCTGATAAATGATGCAAGCTACTGACTTGCCAATTACCTTGATGTTTGGATATTATTTTCGATAAGGTGTCTACTAGGCCGGATTTATCAGGGCCAATACAAGAGATAATTAAATGATTCATTAAGACTCCTAAAAGTCAGGGTAAGGGGGCGTTTATACTTATTAAAGTTTTATCTAAAATCAACTAAACATTAACTAAGCATTAACTAAATATCAGCGAAGTATTAGTTAAGTATTAGCTCAGTATTAATTAAGCTTTAATCTAAACGAGATAGCTGATTCAGCTCTTTGTTAAGTTGTTCATTATCGCCTAGGTTAAGCTCAATTAAGCGTCGTAGATGTGTAACACTGTCAATATCAATAGCGTTGCATTGTAAGCCAGTCTCATTTTCTTCTTCATGGACAATAGCAATATTCATAATCACTTCTGACTCATCATCAGATAATAAAAAGCGTAAGGTACCAATTTTTCCTTTTAATGATTGTTCTCTACTTATCGAGGTGACTAAGGCACCATTAAGTGAAATATCATGAATAGATACGGGGTATTTATTCTCTTCAATTGCTATCTCTGCTTTTATTGAAAATAAAACACGAGTGAATTGCCGTCTATTTTTCATGTCTATTTTCCATTTTGACTAATAAGAGTCATTTTATTTATTCAGTGATTATTATTAAGGTACTTGAATACTCAATAACACTATTGCTTATGCCGTTTTGTAATATTAATTACTGTAAATGGTATAAATACAAGTATCAAGTATTTCTAGCATAGACTCATTTTATTAAAAATAAAAGTTACTGAATACAAAAAAGCCAGTTAAAATAATAATTTTAACTGGCTTTACATTAGCTTTAATTGAAGCGCTTATTAATTAATAATCAAATGCTTATTAATTAATAAGGTATCAATATTGATATTAAGGGATTAACCTATTTTTTTGTATCTAATTCTATGTGGCTCTGCCGCTGCAGGACCTAAAGTTTTCTTCAACCATGCTTCGTAATCGGTAAAATTACCTTCATAGAAGTTGATCTTACCTTCATCACGGTAATCAAGAATATGGGTAGCGATGCGATCCAAGAACCAGCGATCATGTGAGATAACCATGGCACAACCAGGAAACTCTAATAAAGCTTCTTCAAGTGCACGTAAGGTTTCAACATCTAGATCGTTAGTCGGTTCATCGAGCAGTAATACGTTACCGCCTGTTTGCACAAGTTTTGCTAAATGCACACGGTTACGTTCACCACCCGATAAATCACCAATGATTTTTTGTTGGTCGTTACCTTTAAAGTTAAAGCGGCTTACATAAGCACGGCTTGGAATTTCAAAGTTGCCAATTTGTAATATTTCATGGCCTTGCGATATTTCTTGGTAAACCGTTTTACTGTTGTCCATGTCATCACGGAACTGATCAACACTAGCAAGCTTAACGGTATCACCTACCTCAACATCGCCAGAATCAGCTTGTTCAGCACCCGACATTATTTTGAATAATGTCGACTTACCTGCGCCGTTTGGTCCAATAATACCAACGATAGCGCCTTTAGGAACACTAAAGCTTAAGTCATCAATTAATACTCTATCGCCAAACGATTTGGTTAAGTTTTTAACATCCAGTACTTTGTCGCCTAAACGTGGTCCAGGTGGAATGTAAAGTTCGTTAGTTTCATTACGCTTTTGATGATCTTGGCTATTAAGCTCTTCAAAACGAGCAAGACGGGCCTTACTTTTTGATTGACGTGCTTTCGGGTTTGAACGAACCCATTCAAGCTCTTGCTTAATAGTTTTTTGTAGCGCGCTTTCACCTTTACTCTCTTGGGCTAGACGAGCATCTTTTTGTTCTAACCAATTAGTATAGTTGCCTTCATAAGGAATACCGTGTCCTCTATCTAGCTCTAATATCCAACCTGCAACGTTATCTAAGAAGTATCTATCATGGGTAATCGCCACAACAGTACCGGCGTAATCATGTAAGAAACGCTCTAACCAAGCAACCGATTCAGCATCTAAATGGTTAGTTGGTTCATCCAGTAATAACATGTCAGGTTTTTGTAGTAATAAACGACACAGCGCAACACGACGACGTTCACCACCACTTAATACGCCTATTTTTTGATCCCAATCGGGTAAGCGTAAAGCGTCAGCAGCACGCTCAAGTACGTTATCAATATTATGACCATCGTTAGTATTGATAATATCTTCTAACTCACCTTGCTCTTTTGCCAGTGCGTCAAAATCAGCACTTTCTTCAGCGTATTCGTTATAGACTTGATCAAGACGTGTTAAAGCATTTTTAACGATTGATACGCCTTCTTCAACGATTTCACGGACTGTTTTTTCTTCATCTAATATTGGTTCTTGCGGCAAGTAACCAATATTAGTACCCGCTAATGCTTTTGCTTCACCTTCAAATTCCGTATCTACACCCGCCATAATGCGAAGTAGAGTAGACTTACCTGAGCCATTTAAACCTAAAACACCAATTTTAGCGCCAGGGAAAAATGATAAAGAGATGTCTTTTAAAATAGTACGCTTAGGTGGAACGATTTTAGAAACGCGATTCATCGACATGATGAATTTATCTGGAAGTGGCTGAGCCATTTTGAGTCCCGTTATTATTGGATAATTTAAATTGGAGTTATTCTAGGGGAAAGGGTCTAGGCAAGCAAATATGATTGAGGTGATTTTTTCTTATCTTCTCTTCTCTATTTATTTACCTCTATTGATTAATCGATGTAAATAAATAGAGGTTAAAATTTTTTATCTCAATGCAGTGAATATAACTTCATAAATAAGAAGTAAATTTATCAGAGGTATTTACAATTAATTTAATGTGTGGGAGTAATACAACGCACTAACTAACTAACTAACTAACTAACTAATAAATAATATAAAAATAGATTTGTTATAGCCGAAAATTGTCCTTTTTTGTTTAAAATCCTGAATTCGCATAATAAGTTCGATTAAAAACTATAAATAAGCACTGCCGATGTTTCAGTATTTAAATTTTCGTTATCATCATCTACTGTCGAATTGTAATCAATAACAAGGTTAAGCTTAAGTTGAAGTGAATCAATTAATCGACTGGTGATAGAACTTTCGGCTTTATATATACTATTTTGTCCATTTTCTATTGCGTGCTTTACAATTACAAGCTGTTTGAATTGTATATGCTCATTGATTTTTCTTATGTACAGTGCTTGTGCTTGTAATATCAGAGAGTCTAAAGTTTGATTTATAATACCTAATACTGTTTCTTCAGGGGTAACGAGCGTAATATCTCTTTTAAAGCCAGGACCTATATCCGCATCAAAGCTCGTTTGTTTATTTTCGAACCAACGCCGACCCCAGCCAGCAGACATTGAACTTTGAGAATCAAAGCTAGAAAAACGATTTTCTTCATAAAATACATTGCCGTAGATATAATTTTTATTCATCGGGTTAAGTGTGTAGTTAGTTTGTGAAGCAACACTCCACTTATGGCCTGTCGTTTTTAGGCCCTTATTATTTTCGCTTTCTTTTTCAGTCTTTTTAACTAACAGATCAAAAATAAAGGAACTGCGCCAAAGATCTTTTTCAAACCTTAGATCTAGGCCTGTTTTAATATCGGCACTGCGGGTATTACCTGTTAAATAAAGTAAACCAAATTGTGCTGATGCGGTAAATAAGGTACCAGAAGAAGGTTGTTGAGATTCATTTGCTTTTGAAAGACTAAAGAGTATATCTGAGGCTTCTGCCGATTCAATGTCGCTTGATTGTGCATACAACTGAGAAGATAAAGTGGAGGCGATGAAAAACAAGGAGAGTATAATAAAGCGATAGCGCATTTTGTATATATTACTTAGTTAGTGTGTAGTGTTAATTATAAGCTTAATTATACCTCGATCGTTTCTTTTTTCGTATATATTAAAAGCGTTTTAATTACTTTAATTATAATAATGATAAAACTGAATAGAGATAGGCTTAAAAATCACTAGGCCTTTATAAACTTTAATGATAAAAAAACGAGTATCTTACTCAGTAAAATACTCGCTTTATTAACTGTTAGCGGTTAGCTAAATATTATGACTTTGCGCGTTGCTCTAAAATTTCTACAGCAGGTAATACTTTACCTTCTAAGAATTCTAAGAAAGCGCCGCCGCCTGTTGAAATATAAGATACTTTATCAGCGATATCATATTTATCAACCGCAGCTAAAGTATCGCCACCACCTGCAATTGAAAAAGCTGAACTGTCAGCAATAGCACGAGAAATAGTTTCAGTACCTTTAGCAAAGGCATCAATTTCAAAAACGCCCACAGGACCATTCCATAAAATAGTACCGGCAGTCTTAATTATTTCAGCGACTTTAGCAGCAGTTTCTGGGCCGTAGTCAATAATTTCTTCATCAGCAGTAACTGCGTCAGCTGCTTTTACTGTTGTTATTGAATCGTGTTTCCAATCACTAAAACCGTCTTTAGTTGTCGTTACATCTTGTGCAAATATAACGTCAGTTTGTGCACATAAGCGTTGAGCTTCAGGAATTAAGTCAGCTTCAAATAATGAGCTGCCTACTTCGTGACCTGCAGCGGCTACAAATGTATTTGAAATACCACCACCAACAACTAACGTGTCAGCAATTTTTGAAAGTGAATCAAGTACGGTTAACTTAGTTGATACTTTAGATCCACCAACAATAGCAACTAATGGACGTGCAGGGTTATCAAGCGCTTTTGCTAGTGCGTCTAATTCACCTGTTAATAATGGACCAGCACAAGCGGTAGGTGCAAATTTTGCAACACCGTGTGTACTTGCTTGAGCACGATGAGCCGTACCAAAAGCATCCATAACAAAAACGTCACATAATGCCGCTAATTTTTTAGATAATGCTTCATCATCTGAACTTTCGCCTAGGTTAAAACGAATGTTTTCAAAAAGCACTAATTCGCCAGCAGCAACTTCAACACCGTTTAGGTAATCTTTTTCTAAACGTACAGGGAAATCTAATGCTTCAGCAAGGTAGTCAGCAACCACTTGAAGTGAAAATTCGTCTTCAGGTTGACCTTCTGTCGGACGACCTAGATGAGACATAACCATTAATTTTGCGCCAGCTTCTAGGGCAATTTTTAAGGTAGGTAATGCAGCACGTAAACGTGCATCTGAGGTGATTTTACCGTCTTCTAGAGGTACATTTAAATCTTCACGAATTAATACACGTTGATTTGCTAATGTTAAATCAGCCATTTTGATAATAGACATTGTTATTTCCTTTTTCACTATTGGTGAATTATATTTAATATTGATTCAAATTATGACTTTATAAAGCGTTTTTATAAAGGTTTTTCTTTATTTTTCTAGAGCTTAGCTTTGTACATTGCCATTGCAGTATCTAGCATACGGTTGGCAAAACCCCATTCATTATCACACCATATCAGCATTTTAATTAATCGTTTATGACTAACGCGTGTTTGGTTACCATCAACGATACAAGAATGAGAGTCATGGTTAAAATCGACAGAAACTAAAGGTTCTTCGGTATAATCAAGCACACCCAATAAGTCATATTCTTTTGTTGCTGATTGTATTGCTTGATTAATATCGTTAATACTGGCATCACTATTAACGGTAAGGCTTAAATCCATTGCCGTAACATTAAGTGTTGGCACACGAACCGCTATAGCTTCAAAACGGCCTTTAAATTTTGGTAATATACGCTCAATACCCGTCGCCAATTTAGTATCCACAGGGATGATCGATTGACTTGCAGCACGAGAACGTCTTAAATCTTTATGATAAGCATCAATTACTTGTTGGTCGTGCATTGATGAATGGATTGTCGTGATAGTACCACTTTCTACACCAAAAGCATCATCAATAACCTTTATAACGGGTATCACACAATTAGTGGTACAAGAGCCATTGGATACAATGCGGTCATTAAGTTTGAGTGTTTGGTGATTAATGCCATAAATAATCGTGGCGTCCACATCTTGACTTCCCGGGTGAGAAAATAATACTTTATTTGCTCCTTGCTTGATATGTTCTAGCCCCTCTTTTTGACTACCGTAATGACCTGTACAGTCTAGTACAATATCTATTACTTGTTCATGCCAAGGGAGTGACGAGAGGTTTTCTATATGTGTTAAAGATATTTCATCATTGTTAATGATTAATTTATTGTCTTTTTGGCTAACATTAAAAGGAAATCGTCCATGAGTACTATCATATTTTAATAAATGTGCGATACCTTCAGGGGAGGCTAATTCATTAATAGATACGAGGGAAAACAAGTGTGTTTTATTACTTTCGTATAACGCTCTAACTATGCTACGACCAATACGGCCAAAGCCATTAATAGCAATTCTTATTGTCATAATTCTACTGTATTGTAATGAATATTTTAAGAGATGATTTTAAGTGATAACTGAATTAGATAATTTAATGAGATAACTCAATCTATATCTAAAAAGATAACTTAATGTGTAAGTCTAACAGTATTATAACTCTTAACGAGGTAATAGCCATCTACTCAATATAAAGCAGCCATTAATACGGTTAAATACTTGTGGCAGCTATTACGTTTAAGCTATAACGTATTTACGGTGTTCACAACATTATCGACAGTGAAACCCAAATGTTCAAGTAATACATTACTAAAGCCGGTTCACCAAATGTTATCAGACCAATAACAGCACGACTGCGTGCTACATATTTAGCCCAAAAATTAACATACGATATTTCAATTGCTAGCTCTTGACGCAATGACATGATAGTTTCAAATTTAATAGGTTTGAAAGAATAAGTTGCGCATATTTTCGCTTACCAAAGTACGTTGCGCAATTTATATTATCTTATTTTTTATATTACTTTGTATGGGGAGTAATTATTCAGATAATATAGACAGAGTATCGATTGAAATATAGCGTAAACTGCTTAATATCGAATAATAAACAACGCATAATAAACAACTAAGCAACCTTGAAAAATTAACTATGATGCAACACCATTTAATACGTTTTTTGATTTCAGTTATTTTATATTTTGGCATTGCTTTGGGTGCTATATTTTTTATTAATCCACAATCATTAATTAATTTTGTTGGCCCTTCGGCCGCGGTGATGAGTGGCTTATTGATTCTTTGGGGGATTACCCCTCTCATTGCTGTAATACTTGTAAGTCCTTTATTGGCATTCTGCCTTCGATATTACTTTCAATTAGATGCCAATTTAGCCGTAATGGCAATCGCTGTATTATCGATTATTTTACAAGGATTTTGGACTAAACAGCTGGTTTTTCGGTTCATTGGTCATAAGAAGTGGTTAGCCTCAAGAAAACATCTATTCTTTTTTTTATTACGCATTGGACCTATTGCAAGCTTAGTTTCTGCTAGTTCGGTGCTCGTTATATCTATGCTTGATAACCAAGTAATGGATGGTAGCTTTCTCTATACTTTTGTTAATACTTGGTCAGCAAGCGTATTAGTTGCGGTATTTTTTATTCCTTTGTTATTAATGACTAAAAATGCGGAGCAATTTACCGTAACGAAAAGGTTTTTTATTGGTTTCACTTCCATTTTAGGTGGTTTAGCTATTTTCTTATTATTTCAAACCTTTCAATACAAACAGCAACATTATAACCAAGTTATTTTTAATCAATCTAAAGGGGAGGTAGAACGTTTAGTACTCGCTGAAATTGATACCGCTGTAAATGAAATTAATAGTTTGGCCGCTTTCTTTAAAGCCAGTGGTTATGTCTCATTAACTGAGTTTCATTCGTTTAGCGAAAGTATATTTGAGCGTGAATCAAGTGTAAGAGCACTCGAGTGGGCACCGATTGTTACGGCTGCACAACGGGAGCAATTTGAAAGGAAAAGCGCGACAGTGTTAAAAACTAACTTCCAAATTAAAGAGCTTTTAGCAAATGACGAAATAGTGCGCGCTAAATCTCGTAATCAATATGCACCCATATATTATATATATCCACAATATGGTAATCAGGCTGCTTTAGGTTTAGATGTTTATAGTCACCCGAAACATATTTTGTCTATGCAAAATGTTGTTGGTAGTAAAAAAGTTATTGCCAGTGCACCTATTACCTTAGCGCAAGATACGGTATCTAATCCAGGTATGTTGTTTAGTAAGGCGGTATTCTCACCTCTGGGTGATAGTTTATTTACTGAGGGGCCTGAACAGCCTAAATTATCGCTAATTAAAGAAGGTAAATTAATAGGATTTGTTGTCGGTGTTGTTCAATTTGACCAATTTTTTGCCCGTATAACTCAAGAGGAGTCACTTAACGTTAACTTCTTTATTCAAGATGTTTCAAGTAGTGAACCTTTTACTTTATTTGGTCAAGCATTACCGACTACTAATCGAAATGTTGATACGATAACGCTTTCTGTTTTCTCTCGACTTTGGCAAATACAAATAGCAGAAAAAGAGTCTTGGTTTAGTCAACCTAAAAACTGGCAAGAATGGGCTGTACTGATTGGGGGCACATTAGGCGCAGTCTTATTTCAAATGTTAATCTTAATGATGGCAGCCTATTCAAGTGAGTTAGGGCAACAAGTAAAAATTAAAACGAGAGCACTTATTTTAGCTAAAGAGAATTCAGAACAAAAAAGTTTAGCGAAAAGTGACTTTTTACACACATTAAATACAGAGTTACGTGTGCCGTTATTAGCCATGAAATCCTTTGTTGAGCAACTAAAGAAAAAAGGTATAAATAATAAAGAGGTTACCGGGATAAGCCATGCAGGTAGTAATGTGTCGTTACTACTGGATACTATGATGGATTTATCTAATATAGAATCGGGAAGAATAATTGCTAAGTCAGACTGCTTTGATTTTCATGGCTTTTTACAACGTACTGAGTCAGTATTTAAAGCGAGTAATCTTTATGAGGGTAAATCTATTATTTTTCTTATCGATGAAAGTGTTCCTCACTACCTTAATAGTGATGAACTGTATCTCCAAAAACTACTTTATGCCTTAATTGAAAGTGCACATCATGTATTACAAACAGACATGCTACGACTATCGATTAAGCTGCATAAACATAAGTTGTCTGAGGCGAGTTTATTTTTCACCATATCGCCTTTACATCCTGTTATAAACACTGCGGATGAAGTTATGCTCAATTCAAAAAAACATGAAAACTTAACCACCGACAGCACTACATTAGCTATGGCAACTAAGTACAGTCAGCTATTACGAGGTGACACTAACCTTGGTGCATTAAGTTCGGGTGCTGGCGTATTAAATGCTTCTATTCAAGTGACTATATCATCAACGGAGCAACAAGAAATTCAACAAGGATTAATATTTGATTTAAAGAATTAATGTAGATTCTTAGGTAGAGTTAATTTTTTAAAGGTATAAATAATGTTATCGTTTTATCTGAAAATTACAGGTTAATCATGAGTAAAGTAAAAGGTTAACCTGGGTAGGTGATAAATAGTGAATAGTTTATCTTCGCAAGTTTTAAATTAACAAGAGGACTGTCGTTTAGGTGCTTATGGCTAAAATGTTGAGTAGCAACTTTATTGCTAATGATGTTAATGTGGAAATCACACCATTAGAATAATCATTAAATGTTAACTGATTAAACGTAACTCATTAAATAATTACTAGAAATTAAAAACCTATCACTTAAAGCCGTAACCGATTTTTATCATTTAAATATTATAAACTAACAGAGGTAAGTCACTTATTACAAGATGAAAATGGCGTCCTCGGCGGGATTCGAACCCACGACATCACCCTTAGGAGGGGTGCACTCTATCCAGCTGAGTTACGAAGACTTAATTCTAACGAAAGTCTATAGTACAAAAGGCTGTAAATAAAGTTAAATAAAAAATAATTATCATACAAAGGAAGGGGGGTATCATTATTATTATTTATCACCAACTTACAAGCTATAGGGTAATGACTTTACACTATTAAATGAATAAGTAATTAAGTAGCATGTACTTAGCGTAAAAACCTCACGTAAACGATTATAACAAGAGAGTATTAAATGAGTAAATTTGTATTATTAGCGATTATTATAGCGATTGTTGTATTTTTCATTATGCGACAACATAGTAATAAAGAAGCCGCCCAGCTTAACATAAAGCTAGGTCATGAGTTCTTAATGTCTAATAAAAGTGAAGTAGGGGTAATTGAAACGGCTTCAGGTTTGCAGTATAAGGTATTAACGTCAGGTGAAGGGAGTGAAAAACCAAGCGCACTTTCGAAAGTTAAAGTGCACTACCACGGTACTTTACTTGATGGAACTGTATTTGATAGTTCTGTAGAACGAGGTGACCC